>Ga0207022_10065_pt1 | contig 26105 bp, 21 predicted proteins | sample Alteio_BWMinCont_46_FD_153307 | JGI IMG/M metagenome (GOLD analysis project Ga0207022, IMG submission 153307) | Enriched cells from forest soil in Barre Woods Harvard Forest LTER site, Petersham, Massachusetts, United States -... | ecosystem: Environmental > Terrestrial > Soil > Temperate forest >... | reverse complement strand
GACAAAAGAGGGCTTGCCTTACGAATCGCGCGTGAAAGTTTTGTATTCGCCGAAGGGGCTGTACGTGCTGTTCGACGCCGGCGACAAGAAGCTGACGGCGAAGATCGAGAAGGACTTCGAAAACCTCTGGGAAGAGGACGTCTTCGAGGTCTTTCTATGGACCGACGAAAAGCACGCGACGTATTTCGAGTACGAGATCTCGCCGCTCAATGTTGAGCTGCCGATCCTGGTGCCGAATTTCGACGACAAATTCCTGGGTTGGTTGCCCTGGCATTACGAGGGGGGGGCGCAAAACGCGAAAGGCCACAGCCGTAGCGGGCGGAAAGAAGACTTCCGGCGCCGCAATAACCGGCTGGTCTGCCGAAGTTTTTCTGCCGTACGAATTGCTTTCGCCGCTGCAGAACGTGCCCCCCAAACCGGGAACGCAGTGGCGAGCCAACTTCTACCGCATGGACTACGACGACGGCAAAACCACCCGCTGGACCTGGGCCCCCGTCGGCCAGAGTTTTCATGAGTTTCAGAAGTTCGGCAAGTTGGTGTTTGAATAGCGTGGGTATGATTGCCCGACAAGTTCGGCAATGTAGTCATCTCGCTCCGCGAGATGAGGCGGTCGACGTTCCTGCGGCATGCGCCCCGCGAGCCACGGCGGGCACGATCCTCACAGCGAGTTGCGAGTCGCGATTATCAGAATTGGATGGATTTTGTTTGTTTGGTCGCGTTCGAAGCATGTTGTCCGCACCGACTCATCTCGCGGAGCGAGAATGACTACAATGACCACCTTTGGCTTGTCGACGACGCGCTGGGACTGCGGTAGAATCTTGACGTTCTTCCGCAATCATATTTTGGTGCGGCGGAAGACTTCGCAACAACCCCGCGACTTGACCGGCAATTACGGTTGCCGCTGGAGGAACGATGGCTACGATGCGTGCCGTGCAAATCGCTCGCCCGAATGGGCCATTCGAAATCGTCGAAAGGCCGATTCCCGAACCGGGTGCCGGATGGCTGCGGATCAAGGTGCACGCGTGCGGCGTCTGCCACAGCGATTCGCTCGTCAAAGAGGGGGCGTTTCCGGGTATTCCCTATCCGCGCGTTCCCGGTCACGAAGTCGCCGGCGTGATCGATGCGGTGGGCGCCGGCGTTTCGGGATGGTTGCCGGGACAGCGCGTGGGAGTGGGCTGGAACGGCGGCTATTGCGGGCAGTGTGACCCGTGCCGCCGCGGAGAGCTCTTCGCGTGCGTGACAAATCAGGTCACCGGCATTTCCTTCGACGGCGGCTATGCCGAGTACATGATCGCTCCCGTGAGCGCAGTGGCCCGGATGCCGGCTGATCTGCCGCCGATCGACGCGGCCCCGCTGATGTGTGCCGGCATCACCACGTTCAACGCGCTGCGAAACAGCGGCGCACGGCCGGGCGACGTCGTGGCCATTCTCGGCCTGGGCGGGCTGGGGCATCTCGGCGTCCAGTACGCCGCCAAAATGGGCTTTCACACGGTGGGCATCGCGCGCGGGAAGGATAAGGAGCCGCTCGCCTGCCAATTGGGGGCAGCGCTGTACATCGACAGCCAGGCACAAGATCCCGCCGCGGAGCTTCTCAAACTGGGCGGCGCCAAAGTCATTCTGGCGACGGCAACCAGCGGCAACGCCATGAGCGCCGTGCAGGGGGGCTTGGCCGTCAACGGCACGCTGCTGGTCGTGGGGGCGGCGCCTTCGATGCAGGTGTCACCGCTGTGGCTGCTCTCGGGATGCCGCTCGGTCAAGGGTTGGTATTCCGGGACGTCGATCGACTCGCAGGACGCGCTGGCCTTCAGCTCGCGCACGGGAGTCCGCTCGATGAACGAAGTCTTCCCACTGGAACGCGTGTCCGAAGCTTACGACCGCATGATGAGCGGCAAGGCGCGTTTTCGAGTCGTGCTGGATATTGGGCGTTAGCAGTCTGATAGGGTCGGTATGATGGCATGACAACTTTGGCATTGTAGTCATCTCGCTCCGCGAGATGAGGCGGTCGACGTTCCTGCGGCCTTCGTCTGACGAGCCATGGTCAGCACAATCGTTACGGCGTCTTTCGCATTGCGATTATCGGTATTGGATGGATTTCATTTGTTTGGTCGTGTTCCAAACAAGTCATCCGCACCGACTCATCTCGCGGAGCGAGAATGACTACAATGACCCGACTCTTTGCCGGAACTCCCTTCGATCGGCCGCCCGTGTGCGACCGCTGCGGGCAACTCGAATCTGCCTGCAACTGCCCACCCGTAATCAAGCCGAAGCACATGACGCCGCGGGAAAAACAAACAGTCCGGCTGACGCTCGAGAAACGCAAAAAGGGAAAAACGGTGACGGTCATTCGCGGCCTGTCGGCGACCAGCAATAATATGCCTACCTTGCTCGGCCAATTGAAAGACCGCTGCGGCGCCGGCGGCACGCTCGACGGCGACACGCTGGAAATCCAGGGCAATCACGTCGATCGCCTGCGGACGCTGCTGGGCGAGATTGGGTATCGCGTCACATAGCGTCTGTTCAATTGTGGGTCCCGATTTTCAATTACCCTCATGACCTCGCGACGAATCCACTCGACAGCGGCGGCCTGTCGTGCGAGAATTCAGATGTACTCCAACCAGTCAGGAAAGTATCATGTCGCTTCGCGAACAAATCGCTGAACAGGCATTACCTCTGCCCCCCGAGGATCAGGCGTTTGTTGCCGAACTTCTGGAACGGAGTCTGACGAAAGACGGATTTGCGACGCCCGAGCTCTCCGCCGAATGGGCTGCCGAAGTGACGCGGCGAATCGATGCGTATGATCGCGGTGAGACGCAAGCCGTCGACGCGGCCACGGCGATGCAGGAGCTTCGGAAAGAACTGGCGGACCGCAGAGCAGGAACCGTCAAATAATATTGCGCGTCCTGGCGAAAGCAAGAGCAGACGCCACTGTCGCCGCCGCACGGTAATTCGGGCGTTTCGCGATTGCGTTTGGCCTTTTCGCCCTGGACTCAAGTTGCTATACTCCCGTTCAGTCTGCGATGGAACGCAACCACAGTCGGGAGAGCCAAGGAATGGCACACGCTCTTGAGAAGCGTTATGGGTTGACCGCGACTGAATTGTTCGATGCAATCGACAATCGGTTCAGGCTTCGAGCCGCACTCGAAGGCGCGGTTGCTGAGATTCAAATGGAATTAAAGATCAAAGAACTCGTCGGAACTCAGATTGATCGATATGAGGCACACGACCTCGATGGGCAGCCCGACTTCTCGCTGTGGCTGCCAGGGCGCACGACGCCATTGCGAGCGGAATGCAAGAACGTCCGAGAAAACAGCAAAGACGGAGGAATGGCATATCGAAAGGATGGGGTCGTAGTCGCGTTCATGGTCGAGACGCAAAAAACGCGGGCTTCGATGGGCGATCCGAGCAGTCGGTTCTACGACGTCGACCAATATGAAGTACTGGGAGTTTGCATTGGAAAAAAGACGGGAAGATGGGCCGACATACTTTTCGTGAAGACTCGTGATCTAAAGCACCATGCGCGGTATCCAAACAAGCTTGCCGTCATGCAGCGGGTCCCGCTGCCCGGCGCGGTTGACATTTCTCCCTGGTATCTGAACCTAGCTGAATTATTGAAAACAATATGACGATGTTCGCACCGGTTTATGAAACGGATCTGGGCAAGGCGTACTGCTGCGACAGTCTAAAGTTCTTGCCGTCGCTTCCAGCCGGGTCCGTCGATTTGGTCGTTACTTCACCTCCTTATGCGCTGCATTTCAAGAAAGAGTATGGAAATGCAGACCAACGGGAGTACGTCCAGTGGTTTCTTCCCTTCGCCCGCGAAATCAAGCGGGTGTTGAAAGACGACGGAAGCTTCGTTTTGAATGTCGGCGGTGCATGGACTCCAGGCGAACCAGTGAGGTCGCTGTACCATTTTCGGCTGCTGCTGGCGCTTTGCGACGACGTTGGATTCAATCTTTGCCAGGAGTTTTTTTGGTATAACCCTGCGAAATTGCCGGCTCCCGCGGAATGGGTGAATGTGCGCCGGCTGCGCGTCAAGGATTCTGTCGAATACATTTTTTGGCTTTCGCCTTCCGCGTTCCCTAAGGCGGACAATTCGCGAGTCCTGAAGCCCTACAGTGGGGACATGGAACGATTAATCAAACGCGGCATTCGCCAGACACGGAGGCCTTCAGGACACAATATCAAGACCGGTTTTGCGACGGATCGCGGAGGTTCAATCCCGCCGAACCTGATCGAATGCGGAAATAACGAGTCGAACAGCCGGTATATTACGCAGAGCAAAACAGACGGGAAAAAGATTCATCCTGCCCGCTATCCGGCCGAGCTGCCCCGATTTTTTATCGAGTTTTTGACAGATCGCGGTGATTTGATTGTTGATCCGTTTGCAGGCTCAAATACGACGGGCTCCGTAGCGGAGCGGCTCGGTCGACGTTGGATTAGTCTCGAACGTGACGCGCAATACGCGGCGGACTCTGAACTGCGGTTCTCGGTGGCTGAGACGGCAGAACCAGGAGAGAAACAACAGCGAGCCCTTTTCGACGGCGCGCGTTAAGTAATCGGCCTAAACCAACTCCGACAGCGGGCGGCACTGGTCTTCGACCAGGTATTGCGGGCGGCCGGAGAGGTCGGTAAGCGTCACCGCGTTCGTGTCGATGCCCAGGTTGTGATAGAGCGTGGCGAAGACTTCGCCGAATTTGACCGGGCGCTCGACCGGTTCACCCCCCAGGCGGTCGGTCGCGCCGATCACCTGTCCCGTGCGCATGCCGCCGCCTGCCAGAAGGGCCGAATTCACCCGCGGCCAGTGATCGCGGCCGACGATTTTGCTGATCACGGGCGTGCGGCCGAACTCGCCCCAGACGACGACCGAGACATCCTGGTCGAGCCCGCGGTCGCGCAGGTCATCCAGCAGCGTCGCCAGGGCGTTGTCGAAGATCGGGAAATCTTCCTGCTCGCGCTCGAAGATCGGCTTGTAGTACGGGCCGCCGTGCCAGTCCCATTTGCTGTAGTTGACCGTCACGACGCGGCAGCCCGCCTCGACCAGGCGGCGGGCGAGCAGAAAGCTCTGCGGCACGCGCGGGGCGCCGTTGCCGTCGATATAGTCTTTGTCATTGCCGGTTCCATAACGGGCGACCAGTTTCGGATCTTCTTTCGACAGGTCGAGTGCGTCGGCCAGGCGCGACGACGTCAGGATGTCGAGGGCCTGCGCGGTGATCGAATCCATGCCGTTCAAGCGGTTGGCCTGGTCGATGTCGCGGCGGATGCGGTCGACGCTGGTCAAAAGCGTGCGCCGGTCGCCCAGGCGCGTCGATGTCACGCCGTGCAGCACCATGTCTTCGCGCGAGGGCCCGTTTGATTGAAACGGGGAATGCCCAACGCCCAGGAAGCCGGGGCCCGGTTCGTTGTAAGGAGGGTGCGTGCACGTGTAACACACGCTGGCAAATGGAGGGACCGACCGTTCAACCGGTCCCTGCACTCGCGCGACGACGGAACCGAATTGTGGCCAGCCGCCCCCCGCCCCTCCTTTGCCCGGCCGCCGCCCGGTGAAGCATTGATATGCATCGTGGTCGGCCTGCGAATCGGCGATCGACCGAATCAGCGCGAAGCGGTTTGTCCGCTGCGCGAGCTGCGGCAAGAGGTCGCAGATCTCAATCCCCGGGACGTTTGTCGCGGCCGGACGCATGGGACCGGCGATTTCCGAAGGCGCGTTGGGCTTCAAATCCCATAAATCCTGATGCGGCGGTCCCCCCACCAGGTAGATCATGATGACCGCTTTGTGGGAATTGGTCGTGCCGGCACGAGCTTCAGCCGCCAACAACTCCCGCAGAGTCAATCCGCCGAATGCCAGGCTGCCGATTCGCAGGAAATCGCGGCGGCGAACGCCGTCGCAAAGCGTGCCTGCCGCATGATCGGGATGAAGAATCCTCAGCATTCTGGAGAACCTCACGCGAGCCATCTGCCGGAAAAACTACTCACGCCAGAGGTAGTTATCGTAGCCAATTGGCGAATACAGATCAATGACTATTTATGGTTTCGTTAATTGCATCATTTCCAAGCGCTCTGCTTACGAACCCATTGACAATAAAGACGCTGTGTCTTATGATGCCGGTAATTAAAGACACAATGTCTTTAATTTGTTGGATGGCGGGATGGCAGTTATAGGAACCATTGCCAATCAATTCGACAGCGGCTTTCTTCCATGAGCAGAGCACGACGATGCAAAGTTTCAGTCCGTTCGAAGTATTGGCGTATTTCGACCCCGGTTCGGGCAGTCTGCTCGTCCAGGCACTTGTAGGCGGAACCGCAGGTTTGCTGGTCTTCGCCAAGTATCTCTGGAATTCGGCCTCGAACCTGTCTCGTGGTCGTAAACCCAGCGACAAACTCCCGGTCGGCAATAAAATGGTCGGAGCCGGTTCGCAGGAAAGTCGAGACTGAGACCGGCAGCGCGGTCGGCATGTCAGCCTGAAAAGCCTGCCGTTCCTCGTCTGATCGCCGGTGCCGCGGTACAATGCGCGGTCTGTCGCAGTCGCTCACCATTCTCTTCTGCTTGCCTGCTCAATTTTTGCTTGGGGGGACATCATGAAAATTACATCACGCTGCTGTGTATTTTTGATCGGCGTTTCGATCCTGGCACTGTGTACCCGGTCTGCGATTCCGGAAGAGCCCGCGGTTGTCACCAAGGCGTTCGTCGACGGGTCGGGGCCCGACTGGAAAACTTTGGGTGAAGCCGACTTCGTCAACGTCAACACCGATCCGGACACGTGGACCTGGAAGGACGGTGAAGTGCACTGCACAGGAACTCCCGTGGGGGTCACTCGCTCGCAGAAGCCGATCACGAACTTCGAGCTCGTCGCGACGTGGCGACACCTCAAACATGCCGGCAACTCGGGGATTTTCGTGTGGGCCAGCGAAGAGGCGCTTAAGGGGCTCAAACCCAATTCGCTTCCGCCGGGAGGGATCGAAGTGCAGGTGCTCGATCTGGGCTATGCGGAAGATTATGAAAAGGCGAACGGCAAAAAATCGGATTGGTTCACGAGCCACGGCGACGTGTTTCCCGTGGGGACCTCCAAAATGACTCCCTTTCCACCGGTCGCTCCGAAGGGCGTCCGCAGCTTTCCTCGCAAGAACCTGACCAAGGGGGTCGGCCAGTGGAACCACTATTACGTGCGGGCCATCAACGGCGAAGTGCGGCTGTGGGTGAACGGCGAAGAAGTTTCAGGCGGCACCAACTGCGAGCCGCGCACTGGCTACTTGTGCCTCGAATCCGAAGGCGCCCCGGTCGAATTCAAGAACCTGCGGATTCGCGAGTTGCCATAGCAGTTGGCTCGGCACACCAACCCGAAGCGCAAGCGAGGGGGTGCATTGTTAATGAAATGCAGAATGCAGAGTGAAGAAGTAAGAAATACATTTCAGTTCTTCGTTCTTCATTCTTTACTTGAAAACGCGTCCCGTCTTCGGTGTCGCTTCGGGTTGGTGTCGAGTCATGAACAAACCGCGTTACGCCCGAAACATCTGGCCCTCCTGCAAACACCTGCACAGCTCGCCGTAGACAGTTTGCAGATCGTCTGTTTCCAGCACGCTCACAAGGCGCCGGGCGAGCGGGCCTTCGTCCAGGATGACTGCCAGCGACTCGCGCCAGGGGCTGGACAAGCCGCCCAGATCGGGGAGTGCTTCGATTAAGTGTCCCCACAGCTCGCCGGCGGTGCAGGACTCGTCGGGAAATCCGAATAGTGCGAGATACTCGCGATCGTAGATGACGGCCTGGTCGGCATTGCGGATCGACGTGAGCAGAATCGAGGCCAGCGGCTCGACTGCGGCCGCCTGTTGCAGCGCGAGCGGGGACCAGCGCTCGCTGACGAGCGCCTGGAGCACGGCGACAATGGCGGCACAAATGGCAACGTCGGCCTGCGGGCATTCTTGCACGTCCAAAACGCGAATCTCGATCGTGTTCCGCGAAAACCGGGCAATGGCGCCGCGGGCGTTGAGCCACTCGTTTCGCAGCACGCCGGCAGGGTCATGCGGAGCAATCTCGGCATACAGCGGCTCGAGGATTTGCGTGTCGTATTCCGCCCGGCTGAAGGCCGGTTCCGGAATCACACGCCCGGCGACTGCGGCAATCTTGCGCGAGTTCAAACGATAGACTTCCAGCCGATTGTCCAAGAGGCCCGTGATTCGCCCCTCCACGACGGGCGAACTGGCGGCCAGCGCCGGAAGAATGGGAAGGACCAATCGAATCGCCGCGTGCAATCGGGCGAACTCGCCGTCGTCGGCAAACGGCAGATTCAAATGCGTGCTTTGCAGGTTGGCCCAGCCGTGTCCGCGGCAACCGAAAATGCGATCAAAGGCCCGGTACACTTCGCCATACTCGTGAGGCCAAAGCCGCGTCTCGTGCTCGGGGTCCATCCAGGGATGCATCCCCGCGGGCATCAGTCGCGCGCCCGATTTCGACAGGATCGAATTGATTTCGTGCACATTCTTCTGGAACAAGGCCGGCAGCGGCTCGAGCGCAGGGGCGGGCTGCCCTACTTTGAGCTCCACGACGTGGGCGACCAGCTCGTTTGACCAGCAGATTTCGCCGCGGTCGACTTCGCCCGATAGATCGCCCGCCGTGGCACACAACAGGTCGTCGGCGATCGCCCGCACCGAGAGCGACCGGGCGTCGACGATCATGTATTCCAGCTCGACGCCGAATGCGGAAAACAGCGATAACGGGCCAATGCCGCTCACGATTCTTCGAATCCCGCCTTGCGGCGTTCGATGCGCCGCAGAAAGACTTCCATGATCCGCCGATAGAGCTCGCCCTTGAGCACCTTATCTTCGACGCCCGCGTCGATGTTCGGGTTGTCGTTGACCTCGATGACAAAGCACGCACCGTTGGTCTGCTTGACGTCGACGCCGTACAACCCGTTGCCGATGAGCTCTGCCGCCTTGAGGGCCGCACGCACCACCTGGCGGGGGGCGATTTCGACGGGAATCGTCTCGTACTTGCCGTAACGCCGCAGACCCCCGTGATCGTTCTTGACGATCTGCCAGTGCCCGCTGGCCATATGGTACTTGCAGGCGTACAAAGGCAGCCCCTCGCAAATTCCGATCCGCCAGTCGAACAGCGTCGGCAGAAATTCCTGCGCGATGAGCAATTCGGATTTCTCGAAGAATTCTTCGACGTGCGCGGCCAGTTCCTGCTCATTTTCGACCTTCACCACCCCTTGTGAAAAAGCCGCATCGGGCTGTTTCAGGACGCAGGGAAAACCCAAAGTGCGCCCGATCTCATCGACGTTGTCGCTGTGCACGATCAGCGTCCGCGGGACCTGCACCTTGTTACGCGCCATGACCTCGGCCATGTACACCTTGTTGGCGCATTTCAAGATCGATTCGGCGTCGTCGATGACGACCAGCCCTTCGGCCGCGGCCCGCCGCGCGAACCGGTAGGTATGATGGTTCACCTGCGTCGTCTCGCGGATGAACAGCGCGTCGAACTCGGCCAATCGGGCATAATCGTCGCGGCCGATGACCTCGGTCCCCAGCCCCAGCCCGTTGGCCGCTTTGACGAACCGGTCAATGGCCTTTTTGTCCGACGGAGACAACTCGTCATTCGCGTTAAACAGAATCGCCATGTCGTATTTGGGAGGCGTGCGTTTGCGGACGCTTACCCGGCGGCCGGCGAAATACTCGGTGGCCTCGTGGATCACGAACGGCTGGTGCTGCTCGGGAATCTCTCCCACGGGAATCGGGCTCAAGCTCTTGAGCTGCCAATGTTCGCAATCGCGCGAGAACTCGGCCCGCAACAGTGGCGCCTGGAACAGGTTGAACAAATGCAGGCTTAACCGGTCGTAGCGCTTGGCCAGGTTCCTCCCGAAATAGACGCTGAGCGTGAAGCCGTCGGAATGGATCGGGGCCAGCGTCTGCTGGATCAGGTCGTCGAGGTCGTCCGAAACGAAACGGACCATGGTCTGCGACTTCATGTCCTGGATTGTAGTGATGCCCGGCAGCGGCTTGTGCCCCCGCGCCGTCGCCAGCAGAGTCACGTAGTACCCGGCCGTCTGATAGCGGTACGAGCGGCACAGGTTGAACAGCTTGACCGCCCGCATCGCCCCGTACTCGGGCCGCGTGAGGTACGACCAGGCGTCGGCCACCTCGACCCCGGGAATCTGAAAAGGCCATTCCTTGACGTTATTGACGACGATGAGAATCGGCACGGCGTCCCTGTGACTTGCGCTCCGGGCGCGGTTCGATGATCAGGAAGTTGGCATCATAAGTCAGGATCCCCAGCAGGATGGCGCCGAGCACGCGGTCGATGCTGACGACGTAGTAGTTCGTTCCGGAAAGCGGGTTCTTCAAGAGCGGATCGGCCACGAGGACTTCCCGCGTCTCTTTGTCGTAGCCGCAGAGCACGACAAAGTGCCCCGCAGGCCTGCCGCGGATATCGTCGGGCCGGCCCTCGGGACCGAATTCCCGCGCGTTGCGGTACAAGTAGGTGGCGCTCAGACCCGTGAGGATAGGAATCTCGCGGCTGAGATACTTGCGGATGAGCGCGGTCGTCAGTTCTTCGAACCGCAACTCGCCTCCCTTCTCGAGGAAACGCAGATAGGCTCTCGTCGCCACGCGCAGGCGATCCGAATCCTTATGCTCGAGCTGTTTGCGCAGCCGCTCCGACAGATCGACCTCGCGGCCATCGAACCAGGTGGGATCGAACATCTGCACGTTGTACGTGAAGATGCGGGCCGAATATCCCCGCGCGAGGGCATGGTTGGCCAAGAGCACGTCGAGCGTCCCGCGGTTGTCGAGCACGGGTACTTCGGAAATGACCCGTTCGAGCGGAAGTTTGTCGCCGAAGTAGCGGTACAGGGCGTGCAGGCAGGTCGGTCCGCAGGTGAAATCATCCGGCTGCGGCAGGATTTCAACCCGCAACGATGTCTCCATCCGAAATATCTTCCGTGGGGAAGTCCCTGGTGCATATCGTTTGCGATCGGGTGTGCCCGAATGGCGTCATGCTAGCAGGCGACGAGTGCTGAGTCACGTCATGCCCGCGCAGCGGTCGTCATCTCCCCCACTTAGGAAGGGGGGGCAGGGGGGGGGGTCGCGCGGCGTTGTTATGACGCCTCCTTTGCAAGCCCGATTTTGTTTGCACTGACACGAAAAATGACATTCCCGTGCCAATGCCGCACCGCCTGCAATCCGCCGGCATGAACTGCGTCTGTGACCGTTCGTTCTTTCAGGAGACCGCTGATGAGCGAAGAACGGAGAAAACGGCATGAGTATGTCGTGGCATCAGCCGCGTAGATGAACGCCACTCATCTTCGCCAATTCTGACCAACCGCCCAAACCCAACGATATTGAGCCCTGTCGATTCGGCTCACTTTCCCGCCCACCAGCCACAACGGCTAGAATTCCGCCATGCATTGGTTTTTCGCAGTTGTCGGTGTGGCGTTCGTCGCGTTTGCCATCTTGTCGACGGTGCGGATCATCAACAAGGGCGAGCGACGGGCGAAGCGCGCGGCACTTGCGCTGATTGTGGTGCTGGTTGGCTATCCGCTGAGTTTCGGCCCCGCATGCTGGTGGCTTTCGAACCCACAAATACTTGCGCCAGATCCAGATTATTCCGAGATCAGGCGCGGACCCTTGGCTTAATGGCCCGTGGGGTATATGGCAAAGTATGGCCCGTCGCTGCCCAGTGATGCGATAGGGTGGTACGCCACGCTCGGCCTTCGTGCTGACGCCGCCATCATTCCTTCGAGATCAAACCGTAGCAGAACCGAGAACCCAGATTGCTTAACTCAGCGGATGCGGTTACCATCACCATACATCAACAATCGCAGATGCATCTGCCCCGCCGTTATGCCCTCCGCCTGATTGAAACCCACCTGTTCGCGGATTCGTTGTTATCAGGAGCCTCGCGTTGCCGAACTTGCCGCTTGATATCCGTCGGCCGGACGCATTTGGTGCAGGCTTGCGATCCCGCCGCACGTTCCTCCAGACGGCAGGAGGTGCGCTCGGGGCTTTCTGCGCGGGACTGTCGCAGGCGACGGCCGTGCAACCGGCTCGACAAGGCAAGGCCCGGTCGGTCATTCTGATTTTCAATTGCGGCGGCCCCAGTCACGTCGACCTCTGGGACCCGAAACCGGCCGCCAGCGATACGGTTCGCGGGCCGTTCCAGGCGATCGACACGAAGGTTCCGGGAATCCAGGTTACAGAGCTGATTCCCAGGCTGGCTCAATGGACCGACAAGCTGGCCATTGTACGGACGGTCCACCACACGCACAGCGGTCACAACTCGGGAATGCATTGGTCGATCGTCGGTCGTCCCTATAAACGCGACGACACGCTGATGAATCCCAGCCCGAACGACTACCCGAGCATCGGCACGCTGGTCGGCTGGCTCGCGCAGCGCGACGGATACACCGGCGCGGTCCCCCCCTACGTCATCACTCCCTATCCGCATTGCGACAGCACGGTCTACATCACCCCCGGCCAATTCGGCGGCTGCCTGGGCGTGCGTTATGACCCCTATGTTCTCGACGCCGACCCCAATGCGGCCGACTTTCGGGTTCGCAATCTCGGTTTGCAGGACGGCATGACAGCCGACCGGTTCCGCGAGCGAATGGGACTGTTCGGCCGCTTCGCCGGCTCGACACGCCCGGTCGCCGGTTCGACCGCCGGCGACTTCGACATTTTCCAGAGCCGGGCCGCATCGATGGTTTTTTCCGGCGACGCCGCCCGCGCGTTCGACCTGTCGCAAGAGCCGGCGAGCGTGCGCGATCGTTACGGCCGGCATCAGTGGGGACAATCGCATCTCTTGGCACGGCGCCTGGCCGAAGCGGAGGTGCCGTTCGTCACGACCGTCAATGGCCGCAGCATCATCTGGGACACGCACAAGGATAACTTCAACCAGATGAAAAAGAAGCTCGTCCCTCCGATGGAGCAGGCCTATGTCGCGCTGCTGGAAGACCTGCAGGAACGCGGACTTCTCGACACGACGCTCGTGGTCTGGATGGGGGACTTCGGCCGGACTCCGATGATCAACAAAGACGCCGGGCGCGATCACTGGCCGCAGTGTTATTCGGTGGTTCTGGCCGGCGGCGGAATTCGCGGCGGCCAGGTGATCGGCCAATCCGACGGCACGGGCGCGTTCCCAAAGCTGCGCCCCGTGAACCCTGCCGATATTCACGCCACAATCTTCACGGCCCTGGGCTACGACTCCCACGGGATCACGTATCCGACGGTCGACGGACGCCCGACGCTGCTTTCTGAAGGCGAACCGATTCGCGAATTGCTGTGAAGTTGGAGTTCAGGCTTCAGCCTGCGCACGTGGAATTCGTGGGCCAAGTTGGTTCTCGGTGGAATGCGGAAGACGAGCATGATGACGGTCAACCGGCGCAGGCTAAAGCCTGAACTCCAACATTTACGTACCCTTTGACCTCGTCGCGGCAATGACCGTCGGTTTGCGCGTTTGCCGCTGTGCGACAACATTCTTCGCCGTTCCCTTGCGAGCTTCCTTGCCCGTCTTCACGGTTGTCTTCGTTCGCTTGGGCTTCGCTGGCGTTTTTACTTTCGTCTTTGCCGTGGTTCGGCGCTTCGGCCCGGTAGTTCTCCGCGGTTTGATTTTGCCGGCCGCAGAGTCATCAGTTGCATCGGCAACCGCTTCGGCATCAATCTCGATTCCGAACAATTCGCCCAGATCGCTGCCGGCCAGAGCGCTGTGTTTCCCTGCGCCGAGCGCTTTATCGAGATTGTCGGTGGCGACCGCCTGGCCGACCAGTTCGAGGTGATCGACATCGCGCAGCGTAAACAAGAGCTCCGGGGATGAGTCGAGCCTCGCTCCCACGCCATACATCACGGCGGCCAGGTGCTTGCACAGCCAGGCCGAGTCGGGGCACGAACAGCGCATCTCGATTTCGCCCGGCTTGGGAAACAGCCCGCCGTCGCGCCGCGTCAGCCGCTCCATCACGCCCTGGTCGAACTTTCCCTGCAACAGGTCGATCAACGATGTGATCGACTGCGAGCACTGTTGCTTGATCTGCTTCCAGGCCGATTTTTCGAGCGTGGTGATTGCGATCGTCACCGTATAGACTTCCGAGCCGCTGACGAGCGCCTTGATCTTGCCGTTTTCGATGTTGAGATCGACTACCGAGCCATTGCGCACGTAAGTGCGCCCGCGCGGCAAACGGTTGGCGAAATCGCTGTAGCGTTCGAGGTTGTCGCACCAGGCCGCGCCCCAGAATGTGCGGGCGATCTTGTTGCCGTCGATTTTCACCGGGGCCAGCGCCCGTCCCTCTTTTTTGGCGACCTTCGCCGCATGACTGGCCGCGTTGGCGCGGCGCCTCGCCACGGGAACGTAGGGTCTCCAACCTCCATACCAGCCACCTCGCCAGGCCATGGTCGACTCCTTTCTTCCATTTGTTCGGGAAATTGCCGGCTGCGATTGACGCGACTCGGCGCCGTTGACGCAGACAAGATAGTTTAATCACAGTTGCGTCGAAGGCAAGCGCAGCAGTCACGTAGTATAGTGCCTGAGGTTGCTGACAACAAAAATACCAGCCCCCCGCCCAAGCCGATCGCTTTGCGATCGAAGCGTCTACAGGGTCATTGTGATCGTCGCAGGCCAAAGCACTCGGCTGCGCCTCGCGGCTAAACGGGCAACTCGCGCTACGGTTCACTCGTTTCTTTTTCACTCATCGGCGGTGGCGCGGCTGATGTCGAGGGCAACGAAACGCAGCAATTCGTCGTCCTTCATCTCAGTCAGCATCGTCTCGCTCTCCTGATTGAGCACCTGGTCGGCGACCGACTGCTTGTCGCGGATCATGATGTCGATGCGTTCTTCCACCGTCCCGCGACAGACGAACTTATGCACCAGCACATTGCGCTTCTGGCCGATGCGAAACGCCCTGTCGGTGGCCTGATTCTCGACGGCCGGGTTCCACCAGCGGTCGAAATGTATGACGTGCGAAGCGGCCGTCAGGTTGAGGCCACTTCCTCCCGCTTTGAGCGAGATCACAAAAAACGGTGGACCGCCGTCGTCCTGGAATGTGCGGACCAGTTCCGCCCGCTTGCGTACTGGCGTACCGCCATGCAGAACAAGACCGGCTCGGCCGAACACGGTCGCCAGATAATCGGCCAGCGGCTGCGTGATCGATTGGAACTGCGTAAACACCAGCACTTTTTCCTGTCGCTCGGCGATGGGCTCGGACAAAAGCTTGAGGCGCTCAAACTTTCCGCTTTCTTCCGGTAGAAACCCAGCAGCGTGCAGGTACTGCGCGGGATGATTGCAGATCTGCTTGAACTGCATCAGGGCAGAAAGGACCAAACCGCGGCGGGCGATGCCTTCGGCTTCTTTGAGCCGTTTGGCAAGGTCGTCGACCGCCTTGCCATACAACGCTGCCTGCTTTTTCGACAGCCCGCACTCGGTGCGCATTTCGGTTTTTTCGGGCAAATCGGGGACGATTTCGGGGTCGGTCTTGAGGCGCCTCAGAATGTACGGCCGCACAAGAGCGCGCAGGGCGCCGAACGCCTGGGCGTCTTGCCGTTTGTTCAATCCCTTGACGAAGCTCTTGAACTGCGCCGCGGAACCGAGCAGCGCCGGACAGCAGAAATCGAAAATCGACCACAGGTCGCCGAGATGATTTTCAACCGGGGTTCCCGTGAGCACGATCCGCCCGGCAGCCGGGAGCTTCTTGACCGAACGGGTCTGGGCCGACGAGGCGTTCTTGATCGCCTGCGCTTCGTCGAGAATGACCAGCGACCATCGCACGTTGGCCAGCCACTCCTGCCGTCGGACGAGGCCGTAGCTGGTGATGACGAGGTCGTATTGGGCCGCCTCTCGTTGCGGATTGCCGGCAACGCGCGCCAGTTCCTCGGCATCGCATTCGGCGCGATGCGCGAAGAACACGCGCAGCGAAGGGCCGAAGCGTTCCAGTTCCTGTTTCCAGTTCCCCAACAGCGACGCGGGCACGACTAACAGACTTGGGGCCCCGTTTTTTGATGCACCCACCGGCGGACTTACGTCCTCCGCTCGCCGAGACGCAGCCAACAGACGTGTGCCGGCGTTTCTTGATGCTCCCGCGCGAGGCGCCGCGTCGCGCTTCCGCTGCAGCAACAGGTCGATCACCTGAATCGTCTTGCCCAATCCCATGTCGTCGGCCAGGCACGCTCCCAGCCCCAGCTCGGTCATGAACCACAGCCAGCGCACGCCGTCGGCCTGATACGGACGAAGCGTGGCGCGCAGATCGCGGCCAGGCTGGCAGGCGTCAATCGACTCGGGATGCCGAATCCGCTCGAGCGTCTCGCGGAGCCAGTCCCCCGCGGTCACACGCGTCCAACCCGACGCCTGCTCGTCGGCGACGTCGGTTCCATCCAGGCGTGCTCCGGCCAGCATGCGCATGCCGTCGATGAAGCCGATCCCGGCTGCGTGCTCGCGCTCGAGCCCTTTCCAGTGTTCCAAAACCTGCTTTAACTGCGTTTGATCGACCTCGACCCATTTACCGCGGAGCAGAACGAGCCCTTCGGTTCCGGCCAGCAACTGCTTTCGTTCTTCCGCGGTGAGGTCTTCACCCTCCAGCGCGACGCTCACGTTGAAGTCGAGCAGCCCATCCTGACCAACCTGGCTGGCCGCGCGGGAGCCGATGCGGACTTGCACTTGCGGTCGCGGCGGCCGGCGGGCCGACCACCAGTCGGGGACGCGCACGACGACGCCCGCTGCCTCGATGCGAGGCGACTCGCTCAGAAACCGATACGCCTGCCGAATCGACCAGGCCTGCGGGGCGAAGAGCGCTTTTGAATCGAGCAGCTCGCGGACAAGGGCGCTCTGTTCCGACGCCCGCTTGACCGGCTCGAGCAACGATTCCAGCTTGGCCCGATTGTTCGCCCCAACGTAGGTCTTGACCGCCTCGGCCAACGGCAAATGTTGCAGCCGGGCCTGACCCGACAGCCGGTGCGTATACGTCGCCAGAAACGCGAACGGCAGTGCGGGGTCGCGTTTATTTTCGGCCAGGTGAAACGTCACGCGCCCGAGCAGATGCCACAGCGGATTGACCGCGCTCAGCCAGGCCGCCGGGCCTTGCGGATGCTCTTTCGCGCGCGTGACGGCCGTCTGGCACAGCTCATTCCACAGCCCCCGCAGCAATTCGGCGTGCAAGTATTCCAAGCCGCGCATGGGGGGCGCTTCGGCGACCAGCCGGGTCAGCTCCTCTTCGGACGGCGCCGGAATTGATTCCCATTTTTCAAACCCGCCTTCGCCCTGCTGGCACACGGCCTGAAAGAACAGCCGCGCCAGCCCGCGCCAGAACACGAAGGCCGCAGGGAGGTTCTCGTGCAGCTCGTGCGAGGCCAAGAGCACCAGCCCCGCGGCGCTGGATTCCGAGAACGCGCGTTCCAGTTGCGCCGCGACCACATCGGAGACTTCCGGAAGAATTTCCAGGGTCTCTTCGATTTGCAGCCGGCCACCGGGGGTGATGAGGACGTTCAGGTTCATGGGAGATTAAGGATGGCGTAGTTGCAGCGCTGCGCCGGCTTTTTCGGGCCCGTCTCGGCTAGATTGAATTAGCCGGCCTGTTGCGCACGGGCGATGCTTACCCATTCTTTGACGATCTTCGGCAAGCGCTCGACGACCTCAGAACCAAAGAGCACTTCATCGACGTATCCCATGTGCAGCATATCGACGACACGACAGAGATACGACCGCCCGCAGCCCCACCAGGTAAAATGGTCATCGATCATCAGGCAGTGCTGCACGTAAATTTCATTGTGGCGCAGTTCTTCGAGTTCCATTCCGTCGAGCAGCGACTCGTAGACGCCGTCGGCCACACGGCTACCGAAAGTTGTGGTGTAGTAGTATTCCTTGATTTTCCAGACCGCGATCGGGTTCACGGGACTTGGGAACGCTCCATCGACTCGGCGTGCCAGAGTCCGGAATGGTTCGTTATTTCTGCTCACCGTTGTGAGTTGTCTTGGGTCGTAATCGCAAGGCAAGCCTTTGGCGTTCGCTTCGATCAACATATTAATGATGCCCGTAAAGAATGCATGCGCTTTTTTCTTGCCCTTCTGCTTGTTCATGGGAAGAGGGCACTTCGGGCATACTTTTCGGCGCAGGTCATCGAACATTTTTCGCGCCTTGTCTTTGTCCATGAGCCGCGGTTCGACGAATTTGTTGAGGACGTTGGCACGGTAAGCAAAGTAATCTGCAACCAACATCCCTCTTTTAGTGGTTTCGCCGCGTTCGTCGACCAAATGCTTCGCCGACAGGTCCAATTCTTCGAGCGCGGTTTTGATTTCTGCGAGGCTTGGAATCTTTATCTGACCAACCTTCTTCTTGACGCCAGCCGGCGATCTCACTTTGTTGGTTTTTCCACGAGGGCCCTGCCGTTCGGTATATCCGAGTTTTTGGCTAATGACCCGGATATTGGCCCAGAAGTCTTTGCCGAGGTTGATGAACTTCGGGTTGGGAGTCATTTCAGAGAGTTTTCAAAGCGCTCAACGAAATTAGCCAACGAAACTCCCACGGCGTGGCAGACTTGCCGCAGCTCCAACAGGTCGAGACGCCGCTCTCCCGCCTCATACTTGCTCACGAAGGACTGCGGCTTCTGCAACAGCTTTGCCAAATCGGTTTGCCGTAGCCCGGCCCCCTGCCTGACCTGGCGGAACAACCGTTGCAGTTTTCTTTGGTCCGGCGAGTGGATGCTCTTGTGCATGCGAGGCATTTGAACGATACTGACGCTGAATCCCAAAACGGGATATGAGTAGAATTGACGGACACTGAACGTTTGGATAGACTGCTAAAAACTCCAGGGACATGCACCGGGAAATACGGATCGTGAAGCAACAACTTTTATTTGGCCAAAAATTGCACTGCCACGTCGCCCCGTTCAAAGCCCAGCTTTTGAAATGGATCGGCAATAAGCAGCGATTCGCGCACGAGATCGTGTCGTATTTCCCCGAGAAGTTCGGCACGTATTTCGAGCCATTTCTCGGAAGCGGCGCAGTACTCGGCACGTTGCAGCCGGCAAAAGGCATTGGGTCGGATGTCTTCTTGCCGCTGGTCGAAATCTGGCAAACTCTCCACGAGAGTCCAGCGAAACTCACGCGGTGGTATGCCGACCGCTGGGAGGCAATGAGGGAAGGAGAAAAAGTCGAGGGATATGAACGGGTGAAGGCGGCGTACAACGCCAAGCCAAATGGGGCCGACCTGCTCTTTCTATGCCGGTCGTGTTACGGTGGTGTCGTCCGATTTCGTCAGGCGGATGGATATATGTCAACGCCGTGCGGCATCCACAAACCAATTCCGCCCTCGGCGTTCGCTCGTCGGGTCGAGGCGTGGCACAAACGCACTCGGGGCACACGTTTTCTGTTGATGGATTATCAGGAGGCAATGGCGGCGGCGAAATCTGGCGACGTGATCTATTGCGACCCCCCGTATTCCAACAGCCAGACTATCTTGTACGGCTCGCAATCGTTCTCTCTGGAGCGACTTTTCGCGGCAATTGGCCGCTGCAAGTCGCGAGGTGTTCATGTCGCGCTGAGCATAGACGGCACGAAAAAATCGGGAAACCTTGTTTGTGACATACCCGTACCCGCGGGTCTTTTCGAACGCGAAGTCTTAGTCAATTGCGGTCGATCAATGCTCAAACGTTTTCAGATGGGAGGCCGCTCGCTCGAAGCTGAAGTCGTCGCCGATCGACTGCTGCTGACGTATTGAGTTTCCTATCGGGCGTTGCGTTTGGCGGAACAACGATTGAGCGCCCGAGCAATCTTCTCAACAGTGCGCACGGTCGGTAAATGTTTGCCCGATTCGAGCCGCGACGAGGTCTTCTGCCGAACGCCGGCCATTTTTGCCAGCGCCTGCTGCGACAGCCCCAGTTCTCTTCGTTCCCGAATGATGTCGCGAGTGAGCGACGCTCGGATGTAATCCAAGGCTGGGTAGTTCCCGTTGGCGTCGGGTTTCGGAAGACGTGGCATGGAATGATTCTTTGTAAAATCCAGCACGATTTCTAACACGTTCAAGAGACGAAGGCATCACCTGAGTTGCACTCGGCTGCGCCTCGCGGCTAAACATCAGCAACTCGCGACGTGCATCACGCCAGAATCTCGCTCACGACGCGGGCGGGGCGGCCGTCGGTCAGGCGCTGTTCGCGGCCGTTATTGTGGTACACGACTTTCGTGTGATCCAGGCCGAGCTGATTCAGGATCGTGGCCTGGTAGTCGTTGGGAGTCAGCACGTTCACGGCCGCCTTGTGTCCGACTTCGTCGGTTTCGCCATAGGTGATCCCCGGCTTGAATCCGCCGCCGGCCAGCCAGATCGTGAAGCCCTGGCCGTTATGGTCGCGCCCGGCCGAGTCGTTGAGCTCCCCCTCGCAGACGGGCAGCCGGCCGATTTCGCCGCCCCAATGCACGATCGTCGTATCCAACAGGCCCCGCTGTTTGAGGTCTTTCACCAGGGCCGCCGCCGGCTTGTCGGTCTGTCGGCAGATGGCGGGAAGTGTGGTCTTGATGGAACTATGACTGTCCCACGGCTGCCCGCCCAGGAACAACTGCACGAATCGCACGCCGCGCTCGACGAGCCTGCGGGCGATCAGGCATCGCTCGCCATACGAGCGGGTCTGGTCCTGGTCGATTCCATACAGCTTGTGGATATGCTCGGGCTCTTTCGAAATATCGAGCGCCTCTTTCGCGGCGGTCTGCATCGAGGCGGCCAGCTCGTAACTGGCGATGCGGGCTTCAAGCTCGGCTTCTCCCGAATGCCGTTGCAGGTGCCGTTGGTTGAGCTTGTCGAGAAACGCCAGGTTCTGCTGCTGGAGCGAGCCTTTCAGCCGCGCCGGAGGGTCGAGATTGAAGATCCGCGGCTCCTGAGGCCTGAGCACTGTCCCCTGGTAAAGGGGAGGCATGAAACCGCTCGACCAGTTCAGCGTGCCGTCCACGGGATGTCCGCCCGGATCGGCCAGCACCATGTAAGCGGGCAGGTTCTGCGATTCGTTTCCCAAGGCGTAAACGATCCAACTTCCCATCGTGGGGCGGCCGGTGACTCCCGCGATGCCGGCGTGGAAATAGCGGATCGACACCTCGTGACCATTATGCCCGGTATGCATCGAGCGAATGACGGCGATGTCGTCGACGATGCCCGCAATTTCGGGGAGCAGCTCCGACACCTCAGTGCCGCATTGACCGTGCTTTTCGAATTTGAACGGACTGCCGAACAGTTTTTTGCTGGCCCGATTGACGAAGCTGAACACGACGTCGCCGCCGTAATCGGTCCCGTTGTTCTTTGTCAGCTCGGGCTTGGGATCGAACAAGTCGACGTGCGAGGGGCCGCCGTGCATGAACAGCGAGATCATCGCGTTCGCTTTCGGAGCGAAGTGCGGCGCGCGGGAGCGCATATCGAGAGGCAGATTTTCGCCTGGCTTGCCGATCAGCAATCCAGATGGCTCGGCGAGCAGATCGTCCTGCCGCAAGAGATGAGCCAGGGCAAACGCGCCAATCCCAAACGCCGATTGCGAGAGGAATTCGCGCCGGGATGAGCAGCATTGATCAATCGACATGCAGGAACTCGTTCGAGCTGAAAAGTTGTTGACAGAGACTGGTGAGGGCCACAAGCTCGTGGTCGGATTTGTCGCCCGTCACTCGCAGATACTCAAGTCGTTTCGCAATAAACTGGCAGGCCAGATCGAGCTCTTCCACGGTGACGGGGCGCTCGTATGCGATCAGCCAGGCGTAGGCAATCTGTTGCGGAACGCTCGTGCCCAGCGGCCCACGAAAGTCGGCGGCGGAGTCCCAGGCGTCGAGCGCGGTTCCCGTTGCGTCGGCAAGCTTCAATTGAGCATTCCACTCGAACGAATCGCTGGTGACTTCGCCAAAGCAGTCGGTGACGAAGTCGATCGTTTCCCCTGTTTCGACTTCCAGGCGTGGCAGGATCGTCTCGGCTTCGCGAGTCTTGACCGGCCATTCACCCAGCAGTCCCTGGCGGCTGGAGACAATTCGACTCCGCACGCCGTCGCCGTTTTCCGACGGATGTTTGAGCTTGCCGGCGATCGCCAGAATGCCGCTGCCGGGTGCCGTCCAGCGGCGAACTGCGGCGTGCTGCTGATCGTTGCCGGCATGTCCGCCCGCGGCATGCAGGATGACCCAGCCCACTGCAGGATCGGGCAACGCGGGGCCCCCTTGCCAGGCCGATCCGGTAAAGTGCGGCAACGCCGCGAACGACATGACCCGTTTAGCCCCGTCGTCGAAAGTCCCGTAGCCAAACTGCCAGGCGGCATTGTGACGCGGGTATTTCGCCGCGAACGGGCGTGCCAGCTCGGCCGCGTAGTCGGCGGGCGTCTGGCTGCGCACGCGCTGCGCGAAGACTTCGGCTTCCTTGAGGACCCACTCGCTGTTCATGAGCATCAGCGACTGCACCGCCCCCGTGCTCGAAACGCGGCGTTCGCAATTGACGGTCATCACGGGGGCGTCGAACGTCGTCAGGAACGAGACCGGCTTCGTGCGGCGGACTTGCAGATAAACGCTGCGCCGCGGTTTATCTTCTTTCACGACCACCTGCCCGGCGAAATTCTCTTCGACGGCCACGGCCGGCCCATACTGCGCGCGGTCGATTCGGCCGCTGGCGGCCAGCATGCGGTCGCGCAGCGCCTCGGCCTCGAGCCGCTTGAGCGGAAAGTGCCAGTACAAAGCGTTTTCAGTGTCGATGCGCCGCGCGTCGTGGGGTAGGTTTCCAACCTGCCCGTCTTTGTTTTTACCGTCTTGGTCTGCAGGATCTGAGACAGACAGGTTAAAAACCTGTCCCACGGCGGACGACTGCCTGTAAACTGTGGACGTCATTATCAGCCGGTGCATCTTTTTGAGGCTCCAGCCCTGGCTCGCGAATTCGTCGGCGAGCCAGTCGAGCAGCTCGGGGTGCGTTGGGCGTGTCCCCAGCATCCCGAAATCTCCGGGCGTCTCGACGAAGCTGCGGCCGAAATGATGCAGCCACAGTCGATTGGCCAGCACGCGCCCCACCAGGGGGTGCTTACCGCTCATCAGATGCCGCGCCAGGGCCAGCCGCCGTCCCGAAGTCGGAACGGTGGGGTCCTTGTCGGCGATCTCGACGCGGTGCCCTTCAGGAGCGGCAATTGTCAGGTCGCCGGGAGTGACCGCCTGCTTAGGCTGGCGATGGTCTCCCCGATAAAACAAATGCGTCACGGGCAGCGCGCCGGCGATTTCGTTGGTCACGCTGACGAAATCTTCAACCGGCTTCTCGGCTCTCTTGGCGTTGATCTTCTCCTGATCCTTCTTCAGCTCGTCCGCGGCCGGCTGGTTGTACTGGTACAGGATACCCGGACTGATATTCACGCTGGGATTGTCGGCCAGCAGTTTCTTTTGCACGTCGCTGCGCTTGCCCGCGGGCGCATTGTACGCGTCGCGCAAGGCCCCGCGCTGGTCTTCGGGATGTTTCTCCAGTTCCTTTTCGAGCGCGGCCGCGACAAACTTGGCTTGCTTGGCGTTGTATTCGGTCTGCAGCGCCTGAGCTTCGGCGTCGACCGCGGTCGCTTTGGCGCGGTCGGCGTCGGTATACAGAGAGACGAGCCGTTGCGACGGACGCCGCCAATGCGACGGGTCCAGCGCCGGCTCGAAGACCGATCGCAGGCGAAAGTAGTCTGACTGCGGAATCGGATCGTATTTGTGATCATGACACTGGGCGCAGCCGACCGTCAGGCCCAATAGCGAACTGCTGACGATCTTAATCGTGTCGCCGACCATCGTATTGGCGGCCAGCGGCTCGTCGGCACTGCCGGTCGCCGTGCCGTCCACGCCCATGCGAAGAAATCCGGTCGCCGCCAGTTTCTCGATTTGATCGGGAGGCAAGTTCGTCCACGGCTGCGGCACCAGCTCGTCGCCGGCCATCTGCTCGATGACGAACTGATCGAACGGCTTGTCGGCGTTGAACGAACGGATTACATAGTCGCGGTATTTGTAAGCGTAAGGACGCGGCGTGTCGTCGCTGCCGTTGCCCTCGGAGTCGGCGTATCCGGCGACATCCAGCCAGTGCCGGCCCCAGCGCTCGCCGTAGTGCGGCGACTGCAAGAATTGCTCGAGCATCTTGTCGTACGCATCGGCCGACTGGTCGTTGAGGAACTGGTCAATCTCGTTCGGTCCCGGTGGCAGGCCCGTCAGGTCGAACGCCGCGCGGCGGATCAGAGTCAACCGATCGGCCTCGGGCGCAAACCGCAATCCCCTGGCACGCAGCCGCGCGAGAACAAATGCGTCGATCGACGTGCGGACGACATCGGCTTGTGGCTGCTGCGCAAGCTGCGAGGCGCTGGAGACAGTTTCGGCCAATCGCGGCGGCTGGGGGCGCTTGATCGGCTGGAACGACCAGAAGCCGCGTTCTTCCGGCGTGATGTCGATGCCGAGGGGAAGCTGTTCGGGTTCATCACGGCCCACAAGGGCCCCGGCGGCGATCCACTGTTCGATGACGGGGATCTTATCGGCCGGAACTTTTTTCTCCAGGGGGGGCATTTCCCCCGCCTTCAGCCGCTCGATCAACAAACTCACCGAAGCATTTCCCGGGACGATCGCGGGGCCTGAGTCGCCCCCTTTGACCGCGAATCGCTTCAGCCGCAGGTCAAGATTTCCGGCCAGCTTTTCACCACCGCCGTGGCAATCAAGGCAATAAGTTTTGAGGATCGGCCGCACATCGCGTTCGAACGTCGGAGCATCGGCAGCCTGCGCTAAAGCGTGCATTCCCGGCAGGTAATCCGCGAAGATCACGACACAAATCACCGGAAGAGATCGGCTCAGTAATCGACGGAATATACCCGCTGCGGGCAGAAATGAGACGTTCTCTACTAACCCGAAGCGCCGGCGAGGGAGTGATTTAACTGCCTCGCCAGCGCTTCGGGTTGGTGTCAAGAGCGAGCGCGGGCTGTCTAAATGGCTCATCGGTTACAGGCTGGCTTTATTTCGGAAGGAACGCAGTTGCAGCCGGATTTCAGGAGGGCAGGTCAACGCCGGATGCGTGGGGCTTCTCCTTAAGTGTACATTGCCCGTCCACCTGCGGCAACAGCGGCCCGTAGCCGCAAGCTGCCAGGTTGCCTCCGTCAATGGTGCGTGGGGTGAGAAAACTCGGGTGGCCCCTCCGCGTGCGAAGCACAGGCCGGGTCGCGAAGCGACAACAAACCGCGCCACACGGTTTCAACTGGAGAAAAGACGCCCAATCACAAATCACGCCACTGGGTCCGCCCCGAAACAGTTGATCGCGTATGATGAAGCCTCTTGTCGCTTCGCGATCCGTCCGCCTTTCGGGCCGGGCCACCCGACCTGTTGTCGCTCAGGGTGCAACTGTCTCGGCCGCAGGTATCGGACATCGGCTGCCACGCTATTTAATCGCGGCGATGAATCGCAGGAACTCGGCTTCCAGCAGGGGAAGCTCTTTGCTGATCGAGTTCTTGAAGTCGGCGACGCGGTCTGCGGCCGGGTATGCCCGCAGGGGATCGCGCGCGGCGATCGTCCGCAGATACTCGGCGTACGCCCGTGGACGCGTTTCGATCAAAAAGAAGGATAGCGCCCAGGCCTCGCTGTATGCATCGAACACCGAAGTTTGAAACACCTCGTCGCCGGACAGGAATGTTTCGAGAGACTTCGGCTTGCGGCGGGACGAGCTGAAATTGCCGAACGCCAGGAATCTCTCGTGATTGATCCGCGTCCTGGCGGGACCGCGGCCCCCCGAATTGCGGACCCCCGGGGCCTCGAACACGGTTGCCAACCCCTCCACGACCCACCTGGGATTCTCACCGATCCGTGAATGCAAGCCTGTGTTGAACCCCACCTGGTGCGTCGCTTCGTGAATCATGGTGTCCTTCAGCGAACCCTGAAATGATTCGAATGCCAGGTCCGGAGACCAGAGCGACTCTGCGCTGGCGACTGATAATCCGGCGTCGCCAAACCGATCGAAAGGCTCCGACGGAAATCGCTTCGTCGGCAACGATTGCGACTGCTGTGCCGCGTTGTCGGGCGATTCGTAGAGCGCGACCCGGTTCGACGAAGGCATGTAGTAGCCTCGCAACGTTCGAGGCGCATTGAACCTCTCTGCCAGGGCGTAGCGGGAGAACGAGTCGAAATCGGGAAAGACGATGGCCACCAGCGGGAATTCG
>Ga0207022_10085_pt1 | contig 26403 bp, 21 predicted proteins | sample Alteio_BWMinCont_46_FD_153307 | JGI IMG/M metagenome (GOLD analysis project Ga0207022, IMG submission 153307) | Enriched cells from forest soil in Barre Woods Harvard Forest LTER site, Petersham, Massachusetts, United States -... | ecosystem: Environmental > Terrestrial > Soil > Temperate forest >... | reverse complement strand
CCTACAATGGACGGGAAGGTTCATATTATGAAGAAAGGAACCAGGAAAGGACTCCAAGGGAGAGCTATTACAGGGAATATGAGCGGGGAAGAAGCCCCAGATCCTCGAATGGAGAATTGGAGCGGAACCCATCCCTGCGCTTTACGAATCAATCTGAAGACGGAGGGCGTTACAATGACAATGAGCCGGAATGGGAATACGAAGGTCGTTACGAAAACGAGGAATACGAAAGATAATAGCAAACAGGCAAATTGCAGACCTTTCTGAATGAAAGTCTGGTGGGCCTGTTTCTGAAATTAATAAATCATCAGGTTGAAGAGCAGCCTGATGATTTTAAACAATTTACATTTAATTACATCTAACAAAAAATACAGTCATGGCAAACAAAACACAAGGAAACGGCAGATCAACTCAAAATTCATCGTCAGAATTACGTTCTGAACGGAGATTGAAAACAACACATTCGAACGACGGGCAAAAAGAAGAAAGCGGGCTGGATACCAATGACCCGAACTCGCTGAAAGTATTGTTTGAGAAGGAATTGAAAAGCATTTATAATGTCGAAAAGCAATTGATCAAGGCGCTCCCCGAAGTGGCAAAAATGGTCTCAAGCGAGGACTTGTCAAAGGCATTCAAGCATCACCTGGAGCAAACAGAGATGCAAAAGGAAAGATTGGAAAAAATATTTCATCGTTTGCGAATGGACCGGGAAGATGAAAAATGCGTGATTATGGAAGTGATGATTGAAGAAGGCAGAAAACTAATGAACGAATTTGAACCAGGACCCGTGCAGGATGCTGCCATTATTATTTCAATGCAAAAAATAGAGCATTATGAAATCTGCGCATATGGATCCCTCTATGAGCTTGCAGACGTTCTTGGGTATCACAGAATTGCTGATATGCTGGACAAGAGTTTGTCTGAAGAAGTAGGTACGGACAGACATCTTTCGAATTTGGGAAGAGGCACGCACGATGCAGCCTACGATCTTTCTGATATGGAAATGCACCGCTGATCAGATCTTTGATGAAGCAAACTCTTCCTGTATTGAATGGAAACATTGCATTCATGAACGGCATGGCAGGGAGCCACCGCCAGATACCCGCCGTAGAATATGAAACCACAAAAAAGGAGCGAAATTTGAAACTCGCTCCTTTTTGATTTCATTTGAGCAGCAGGGATTTATTTAATTTTAAATAAAATCAAGGTTTAGAAAAGAAGCTTATATTGATAAAACTGTTCGTGATTAGCAGAATTCAGTTGTGATACGCCATGATTGATGAGCGAATGCCACCAACAAGCAGGAATTCTCTTCGCAAAGATTATTCGCTTTGCAATATCCGGTTTTTAAAACCTGGTATTGGGATCATAGGACTCTTTCCAATAGTCAACGATTATTTTTAATTGTTTTGACATTTCTTCAAAATCGTCCGACTTTGCAAAAAAGCCCTGAACTGTCAATTCGTATGCTTTCACAATTTCATCAGTGGTTACCGTATTCGTTCGAAATACGAACGGAGTAGCCTTTAGTACGAGATAGGGGTCCTCCGATATTTTTTTCCTGAATTCCAAGCCGCTCAATACTTGCATGCGCATATCACAAATGATTAGAAATGGACTGTCTTTTGTCTCTTTCAAATAATCTAAAGCAGGTTCGCCATTCTCAAAGAATTTCAACTCATTTTTAATTCTTATGTGATGGAGTGCTTCTCTATACAAGAGCCATTCCTTTTTATTGTCATCTACGATCACTATGGGTCCGCTTTTTGACATTGTTTCCTTGTTTTTATAAGCCTCTCCGAAACTACCGCAACCGAACCGCTGGTCTTTGGAAATCTCCTGATTGTATAAAGGGGAGATTGTCCCGTCTCTACGTTTTAACCCTTTTAGATTGCATCAGACTAATTTCATTTCTCAAGCAATTTGATGCATTTTTGAAGGTCTAGCCCCCTGTCCAAAACTCCCTTGAACAAATCCCCCTTTTTTTTCAGACGTTCCGGAACGCTGTGGATATTAAATACAGACGGTTTGAGATCAGGTTTGACTTCTTTCCAAAGCAGTGGTGTCGAAACGGTTGCTCCGCGGAAAGGCCTGAGGCTATATGCCGAAGCAATCGTTTGCCCTTCTCTGTTTTGTAGATAATCGAGATAAATATGCCTTTTGCCTCTTTTCAATAAATTTCGTTCAAGGGTTGTGAAAGAGAACAGCTGCTCCTGAACCAATACACATATGAGCTGCGTAAATGTTTTCAACTGATCATACGTGTATTTTTTTGCTGCGGGAATGTAAATATGCAGGCCTGTTGCCCCGGATGTTTTACAAAAACTCGGCGCCTGGATCCGTTCCAGGATTTCATGAATCACATGGGCAACTTCAATGACCTGGTTAAATGTATTCTCCTCTCCGGGGTCAATATCCAGAACCATGTAATCGGGACGATCAAGCGAACCAATCCTGGAATGCCAGGGATTGAACTCAATACAACCTAAATTGTTCATATAAGCCAGGGTGTTCTTGTTATTGCATATCAGGTAACGAATGTCTTTCCTTGATGACTCTGAATGTATTTTGATTGTCTGAGCCCATTCCGGAAGCTTTTCGCCCATGTCTTTCTGGTAGAAACCTTTATCCATTACTCCATTGGGATTTCTTTTCAGCGATTCGGGACGATCCCTTAAATAAGGAAGGATAAAACCAGAAATTTGCTGATAATATTGGATTACATCTCCTTTGGTTAGCTCTTCTTTGGGCCAAAACAGTTTATCAGCGTTGGATATAATTACTTTATCTGAAGTCAGGTGGTCCTGTTTCTTCGTTTTTTCTTTAGTCACAATTTTGTTTTCCTGTTTCATTCTTGCAGCTGATTTGTCTGGTCTTAAGGCTAAAAAAATGGGGTGTCTTAATTTCTGATCCTGTGTCCATCCTGAAAACTTCACTTCACAAACCAATTTTGGCTTTAGCCAAACCACGGGAGCGTTTGTCTGCACTTTTTCTTTGAAAGGACGATCATTGGAAATATCGCGTTGGAGTAGTTTGAATACATCCGCAAGAGATTCTTCAGTAAAGCCAGAGCCGGTGTGGCCCACATAAGTAAAAGCGCCCTCTTTCCAGATGCCCAGTACCAGTGCCCCGAAATACTTTCTGGATCCACCGGGCTTGGTATACCCTGCAATAATAAATTCATCGGTTTTGTGATGTTTTATTTTCAGCCAGTTTCTGGTTCTGTATCCGGGATAGTAAAGGCTATCTGATTTTTTAGCCATCATGCCTTCCAACTGCTTTTTTAATGTGGCATGAAAGAAGGATTTCCCCGATTCTTTGACATGATCGCAATATTTTACCAAAGTCCCTTTGCCCAAAAGTTGTTTTAATAATAATTTTCTATCCAATAAGGGCAAATCACAGGTATTGCTTTTGTCCAGGAAAAGAAGATCAAATACATAATAATGCAAGGGTGGTGAAGGGTCCTTCCCGTAATTTTGAAGGAGCTGAAAGTCAGGAATCCCACTAGCGTTCAGGGCGACTATTTCACCATCCAGAATCGCATTTTTTTTTAATTTCCTGAGTTCAGGCAACAGAATAGGGTAGACAGAGGTAAACGACTTTCCGGTTCTTGAATACAGCTGGAGCATTCCGTTGTTGTGGTCACATATAGCCCTATATCCATCCCATTTAATTTCAAAAATCCAATTGGGATCATCAAAGGCTTCTTCTGATTCAGAAGCAAGCATCGGCTTAACAATCTTTGTCAAGTGATTGGATTGCTCCTGCCTGACATTACCCGGACCTCTATTGGTGATCGTTTTGTGATTCTTTTGATTTTTATTCTTTTCCTTCCATTTGTTTATGGGTGAGTTTTTGGGTGTGAAAGTCTCGCTGTCGTAATGCCGGGAAAGTGCGTATGCATCCTTATGCTTGATAAGAAGCCAGGCATTTTCTCCGCGATCTTTCATTTTGACAAGGGCAAATTCCCCTTTCAGTTTTTTTCCTACCAGTTGGAATTTCAGGTTTCCTGCCCTTATTCCCGCTTTCACTCTTTTCTCTTCATCTTCTTTGACAGCATTGTCATTGTCGGTATGATAATATCCTTTATCCCATATTTCCACAATCCCTGCTCCATAATTTCCTTTTGGAATAACCCCTTTAAAGTTTTTGTAATCAAATGGATGATCCTCAACCAGGATGGCTAACCTTTTATCGGCCGGGTTCATGGAAGGGCCTTTCGGTACGGCCCAGCTTTTCAATACGCCACCGCATTCCAGACGAAAATCGTAATGAAGGTGAGATGCTTTGTGTCTTTGAACCACAAAATGGAATAACTTTTTTTTCAGTGCCTTGCTGCCACGCGGTTCATTTGTTTCCCTGAAATTTCTTTTCCCTATGTACTTTTGCAGCGACATGTTCAGGAAGCTTTTCTTTGTTTGATCTGAAGGCTCGCTTTCAATTGTTCCATCAGGTCCTGTGACTTGCTGTGTACAATCTTCATAGAGGGTTCCTTCAAACGAACTCCCTTGGCTTTTGCTTTAATCAGTTTAAGCAGTTCAGCGGTGTATGTATCCTTGTATTTGCTGATGTTGAAATCAGAAGAAAGTTGCTTTATAAGAGAAATTGCCATGCTTAATTCAACGGGTTTAATGTCTTGTTTGTCGGGCAGTGACAATTCACCGGGATCGCGTATTTCTTCGGCAAACCGGATTCTGTTCAGGATAATCACTTTGGCCGAGGGCCTCAATACAGCAAGAATTTCTTTGTGCCGCATAACAAATGTGGCAATGCCGGCCTTTCCTGTTTTTGCGAGAGCTTCTCTTAAAAGCGTATAGGCATGAACCCCGGTTTTGTCGGGTGCGAGATAATAGGGGGTTTCATAATGCAAGCTGTCAATTTGCTTCTCGTCTACAAAGCTGGAAATGGCTATCAGTGATGATTTTTTCGCGCTGGCCATTTCAAAATCACTGGAATTCAGTATCACGTATTTATCATTGTATTTATAGCCTTTGACAATATTGCCCCATTCCACCTCTTTCCCCGTTTTCTCATTGACCCTTAAAAAACGTATGTTGGAATGATCTTTTTTGTCCAGCATATCCAGATCCAACTCACTGGCCTGAGTGGCACTGAAAAGTTTCACCGGAATATTTACCAATCCAAAACCAATTGCGCCGGTCCAAATTGCCTTCATGTGTTTATCTTTTTGGAGTCAATTTCCACTTTAACTGAACATTCAAACTTTGATTAAAAATAAGCATTCACTAAAGGCCAGACCATCTAATTCGATGAGTTTGAACTGCCGGAGGCCGTATGCAAGCCAGAATAATCTAAAACAGATCGGCATGCATGGTTAATCCATAGACAATTGTGAAAACGGATACAATAAATGAGAGCAAGCCGGCTATAAAACTCAGTTTGATCATGATCTGCGCCAGGCAGAGAGAAAGCGTAACTATAATTAGAAAGAGATTCAATCCAAGAAGAAAATAATTCTGGATAAACGTGGCAAGTGAAATAGCGATTGACCCTGCCGTAATGGAAATAAAAAATGAAAAAAGGCGCACTTCGAATTTCCTGTTTTCTATTTTATTAAACAAGCCTGATAAATTTTTCGTCAGCAGATGATGCAATGCTGAATACCAGGAGTCCGGGTGATGCGTAATGTGCGATTTCACACCTCTAATTTAAAATATTGCACCCTTTTAAATTTTTAAATTCGTTTAGATTCAATTTTTCTTAGCCGGGAAAATAAGATTAGCAGTTGGAAATTGAAACAAGCACATGCAGCGGTGGAATTTATTATCTGCGGGTTGTGACAAGCGAAGGGCTAACGATGAGAAAAATCATAAAGGAATGAATTGCCTGAATCAACCGCAGAGATTTTGATTTTTAGAATACTGAGAAAAAGAGGTTGTCTCATTCGATGAGGCAACCTCTTTTCTATTCCTGTTAAATGGAACAATCAAAAAAAGCAAAGAGGTTGGTGGTTACCAGTTGGAAGTATCAGTCTTCTGGTTGAGGGTAAATACGTTGATGAACGTTTTATGAAAAGCGCCCAGATCATTCAGATCACTGAGCGCATCATTTCTCCAGTCGGTTCCATTGTCTTTGATATACATAAAATTAAAAGACCAGAGTGCACCGTTCATATTGTTGTTGTTTAACATATTTAAAATCGTTACCCTGTATTTTCCGTTTTTAATTTCTATGCTGAAATCTGCTTTCGTTTCTCTGTACGTGAACACCTCGCCTCTGATTTCATCGTAATTGCCGGTAATGATGAGGCCATTTTGAACCACATTGCTTATACCAGATCGTGTTGACACATACGACATGATTTTTCGGGCAAGGGCAGGAGCAGAATCTGACGGAGCCATAAAAATATGCCTGAAAACAACGGCATTGTTTTCTATACAGAAGTCGCCGATTGGTTTGTTGTTCTGCGCAAACAGGAATGTTGGAGCAATCAGAAAAAAAAGCAATACATATTTCATACAATAATTTTTGTGGTCTTTACTTTCCATGGCAGCTTTTGTATTTCTTTCCGCTGCCGCAAGGGCAAGGGTCGTTCCTTCCGATTTTTGGATCATGACGAACAACCTGTTCGACCTTTTGTTTTTCCTGCTGCTGCGCCTGTGCAGGAGGTCCTTCATTTCTGCTGGTCTGCAATTTCTGCTGCGGCTGTTGTCTGGGGGCATGCGCCTGCTGCACCTGGTTTTCCTGATCCTGCGGAAGATTGGCTTTTGTCAGGAAGGAAGAAATGTCCTTATTCGTTTTCGCCATCATCTGTTTGAACAACTCAAACGATTCGAATTTGTAGATCAGCAAAGGATCCTTTTGCTCATAGACCGCGTTCTGAACACTCTGTTTCAGATCGTCCATTTCACGCAGGTGTTCTTTCCAGGCATCATCGATCAGGGCCAGAATAACTCCCTTTTCCATACCCAGCACCAGTTCTTTTCCTTTCGATTCATAAGCCCGTTTCAGGTTTACGAGAACTTGCAGGGTGCGAATTCCATCGGTAAAGGGAGTTACAATGTTTTCGAAGCTCGCGCTCTGATTTTCGTATACATCTTTTATCACCGGCATAGAACGCTCTGCAATCAGCTGCGATTTGTGGCTGTAATTTTCCAGTGCACTGTGATAGACCTTTTCGGAAATATCTTTGGGCTGCAATTTCAAAAACTCGGCTTCAGAAACAGGAGTTTCCATGCTGAAAGCACGGATGAGTTCAAGTTTGAAACCTTCGTAATCGCTTACGCCGTGATATTCTGTCACAATGTTTTCGCTCACATCAAACATGGTATTGGCAATGTCAATTGCCAGACGTTCTCCGAAAAGGGCATGCCGGCGTTTTTTGTAAATGACTTCGCGCTGTGCATTCATCACATCATCATATTCGATGAGGCGTTTACGGATGCCAAAGTTATTTTCTTCCACCTTGCGCTGTGCACGCTCAATCGATTTGGTGATCATGCTGTGCTGGATCACTTCTCCTTCTTCAATGCCAAAGCGGTCCATCATTTTGGCAATACGGTCAGAACCGAACAGACGCATAAGGTTATCTTCGAGCGAAACAAAGAACTGCGATGTTCCGGGGTCACCCTGACGACCGGCACGACCGCGAAGCTGTCTGTCCACACGCCTGGATTCGTGACGTTCTGTACCGATGATGGCTAAACCGCCGGCTTCTTTCACACCGGGACCCAGTTTGATGTCGGTACCGCGGCCTGCCATGTTTGTGGCGATGGTTACTGTTCCGGCTTTACCGGCTTCGGCAACGATATCGGCTTCTTTCTGGTGAAGTTTGGCGTTGAGTACATTGTGCTTGATGCCCCGCAATTTCAACATACGGCTCAGCAATTCAGAAATTTCGACCGATGTTGTTCCCACCAGAATTGGTCTTCCTGCTTTTACGAGGGTATCAATTTCGGTAATGACGGCATTGTATTTTTCGCGGGTGGTTTTATACACCAGGTCTTCCATGTCCTTCCGGGAAATATCGCGGTTGGTGGGAATGACGATTACATCCAGTTTATAAATATCCCAGAATTCGCCGGCTTCTGTTTCAGCAGTACCGGTCATGCCGGCAAGCTTGTTGTACATCCGGAAATAATTCTGAAGTGTGATGGTGGCGTAGGTCTGAGTCGATGCTTCGATCTTCACATTTTCTTTCGATTCGATGGCCTGGTGCAATCCGTCTGAATAGCGTCTTCCATCCAGAATACGACCGGTCTGTTCATCCACGATTTTGATCTTCTCGTCCATCACCACATATTCCACATCTTTTTCAAAGAGGGTATAGGCTTTGAGCAATTGGTTCATGGAGTGAATGCGTTCGGCTTTCACTGCATAATCGCGCAGCAGTTCGTCCTTCCGGATGAGCTTTTCTTCGTCAGGCAGAGTGGTGCGTTCGAGTTCAACCATTTCTGAACCGATATCGGGAAGAATAAAAAATTTCTGGTCTTCGGCGTTGTTGCCGACAAGTTCAATTCCTTTTTCAGTGAGCTCGATGGTGTTGTTTTTCTCATCAATCACAAAATAAAGCTCGGCATCGACCTTATGCATTTCCTTGCTCTGATCTGCCATGTAATGACCTTCTGTTTTCAGCATCAGGGCTTTTACACCCTGTTCGCTGAGGAATTTAATGAGGGCCTTGTTTTTAGGCAAACCACGGTGTGCACGAAGAACGGCCATGCCCGCATCTTTCTCGTTTTTCTCGGCGAATAATTTTTTTGCATCAGCCAGAATGGTGTTGACATAATTTCGCTGAGCATTGACAAGTTTTTCGACTTTTGGTTTTAATTCGTGGAAAAGGTGATTCTCTCCTTTGGGCGTAGGTCCTGAAATGATAAGGGGTGTACGGGCATCATCAATCAATACCGAGTCGACCTCATCGACAATGGCAAAATTGGCTTTGCGCTGAACCATGTCTTCCGGGGCACGTGCCATGTTGTCGCGCAGGTAATCAAATCCGAATTCATTGTTCGTGCCATAGGTGATATCGGCATTGTAAGCGTCTTTCCGTTCATCCGAATTGGGCTCGTGTTTGTCAATACAATCCACGGTCAGGCCATGGAACTCAAACAAGGCACCGTTCCATTCGGCATCCCGTTTGGCCAGGTAATTATTGACTGTAACAACGTGTACACCGCGTCCGGGTAATGCATTGAGGTACAGCGGAAGCGTAGCTACAAGTGTTTTTCCTTCACCCGTTGCCATTTCCGCAATTTTACCCTGATGCAACACGATACCGCCGATGAGCTGTACATCGTAGTGAACCATGTCCCACTTGATCTCTGTGCCGGCGGCATCCCAGGTGTTGTGCCAGATAGCTTTGTCGCCCTCAATCTCCACGTTTACCCGTTCTGTTGACAGCTGGCGGTCTCTGTCATTTGCGGTAACGACCAGTTTTTCATTTTCCTTGAAACGTCTGGCGGTTTCTTTTACCACGGCAAAGGCTTCGGGAAGAATTTCATTCAGGAATTCCTGGATTTTTTCGGTGATTTTTTTTTCGATCAGATCAATCTTTTCATATTCGATTTCTTTCTGTTCGATATCTGTTTCAGGGGCATCTGCTATTTTCTTTAGTTCGGCAATTTCAGTTTCTTCGGGACTGATATGCTCAGCAATTCGTTTTTTGAATTCAATGGTTTTGGCTCTCAGTTCGTCATTGCTGAGAGAAGGCAGTTTTGCAAATTCCGCAAGAATCTCATCCACGATGGGATTCAGGATTTTGATATCGCGGTCTGACTTATTGCCGAATAAATTGGTAATGCTCTTGGTGAGGAAATCTAACATGTCAGCTTATCTATTATATTTTTTAAAAGGACAACAAAAGTACTGTATTTATTGTGAAATCGAAAATGGCAACGGCCCTGAATACAAGGTACTTAGCGAATGCCTCTGCAATCATAAGGACAATTGCAACAACCTTAGCAAAGACCATACAAAGCCGAAATTTCTGACATATTAGCAGGTTTCAAATGATTTTTTTAATACTGCCCTTTTAAAAGGGAAACAGAGTTTAACGCTTTCAAATTCTTTATTGGTGAACGTTTTCCTTTTTCGATTGATTATCAGTTCATTAGGGTTTAACTGGAAGGCAATGTGACTCTATCGTTCGATTCGTTCACACTTTCTTTAGATTCTGTAACAGTATCGTTCGATTCATTCACATTTTCTTTAGATTCTGTAACAGTATCGTTCGATTCGTTCACACTTTCTTTAGATTCTGTAACAGCATCGTTCGATTCATTCACACTTTCTTTAGATTCTGTAACAATATCGTTCGATTCATTCACATTTTCTTTAGATTCTGTAACAGTATCGTTCGATTCATTCACATTTTCTTTAGATTCTGTTACACAATTGTTCAATTCGTTCACACTTTCTTTAGATTCTGTAACAGAGTGGTTCGATTCGTTCAGGCCATCTGGAAATAAAAGGGCTTTGATGAGGCTGGATATTTTTTAACAAAAAAAGGGGCTGAATAGCCCCCTTTTGAATGTGTGTTTTTTGAACATCAATATTCATCTTCGTTAAAGAAGAAATCTTCCTTGGTCGGATAATCCGGCCAGATCTCTTCAATCGATTCATAGGCTTCGCCTTCGTCTTCGATTTCCTGAAGGTTTTCAATCACTTCCATCGGTGCTCCTGAACGTATGGCATAATCGATCAATTCGTCTTTTGTTGCAGGCCAGGGAGCATCTTCCAGATATGAGGCCAATTCTAAGGTCCAATACATTATGAATTCTTTTAAAGATTAAACGAAATATGAATCATCGGCTCAGGGGGCAAATCCCCGTTTTCTCCTTCACCCTAATTTCGTGCAAAAGTAAAACTTTATTGATAGGATCAAAATATTCGGCGAAAAAATATGAAAATGTATAAAAACCCTTTACATACGGGCTTTCCAGGGGATTTCCGGGGCCTTCAGATCGCTGCTGAAGCGCCGGGAGAGGACAAACAGGTAATCAGAGAGCCGGTTCAGGTATTTCACGACCAGATCGGCCACAAATTCGTTTTCAGACAGGCGGATGGTTGCTCTTTCAGCCCGGCGGCATACACAGCGCGCAATGTGGCAATAGGAAACCGTGGTGTGACCGCCGGGAAGAAGAAACGAACGCATTTCAGGAAGCGTTTCATTCATCTTGTCCATCTCTTTTTCAAGAAGGCTGACATCTTCTTCCTTCAGATCGGGAATTTTCATTTTTGATTTCTCCGGATCAGAAGCCAGGGAAGAGCCGATGGTAAATAAGCGGTCCTGTATTTCCAGCAAAACTTCGCTTACGTCGGCAGCAATTTGTTGATCGCGGATCAGTCCGATCCAGGAATTTAACTCGTCCACGGTGCCATACGCTTCAATACGATCATGGTGTTTGGGAACACGGGTTCCGCCAATCAGTGATGTCTGGCCCTTGTCGCCTGTTTTGGTGTAGATCTTCATGTCTCAAATTTTTTGAAAGGCTCTTTTCCAATCATTCAGCGCTTGCATTCTGAAGGACTCTGGTGATATTCGGATTCGGTGTGTCGCTTTCAATTAATCCGTCTTTCAGCCTGACAATCCGGTGCGCGTATTTTGCAATATCTTCTTCGTGGGTCACGAGGATAATGGTGTTTCCGTTTTGATGGATTTCTTCAAACAGTCCCATAATCTCGATCGATGTTTTGGAATCCAGGTTTCCTGTTGGTTCATCAGCCAGAATAATGGCGGGCTTATTCACCAGTGCGCGGGCAATGGCAACCCTTTGGCGTTGTCCTCCCGATAGTTCATTGGGTTTATGATCCACGCGGTTGCCAAGACCAACCTGGTCCATCACTTCCTTGGCGCGGATTTCCCTTTCTGCTTTTTTCATTCCGGCATAAACAAGGGGAAGCATCACATTGTCCAATGCGGTGGAACGTGGCAGAAGATTGAATGTCTGAAAAACAAAACCAATTTCCTTGTTGCGTATTTCGGCCAGTGAGTTGTCCGACATTTTGGCGACTGAATGTCCGTTGAGTATATAATCCCCTTCTGATGGCGTATCCAGGCAACCCAATACATTCATCAGTGTGGATTTGCCTGAACCTGATGGTCCCATCAGCGCCACATATTCATTTTTATGAATGCTGAGCGACACAGAACGCAGGGCATGGATGGTTTCCGTACCAATCACATAATTTCGTGCAATGTTTGAAAGTTCGATGATGGAAGCCATTCTTTTTTCTTGAAGTGAGGCATAAAGGTAATCAATTCAGCAAGGACTAAAAACGGAGTAAATTACAGGCAAAAGCATCTTCCGGATTGAATTGTTCAGCCGGAAATTTATTCCGTTAATAAGAAGCTGTAATGTCACTAAATAAATTCAGAGAATATCCATAATTCTGTAACAAATGAAGCAATTTTAAACAGCTTCTAAAAACGAACAGTAAAATGCTGCTTTTCCTGTCCGCTTCTGAAGAAAACAAGTCCCAGTTGATATAAATCCAGTGTACAGGTAACCTCCTGATGATTCTTAATCTCTTCCCAGGCTTCGTTCATTTCGTCTGACCAATGGATATCATCAAAAATAAAAACAGAGTCTTCCCGTTTGCTGCGGAGGCACTGTTTAAAATAGCTGAGTGTAGGCCCTTTGCAGTGATTGCCATCGAAAAAGACAAAATCAGGCTTGCCGCCCGATTGAAGATATTCCGGCAAAGAGGTATCGAAATTTCCTTCAACAAGACGGATGTTTGGATTGTTCCATGCTCTGAAATTTTCTTTTGCAATGGAAGCAATGGCCGGAGAGCCTTCGAGTGTTGTTGTCTTTGCCTGGCTGTTTCCGGCAGAAAGGTATAAAGTGCTGATGCCAAATGAAGTGCCCAGTTCCAGAATCTCTGAAGGTTTGAAATGTGCCACGAGCCGATAAAGCAGTTGCGCATATTTGGGCGATTTTAAAGCATGCCTGGCAATCTGGCTGAGTCTTCTTTTGTTTCCTTTGAATGCAGTTGAACCGGCACCGAGGTCTTCGACTTCAATTTCTTTTTCGCTTGAAAGCAGTTTTTTTCGCAAATCTTCAATGTCGGAAAAGACAGGTTCTTTCTTTTGGTTTTCGATGACTTTTGTCAAAAGCTCAAACACAAAAGGAGAGTGGATATCGTGCTTTGTGGAAGCATGAATCCAATAGCGAAGAAATGCAAAAACAGTTTTGATTTTTTTCACCCGGCGAAGGTAGAAGGAAGCCGGCAATTAGCAGTCGGCTTTGGCAAAAAAAGAAAAAAATAATTGAAGTGGATGTGGAATCGGGAACAAGGAGGGCTATGGAGTCGAGCTCTCCAGCCAACAACAGTTTTTTTCTCCATGCTTTTCCCTCGCCTGCGCCGCCGTTGGAGTGATTGAATAATAAACTGGCTAAAGGCTTCGGACGCTTGCGCCAAAGCTTCAGCGTCGGAGCACGGGCACGGTCTATGTCCTCCAGGTCTCCATGGTAAATTTTTTTGCAATCATGGACAAAACCGTATCTCCATTTATAGTTTAACTTTGATTTATGAAGACATCCACTTTATTTCTCTTATTGTGTTTTTCATTTTTTGCATCAACCGCACAGACCAAAGCACCGGTTAAAAATTACGGTATCGCTATCCATGGCGGAGCAGGCACTATTTTGAAAAGTGATCTGAGTCCGGAACTCGAGAAGCAGTATAAGGCAAAGCTTCAGGAAGCGCTTGATGCGGGGTATGCGATATTGGAAAAAAACGGAACGAGTCTGGATGCTGTTGAAGCAGCTATCAAGGTAATGGAAGATTCGCGTCTGTTCAATGCCGGCAGTGGTTCTGTATTTACATCAGAGGGGAAAAATGAAATGGATGCAGCCATCATGGATGGTAAAACATTGAAGGCGGGCGCTGTTGCAGGAGTGAGAACCATTAAAAATCCGATTACTGCGGCGCGTTGCGTGATGGATAAATCTCCGCACGTAATCCTGTCGGGCAGCGGCGCTGATTTGTTTGCCAAACAATGTGGTTGTGCAACGGCAGACAGTTCTTATTTCTTTACCGAAAAACGCTGGCAGCAATTGCTGAAAGCAAAAGAGCAGGAAAAACTGACGCCAGAGAAAAGCGATACACTGGGCTCGCTTTCTCCTCAGCAGAATGAATTCAATGATAAGAAATTCGGAACGGTGGGAGCCGTGGCGCTTGATAGAAACGGAAATCTTGCCGCTGCCACATCAACCGGAGGAATGACAAATAAAAAGCCGGGCAGAATTGGTGATTCGCCGGTAATCGGGGCAGGCACGTATGCGAACAACAAGACCTGTGCTGTTTCCTGTACCGGTCATGGCGAATTTTTTATCAGGCATGTGGTGGCTTTTGATATTTCTGCGCTGATGGAATATAAGAACCTGACATTGGCTCAGGCAACTGAAGAGGTGGTGATGCACAAGCTGGTGAAAGTGAAAGGCGAAGGCGGTGTGATTGCAATTGATTCAAAAGGAAATATATCCATGCCATTCAATACGCCGGGCATGTATCGCGGGTTCCGGAAGAGCGACGGGAAGACTGCTGTCCTTATCTATAGGTAAGTGGGAATTACGTATCTCTTCAGACTATAAGTTTGCAATTTCCAATTGGCCCCGAAGGGGCTCCTTTGGAGCAGTTTGCAAAGAGAAAGCGAATTTTATTTTGTTTCTTATTTAGTTTTTATTTTTTTGCCAAAGCCAAAGCCAACTCTTTTCCTAGATCCCAAAGGTTGCATAAATCTTCCCTTTGGGTTCAGGCATTCCTCCCTTTTTCTCCAGCGAAATGGCAAATGCATGCGCATCGGCAACAGGGTTCATCTTGTGGATGCCACAGGTATCGCCCGGGGGACATAGCTCAATCATTCCTCCGTCAATTGGTTTCCCTTTTACGATGGCCCAAAACTGATACTGCATGCTGTCGGGAGGAGCGGGGAGCTTTTTTACATCGAGGAATATTTCATTTGTTTTGAAATTGCAGTATACGAGCGCTTGTGCATCGGGAGCCGGTTCCTTTCCTTTCATTTCCATTTTTACCATATTCGGATTTTTCAGGATAGCCAGATCTTTCATTGCATCTGTATAACTGGTTTTTTGAATATGAAGTTGTTCGGCCACCTGATTTTTCTCTGCTGAAAGAAGAGCAAGATCTTTTTCAGATGATTTCCAGTTGCCGTAAAAAACAAAATTCAATGCTGTGCTGACCACGAGCAGGGCTATTGCAGCAGCGGCTGCATATTTAAAATAGTTGGAAGAGGTGCTGAGAACCTTCTCTTTTCTGTTCATGGAAACGATTTTGCCTTTCTCCTCCGGATGCTCCCCGCGAATCCTTTTCATCAGATTTTCTTTCACAATCTCCGGCGGGGCCTGTTTATGCTTCAGCGCGTATCCTTCAAGGCTCGTCCGGATCTCGTTCACTTCTTTTCCTATTTCGGGATGAATCAGGGCAAGTTCTTCCAGCTCCCTGGTTTCAGCAGAGCTGCAGATTCCAAGCGCGTAACGCTCGATAATGCCTGATTGTATGTATGCCTGAATATCCATTATTTCAATAATTCCCTGAGTTGTTGCAGCGCCGAGCGGGTTCTTGTTTTAACTGTGCCCAAAGGCATGTTCAACGCTTTCGAAACTTCTTCCTGTGTAAAACCACCGAAATAAAGCAGGTCTATGATTTCTTTGTATTCGGGTTTTAATTTTTCAACAAAGGCTTTCAGTCCGATCTGGTCTGTTTGCTGTGAAAAACTCTGCTGCCGGTTTATCTTATTTACGGAATCCTGCAGACTTTGGTTTTTCTTATTTGTTTTGAATGTTTTTGAGCGGGTATGGTCAATGGCCAGGTTGCGGGCGATATTCACCATCCAGGTGAAAAGCCTGCCTTTGCTACTGTCGTAGCTGCCAAAATGGTTCCAGATTTTCAAAAAGGCTTCCTGGAGGATGTCATGCGCCTCTTCTTCTTCGGGTACGATGCGGCACACCACTCCAAATAAAGCAGCCGAGTAATTGTCATACAGATAACCGAAAGCGGTTTCGTTTTTTAACCGAAGCCCGGCGATCAGTTCTTCTTCTGTATAGGCAGGTATTGTAGTCAAAACAGGTGCTGAGGTATTAATGTTTTTGCTTTGCCCGCCGAAGCAATTTTCTTGTGCAGGAGGGAGGTATTGAAGTGTTGCGGAGTTGATTTTCATCCTGCAGCGATCGATCCGCCACAGGCGGAGAGATCTGCTTCATGGTTTTTTTATTTTGCAGATGATGGTCACCATACTCTGGACCTTGTATGTTTCCATCGAGGCTTCTTCGGGATAGACATCGGTAAAGGCATCTTCAGAACCTGTGCAGGTATCGGGGAAGAGACTGAAGTGTTCAGACTGGAGATACGGAAGCGCCACAACCGATTGCATCAGTTTGGCATGTTCCTCCTGGTACTTTTTGATTTGTGCACGGTCATCATCTGTTTTGCCAATATAAACATCTCCCGCCTTTTCGCTTAAAACAGAATCGTAGAGCGCTTCAATTTTGTATTTGGCTGGCAGTTTGAAATCCTGAGCAAAGATTTTTTTATTCTGCTCTTCTGCTTTCTTCAGGGCCTCTGTACTCCATTTGGGTTCCATCCGGTAGGAGATCATCGCTTTTGCCCTTTTACCTTCTTTCTTGAAACTGGCCACACGTTGTTCGGCATTGGGTTTTGACATCTTGGCCTGTTCGTTCATGTGATTCACATGTTTGACCCAGATCGAATCTTTTCTCGAGAGTACAAGCCGTTTGCCTTTTGTTTCGATGGTCCAGCCATCTGGCATTTGCTTACGCATACTGCTCAGCACAGCATCCTGATCGATTGTATTCTGGGCTTGTATGGAATATACACCCAGGATGAAACAGAGAATTGCGAATACCGGCTTGAACATTGCATTTTTCTTCATGAGCGAAGTTATAAAAAAGGATTGAATCCGGGGAATGACAGGCATGATAGAAACGGCAGACTAAAACTTAAAAGCAAGACCAATCCCCGCGTAATAGTTTTCGCCGTAGGAATAGCCCAATTCTGCATTGATACCAAAAAAACCATTCAGGAAATAGCTGAAGCCGCCATGAATCTGCGCCATCAGTTTTGTGGGTCTGCCATCAAAGTTCCTGGTGTAGGAAGGATCGAATTTGGTAAAATCAGAAGACATTGAATAAAAGTTATACCCTAAACGCGCACCGCCATAGAGCGACATCTTTTTCTTGGCAACAAAATGATAATCGGCCCGCAGGGCCGCTGCAAAGCGTGTCCAGTTATCGGTATAATAGACATTCGTTGTTCCCCATTCAATGCTCATGGTCTGATAGCCGAGTGCGATGCCTGCCGAAATTTTATCTGTCACGCCGTAATCCAGCATCAGGTTAAAGAAGGGGCTTTGTGTGAAGGTGTTGATCCCAAGACCGGGAAAGGTTTTGCTGCCCAGCGAGTCGTTCCAGAATTTACTTTGCGTATAATTGATTGAAGTGATGTCTGAAAGAGAATTAAAGCCGAGGCCGACTGTCAACATATATTTTCCTTCAATACCCGCACTTGCACTTTTCCAGACATTTCCCTTTTCCAGGATGAATGGAAGGTCCCTCTCTTCAGTTCCTTCCGGAATTGTTTCTCCTCCAAAGACAACCAATGTACAAAGCAACAGCAGGACCAGAAGGGTTGTCGGTTTTCGCATGAATGATCGGGTGATGAGGAGTAAATAGTCGATCTAAGGTATAAAAAAGCTTTAAAATAACAGCAAACAGAAAAAAGGCAGTGAAAGAAAATATATTAGCTTTGCTTAACTATTGTTAGTACAGACAATTCAATTCTCCGAACAAAACCGCTCATGCATCTCTTCCCTTTTAAAAGGATACTTCCATTTATATCAATGGTTTTTTTGTTTGCTTCATTCACGGCCCGGGCACAGGATGTAATCACACAGAACAACGGTGATGAAATTAAAGCGAAGGTGCTTGAAGTAGGAACCACTGAAATAAAGTATAAGAAATCAGATAATCTGGGAGGTCCGACTTACAGTCTTTTTAAATCGGATGTGTTCATGATCAGGTACCAGAACGGCACGAAAGATCTCTTTGGTCATGGTACCGATCCGGTTGTGCAAAAAGATCAGGTTGTTCAGAAGAAACCCATGACCAAGTACGATTCGATTGTAGCCAATGCAGATGAGAATTTTAAAAGCGGGAATTTTACCGGAGCAAAGGTTCTGTATACATCGGCACTTGTTTTAAAACCGACTGCAGTCTTTCTCAAAGATCAGGTCACAGCCTGCAACACAGCTCTGGAAAGCCAGAGAGTCGTCAGGGCGAAATATGATTCGATTGTAACACTGGCCGATCTGGCTTATAAAAACCGCAACTTTTTTTCTGCACAGAATCTGTATACAACGGCTTCCATTCTCAAACCCGATTTGCAATATCCCAAAGATCAGCTTGTGCTAACCGACAGGGAAATGGCCATGCAGAATCGCATCAATGCCCGGTATGATTCTGTTGTGAATATAGCTGATCACGCCTTTAAGAAGAAACGTTTTATAATGGCCCATGCCCTTTATCTCTCTGCCCAGCAAATCAAACCGGATGCAGAACATCCAAAGAATCAGGTTCTGGCTATTGACAAGGAAATGCTTGAGCAGTCGCAGCAGGTTGCTCCTGTGGTTGTGGTTCAGCCGGCAAATCCAAACCCTGATTCAAAAAGGCTGAAATCATTCAAGTCAACAACCCTGTTTGGAAAACTCTACACGCTTTCGAATGTAGGGAAGAAAGATTACCTGGCAATTGGTGCGATTACTGATGTGAAAACAGGCCTGTCAAGAAGTTTTGCCCTCTGGGCCATTTTAAAGAAAACGGTTATTCTGAAGAAGAAGCCGGGATCGAAAACAGATACATTGGTGCCTGTTCTGACTGATTATCCTCTGGATGCAGCCTATGGAATTACAGGTCATTTCGAGGGCGATTCTGCAAAATTTAAAATGTATAAACACGGCAAGGAGTTCGCGAAATTCACCTTGAAAAATGACTGGGGACTTATTTATAAAAAGATAAGAAGTTATCTCGAGCCGGATGGGTATACATCCTATGCTTATACCAGCGATGACCTGGAAGGGAAGAGATACAGTATACCCAGCGATATCGGCCAGCTTTTACCTGGCAAAGCGGTGAGCGAAATTGAACCATCCAGTCTGATGGATTCTCTTGTAAAAATCGATTCTCATCTCAATGTAAAATACACCTCGTCATATCGGCCTTATAACCATATCATGGAAGTCTATGGAGGTTACAGCAAGGAAGATCAGGGTCACATCTTTTTCTTCAGCAGCAGCGATGTGCCTTCGCAGATGCAATACCAGGTGAAAAGTTTGGTTTTCCCCCTGAGCAAATGGATCACGCCTTCGCTGTCTTATCTGACCTGTGGTTATCAGCTGATTTCATTTGGCTATCTGACAAAAGCCGAGAAGGATATCATGGCAGCCAAAAAATATGACGTTGCGCAATTCGATTTCTCGGCACCTGAGAACTGCAACGATTTGGGTGCCGCCCAAAATGCTTTTTATGCCGCTCTTCGCTCATCCAATTCGATTCACTGCGGACCGGCAGAGAAGGCCTTGATCAGAGCCACGGCTTTTGATCAGATCAGCAAATCTGATTTGCTTATTTCCAATAAAAGAATTTACATGAGTGCCTTTCACAAACTGGGTTCTGATTTAAACAATGCGTATCTGGCATCCAGTACGGCTTCCTCGAACAGCTCTGATTATTATTCATCGATACAAACAATCGCAGACAATTGCTCCTCGACCGAACAGAAAGCAAGGGCCATCAGGGGGCAGCGCAGAGCAGGATATCTTCAGGCCGGGCTTCAGGCGGCAACTGCTATTTCTTCAGCGGCATCCGGTGCACCGGCAGCTTCTTCCCAGGTGTACATCGATCAGATGGCCGCGACAATGGACCAGACGGCAACACAATCGGATGCGGCAGACCAGTCGCTCAACGAGGAAGTGGAAAGCCAGGGCGCAATCAATGCCGGAGATTTTATTACCGAAGGAACTTTGGAAGATATTGGCGGGCGTACCTATGTGGCCGAAGAAGTGAGTTACCACCTGAACAAGCATCCTGAAATTGTACGGGAAGTTTTGATGGAATTCGCCGTTGACATGCCGCAACTGAAAAAATTGCTCGATGCATTTTATTCGAATACGAATGCACATTCCAGGGTTGTACTGATCAATGAAATATTTTCTTTTATCGGGACTACAGAAAATGAGGTCATTGCCCGGGAAGCAAAGGAATTGAAAATGACCTATAAATTGAAGCTGCAGTTTTTCTGATAACCGCATCCGGATTTTTATTTTAACTATTTCTCAGTGAATAAACTGATCAGTTGTTTTACGGCCCTCATGCTTGTTATTCTTGCCCCCGCTATGCTATGCGGGCAGGAAGAACAAAGGGCGCAGAACGCCTACAACGATTGCATGAAACGCGAATCTGAGGCAAGCAATAGGGTGTCACAGCTCAATGCCGATTATGAAAAAATAAAACAAGACTTAAGAAGCGGATTGTTTTGCAGCAAATGCAAAAGGTCCAAGACCGAAATAGAAAAGACGGGAGTGGAATTCTATCACCATGTGCGTGACCTGGCCAAAGGCGTTGTGGAGTCGGCCTCACAGGAGCTGTGTGATGAAAAATACAGGGATTACTTAAACTCCTTCAACCAGCTCAATGCAGAATCCTTGAGGATTTCGAAAGAATGCAATGATAAACGGGCCGATATCGGTAAAGCAAGAGACGAAGAGTACAAACGGAAGCAGGAGGCCCTGAACGAGCAAAATGAAAAACGCAGGCAGGAGAATGACCGTAGAAACAAGGAAATAGCAGCCGAGAATAAAAGAAAAAGAGAACTGGCCGAACAGCATACCAAGGACCTGATTGCGCAGATGCAGCAGAACAATGCAGACAACAGTCAGAAAGTCAATGATGCCATAAAAGATCTTCAGGATCAGCTGAACCAATTGCTCGCCCAAAAAGATGAGCCGGAAGATGCAGGGGAAAAGGGTGCAGGCAAGGAGTCCCCGAACAATCCCGGTGTGAGTGAAATTTCTTTTCCATCCCATTCCGACACCGAACCGGCAAAGAATACGGATAACAACACGCCCCCTGCTTTCGATCCCAATGCCCCGGTGATGAGCAATGACAATTTGAATACGGTGTTGAATAACAACATGCAAAAGCTGGATCATTTTGAAGAAGTGGGAGATCCTGAAGATGATAAGGCTGCGGCGGTTGCAACTAAAAAGGAGGATTCGGGTAATGGGGGAGATCCCAATAGCGGAGACGGATTGGTGCAACTGTATTCGAAAGAAGTAAAAAGCATGGCGGAGGAGCAACTGATACCCGAAAATTCAATTACGGCACCCATCAATGAAGAGTTAGGCATTGTGGATAAATGGACCAATTTTGCAAAGGTCGCTGATGATTTGACACAGGGGAAAATTACTCCGGACGTTGTGAAAACATATTTCAGTTCGACACAGGACGGTACTATTCGTAAGATCCAGGAAATTACCGGCACGGCCGCGGCTAATTCGGCTGCCAAGGCCAATGAAATTGCTGACAAAGCGCTGAGCGGGAATTATACTCCTGAGGAGTTTGATAAAGATGTGAATGATCTGAACCCGATTCATTTCAATCCAATACCTGTTCAGGATGCCAAACCTCTATCGGCCAAAGATATTTTTGTTGTGGGTGTTGGCGGAACGATACTGGCATTGGCAGGGGCGCCGATCTGGATCGGAATAGGTGCAGCAGCCTGGTACGGGTTTAACAGATAGGAAATGAGAAATACTTACAGGTCTTGCTTTATTACGGTTCTGTTGCTTTTTCTTTTCGCTTTGGAGCCGCTGGCGCAGGAAAAGAATGTGAAGTATAAAATTTCTGCGCTTTCATTACCCAAATCACAAAACCTCTTTCACTCTTTTTTTGTAAGCGACCAGGATAAAATATTTTTACCCTTAAACGGAGGCATCTATCTGCCCAAAGATTCTCTCTGGTTTCTTCCCGCTTCCAAAGAATATTACTTTACCTCGTTTGCACCTGATTTAAAAGACACATCCTGTTTTGTTTTTGCCAATTCAAGCACAGCTACAGAACTCTACTATTTGAAAAGCTCAAAGCATTCGGCCATCCGGAAGTTTTGTATTGCCAAATTGAAACGCGGCAGTTATGCCGTCATCTACAAAGGCAGCATATGTTATGTCTGGGGTCATGACGGAGAACAAAGTAAAATAGGATTCCTTGTGAACAATAAGATCAAATGGTTAATCAGCATCAAAGGCATTATCCGGCAGGTGCAAGTGGATGACAAAGGAGAAATCTTTTTTGCTCTTGAAAATTCGATTCACAAACTGAGCACCCGTCAGACCATCGTCACACTTGCGTCTGTGATTTCCGGTTTTGACTTTGACAAAAGCGGGAAAATCATTCTCAGTTGCGCGGATGGTATAGGCATTCAAAAGGACAAAACGATAGAGATCATTGCCACCGGCTTGAGTGGGTTGATCGAATATCAGAATGATGTTATTTATGTGTTGAATTCGAAGGGGAGTAGTATATTTCAGATACAGCAGTGATTTGAAGTTTCAGGCCAATTATTAGAGAAAGAGAAAGCCTCCTTGAAAAAGGAGGCTTTCTTCGTGGAGCTACCTGGACGATTGTCGAACCAGTTTCAGGAAGATTTGGAACGAATCAACAGCCTTAAAATGGCGCAAAGTATAAAAGATGTTGATGTCCTTATGAGCATCCGTCACCCAGCGCACCCCTGAAGTAGATCCCGTCTCCTAGCGCAGCCGTGATCACTACAGGGCCATGAAGCGTAAAACCCGAAGCAAAGTTGCATCGCAACTTTACTTCGGGTTTTTCTGCTTCATGGACATCGCCGGGCTCGAACCGGCGACCCCTACCTTGTCGAGGTAGTGCTCTAAACCAACTGAGCTAGACGTCCCTTGTTATTGACTTTGGCAAAGATAATGATTTGAACCAAACAGAATGAAGGTTCAAAATCACCTTAAACGGGTCGTTTAGACATTCAAAATTCATTTTAATCTGGTGATCTTGCCTCAAAACGACCAGAAAAAGACAAATCCTGAGGCGCTCGGGTAGCCTTGATCATGCGTGAAAAGCCCTATAAATCAAAGGAAAAGTATTAAAACAGAAAAAAATGAAGCAGTTTGGTTGAATTCACCAAAGTATCTATATATTTGCCTCCCCAATTAAAAAGGGGATCTTATTGCAAATGGGAGCTTAGCTCAGCTGGTTCAGAGCATCTGCCTTACAAGCAGAGGGTCACTGGTTCGAACCCAGTAGTTCCCACACTAAAAAAGACAATCGAAAGATTGTCTTTTTTTATTTGAAGATCTTTTCTCTTCTGGGTCAAATCCAACAAAGCACCCTTCATTTAGCCGGATTTTTTATTTTTGTGGAAATTCTTTGGTAATCTTACATCCGAATTTCACACCGGAGTTTTGATCAGATCAGTAAATGCCTTCTTCAGCAGCTGTTTAATTTATTTATCACCCCAGATCTCTCGAATGCCTTCGAAATATAGAAATGCATAAATTCATTTTCAGATTTCTCTTCTTTAGCTTGTTGCTGGTTCCCAGCATCACATCCGCCCAGCATTCGGGCTATTACATCAAAAATTACGGAACCAAAGATTACAATGGTTTTAACCAGATGTGGCAGGCCGGTCAGGATAAAAACGGATTGATCTATTTTGCCGGAACTTCACGTGTCTTTATTTTCAATGGCAGTTCCTTTGAAAACATTCCGGTCAAGTCGGGCGCGGCCGTCCGGCAGATTGTCATTGATTCGGTCACAGGAATTGTCTATGTGGGTGCTGTCGGTGAATTCGGATATCTGGAAAGGGATTCTGTCAACGGGAAATTTCATTTCAAATCACTCACCTCAACACTTACCGAAAGTCAAAAGGTATTTTCGGACATCTGGAAAGTCTGTATCCATGATGGCAAGGTGTATTTTCAATCTTCCGAACGCATCTTTATCTGCAAAGAGAAAAAACTCGCAGGTGTCATTGAGGCGCCCAAAGGAAAAGGGTTTGCGCTGATGTTCCTCGTTCGCGGTCAGCTGCTCGTGCGCCAGCGTACAGTGGGTATGATGCAGATTGTCAATGATAAAATTCAATCTCTTCCGGGCGGAAGAATATTTGCTGGCGTTCGTATACTTGGTATGATCCCCTGGAAAGGCGGGGCAAACCTTATTCTTACCGGCGACAGCGGCTTCTATCTGATGGAGAGCACGGGAACGGAGAAAGCAAATACCATTTTCAAACGATTCAGCGAAAAGCCCGATACATTTCTGATCAAACACAGCGTGCTTGGATGCAAATGGGTAAACGACTCGGTCTTCGCCGTTTATACCAGATCGGGAATCGGTTTTTTTAATAAGGATGCAAAATTCATTGAGAAACTAAACAAGAATTCGGGACTCAATGACGAATCCATTTCGGAAATCCTGATCGACAATCAGAAAAATATCTGGCTCACCACCAATAATGGTATCACCAAAGTATGTTACAATACACCGGTCCTGTTTTTTACAGATCATATCGGATTTACCGGAATCATCGAGAAGATTACCAGGTACAAGGGCCGGCTTTTTGTTGCCACTACCGAAGGCTTGTTTCGGGAATCTTCAGCCATAAATGCATCGGCAAGCAATCTTCTTTTCAAAAAGATGGAAAGCATCCCCGCCGTTGAAGTATGGGATATGAAGATTCTCAATAATGTCCTTTTGATATCGACAAGCAATGGTATTTACGAATTGCAGGATGAGAAAATCAAGCCTGTTTCTACAAATTATATCAACTCCATCTGTGAATCGCCCAGGCCCGATGAATTCATTGCAATCGAAAAAGGGGGCATATCTGTTTTTGGTTTTCACGCGGGAGCACTGCCCAAACTGATTCAGCATTTCGATCTTCCCGGAGAAGACATTATCAGGATGGGCGCAGTAACACTGGAGCCTGGAAAAAAGGATGCCTACGAATTCTGGTCCGTCGATCGTTTCAAAAGCGTAATCCACGCCCGTTTTAACATTACCGAAAAGTCGATTTCGCTCCAGCATTATGATACGGCCAATGGTTTGCCTGCCGTCCAGACTTTTCCGGTTTGCATCCATGATACCACGTATTTCTTCACCTCCTCAGAAGCCTATGCGTATAGCATATCCAAAGACAAAGGACCCGGGTCAAAATGCTTTTATCAGCCTGGTGCAATTTATCAGAACATATTTGCGGGGAATATGAAGGGCCTGAAACCTCCCTTTTGCGGGCAACTCTTCCTGCAGTCGGGATCAGATTCCCTGAGCAGTATTTTCGGAACCGATTCACACAACAAGTTGTTTCGAACCAGAGTGCCACTCAGTTATTGTTTTGGGGAAGAAGAACTGCAGTTTGCCCTTGCCGAAGAAGGCGGCATCACCTGGCTGACAGAAGGCTCAATCATCTTGAGGTATAACAGCAGGCTAAGGGCTCCGTCCGATATTCCGTTTACAACAATGATTTCTCAAGTCAGAATCGGAAAGGACTCAGTCATCTTTTTCGGTTCTGACGAGGCCGGTGTTACAAAGAAAACACCCATTCCTTTCCAGTTTAATTCGGTTGCTTTTGCCTATTCGGCTCCCTATTTTGAATTTGATAAAGATGTTTTCTACACACATAAACTGGATGGCTTCGATACGGCCTGGTACACAATAAAGAACAACCATGAAACAAATTATACCAACCTGCCCGAAGGAAGCTATGTGTTCAGGGTGAGGATGCAAAGTCCGCATATGCGGATGAGCCGGGAAGCATCTTATGCTTTTACAATTTATCCGCCATGGTACAGAAGAAGCTGGGCTTATGGATTGTATGCGCTTGCCTTTATATTAACGATACTGACATCGGTTCGTCTGGCTGTCCGCCGGGTTCATCTGCAAAAAGAGAAGCTGGAAGTTATTGTAACAGAACGTACGGCAGAGGTGATGGATCAAAAGAATGAAGTGGAAAAGCAAAAAGACGAAGTGGAGAAACAAAAGCTTTTGGTGGAAGAACACCAGAAGGAAATTGTCGATTCAATCACTTATGCCAAACGCCTGCAGCAGGCTATTCTGCCTTCTCTTTCCTTCATGCGAGAGCATTTGCCCGAATCGTTTGTTCTTTACCGCCCCAAAGCAATTGTTGCCGGAGATTTTTACTGGATGCATACATACGGCGGCACTGTTTTAATTGCCGCTGCAGATTGCACGGGTCACGGGGTTCCGGGAGCATTGGTCAGTATTGTTTGTTCCAATGCACTCGACAGAGCGGTGAAGGAATTTGGGCTCACCGAAACAGGAAAAATCCTGGATAAAGTAACCGAACTCGTGCTTG
>Ga0207022_10084_pt1 | contig 26500 bp, 24 predicted proteins | sample Alteio_BWMinCont_46_FD_153307 | JGI IMG/M metagenome (GOLD analysis project Ga0207022, IMG submission 153307) | Enriched cells from forest soil in Barre Woods Harvard Forest LTER site, Petersham, Massachusetts, United States -... | ecosystem: Environmental > Terrestrial > Soil > Temperate forest >... | reverse complement strand
CCGATCGACGTGAAGAAACCGGTTGCCAAGCATATGCAAGCGGGCGCAAGCAGTGGGTCCCTGCGCGAAGAGCAGCGCAATCGTGACCTGGAGATCAAGACACAGCTCGCCTGGCTGGCAAATCCGGGGACCTTTGCCTACGCGCTCAAAGCCCAGGTTAAAGGTTCGAGCATGGAAGTGTCCGGTATTCTGCCTACCGCAAGCTTGCACGCGGAGGCGGTGCGCATTGCGCGCGACGAATGCGGCATGCCGGTCAAGGATAATATTGCAACCAATGCCCGCGCCGCGGTGCCTCCCACCAGCAAGCCCGCCCAGGTGCTGAGCCGGGACATCAACAACACCCTGGCAGAGGCAATGCCCAAGCTCTTCGATGGCATGACCATCAGCGTCTGGATGCGCGGACAGGTTGTCCTCAAAGGCACAGTGACGACGCTTGAAGACAAGCTGGCTGCCAGCCGCTGCCTGCAAGGCGTCGCGGGCTGCAGTTGTGTGGTCAATCAGCTTCAGGTGAGCCGGCCGGTGACGGCAAAGACAATGCCCTGGGCGAAGAGCGGGGCCGACACGAGCGCGACGGCCACAGTCACGGCCAATATCAAGGTGGAGCAAGTCCAGATACTTGCCCCGCAGTCGCTTCGCCTGGAGGCCCCGGTTATGCAGACGCCGCAGGCTCCTCGGCAGCAGGCCGAAGTGCAAAGGGCTTCCTATGTGATGAACGCGCCGGCCGCCCAGGCAAAGATTGCCGAAACCAGCCCTGTTGTCACGGCAAGCCCGTTTGGCCGTCGCGACCCCGCGCTCCGCAATGATACTCGCCCAGTCACCAGAGTGGATGCCACACCAGCAGTCGAGAATGGCCCTTCATCGCCTTTGACCTTCCATCCGACAAAATGGAGACGACTCGACACAGACCGCACGATCGTAACGCCCAAGCCCTCTACCTCGCCGTATACCAGCCAGCCAAGCGTACCCGTGGCCGCTCAAACAAAGGTCGAGGCGCCCGAAACTCCGAACGTCACTCCGGATGTGCGGCAGGCCGCTGCCACCATGCTGCTTCCCAACAAGGCCGCCGTGGTCAAGGAACATGGGGCGCAGATGAGCGACGGCATTATCTTCTTCGATGATACGGAGAAGCCGGGACAACCGAAAAAAGACCAGTAACCTCACAGAGGCCCGCCACTCTTGACCGGAATAGTCGTCTTTCGCTCCGCGAAAGACCGTCCTTTCGCGGAGCGAAAGGCGACACTTATTCGCCTAACGGTCTTGACAGCGCTTGCGCATTTTGCGATCTATTGCCCCTCCCCTGTGCCTCCTCGAGGATGGGCAAAGGTAATGGAAGGCCGCCATTCCTGTCTGCAATCGCTAATTCTGATCACCGTCGCCGGCCTGTTGTTCTTCGCGAGGATCGACTGCGCCCTGCAGGAACCGGAGGAACCGCGTTACGCGGAAATCCCGCGGCAGATGCTCGACAGCGACAACTTCACCGTCCCTTATTACCACGGCCTGCCTTATTACGATAAGCCGCCCCTTCTTTACTGGCTGGTCATGGGCTGTTACGCCGTTTTCGGCGTGCACGACTGGTCCGCGAAACTGGTGCCAAGCAGCGCCGGGTTCTTGACCGTGCTGATCGCCTACTTATGGGGAAGAAAAACTGCCGGGCAACGGGCCGGCTTTGCCGGGGCGATGATGCTATGCCTTTCCGGGCGATTCGTCTACCTGGGACGGCTGCTCACCATGAACAGCTTGTTGTGCCTGTGCGTGGTCGCCACGCTGACCGCGGGCCATCTGGCGGTTCGGGGCCCGCGCCTGCGGTGGCGCTGGTGGTGCGTTTCCGCGCTGGCGTGCGCGCTCGGCCTGCTGAGCAAGGGGCCGGTGGCCTTGGTCCTGGCCCTGGTGCCTTTGCTCGCTTTCCAGGTTCTTGAGCGGGGCGCGATCAGGCCACGGTTGCTTCCCTGGATGGGCTATGTCGCGCTGAGCATTGGCCCTGCCTTTCCCTGGTATCTAGAACTCGCGCGGGCCGAGCAGGGCTTCCTGGGCTATTTCCTCGTGAAACATAATCTGCTCCGTTACCTGTCGCCGTTCGATCATGTCAAACCGGTTTGGTTTTACTTCCCTGAGGTTTGTCTTGGCATGCTGCCCTGGTCGCTTCTCCTTGTGCCGCTGGTGAAGCAAGGGTTCAGACGCATGCTACCGTCAACGGAGCCGTGGCCGGCAGGGCTACGTTTTTCCCTGCTCGCTTTTGTATGGTGCTTTGTGTTCTTCTCGTTGTCGGGTTCAAAACGTGCGGGGTACATTTTGCCTGCCATGCCGTTTCTGGCTATGGCTTTGGGAAACTATCTGGATTGGGCGCTGCGTCGGGCCGGCAACCTTGAGACTTACCGGAGCAAGGCCGCGACCGGGTGGGCCTGGTGCAGTGCGTCGACGGCCGCTTTGTTGCTGGCTGCGGTGCTGGTCTTCCTGCCCGGCTACGCACGCAGGTTTTCCATGCGCGGTCAGCTCGAGTCCGCCGCAGAGGCCTCACGCGCTCATCACGGTTTGGTGGTGTGTTACCCGCGCAGATGGGATTCTGTAAGCTTTTATCTGCAGCGCACCGACATGCGCATTTACACGCGAGCTGAGGAACAAAGACTGCTTAATGATCTGGAAACAAGCCCGCGAACCATGGCATTCATCAAATCAGACCGGTTTCTTCCGGAGTTTCTCCAGGCCTTGCCTGCCTCCCTGGAATTCGTGCCGCTGGGCCGCCCTGGACAGGTGGCGGTCGGCTGGGTGCAGCGCCGTCGGGGGACAGTTCCTCCGCAGTTGGCAGGACCGGTCGATCAGGCGCCGCCGATCGAGGCTCAGTTCTTGCTGAAATGAAATTTCTGAGCGCTCTCCTTGCTGAGCGGATCACGGACGAATTTCTTGTGGCAGTCAGGACAGAGGTCATAGCGGAAGTTTTTGTAGGCCGGCTCAGCCAGATCGGGATCTTCCTGAGCATTGTCCTCCATCTCGCGGAGCAGTTGGCTGACGGCTTCCATGTGGTCGTCATCGAGATCGGCTTCGGTAATCTTGGCGGGGTCGTGAGCAGCGAAGACCTCTACCTTGACCACAAAGCGCTGGTCCTGTCCGGGGCAGAGTTCCTTACCGCAAAGATCACAGGTGACGTGTAGCATGAACGCGTGACCCTCCTTCCCGGGGCCGAGGGTGAACTCAGACGAGCAGCCCGGGCCTCCCGAAATTCCTGAAATCGGCGCTGCCGCCGACTTGCGAGCAGGAATCCCCTCCTATCCATCCGTCGCAGGTTTCACGGTTCCTGTCAAGCTGAATCTAGGAAAAGTGCGCTTTTTGCCGAGAAGAACGGGAAAGCGGAAAGTGCCGCGAACAACCCACGGGAACGGTGCTAGACGAGAGAATTCCGCGTTTACTTGAGAAGCGTCCCAGGATGCCTTAGGATAACCTCACCTGGTTCGCCGCGGCAGCCGGCGAAGTCATCCGTGGACGCTGTTGGCAGGGGACGCAAGAATGCTCGGGCCGGTGTTAGCCCAGGAATTGCTGCTCGGCAGCCGGCGGAGCCGCCAGCACTTGTTCCGCCGGATCTACACCGGCTGGCTGGCGGCTCAGCTGCTGTTCTTCTATTTCCTGTACCTGGTCAATGCCAACGTGATCGGCAGCCGCATCTTCGGCGGCGCGATCAATCCGTATGCGGCGTCCGATTTTGCAACCTCTTTTGTCGGCAAATTGGTTTATCAGCAATTGCTGCTGCTGTTGCTGGCGACGCCGGCATTTACCGCCGGGGCCATCACGGACGAGAAGGCCAGCGGCACCCTGCAGTATCTGCTCGCCGCCGACCTCACGTCCTGGGAGATCGTGCTGGGCAAGCTGCTCGGCCGCACCGCCCAGGTGGCGGTGCTGGCCCTGGCCGCCTTGCCGCTTCTTTGTTTCATCGGCATATTCGGCGGGCTGAATCTCATCTTGGTGATCGCGCTCCTTGCCGTGAGCGTGGCGCCGATGTTCGCGCTCGGCGCGGCCAGCCTGCTGGCTTCGGTGTGGAGCAGACAAACGCGCGACGCGGTCCTGGGCGTTTATTTCGTCGGCGCCGTCGCCTACCTGGTTCTCTGGTGCCTGGGCTGGCTGGCGCCGTTCGATCCGCTATACGTCCTGGAGCCTGCCTGGGGAGAAAACCCGGATGTCAAGGACCTGGCCGGGCGACTGTTCGTATCGGTGCTGGCCTGGGGAAGCATCGGCGCCCTCTGCCTGGGATTGGCGACTTGGCGGCTGCGCAGCGTCTATCTCAAACAGCTCGAAGGCGAGGGGCGGCCCAAGAAGTTGCGCTGGTGGCGTGCGCGGCGCGGCGCCATCTCGGATGAGCCGGTGCGCTGGAAGGAGCGCCACGTGGAAGGAGTGGCGCCCCTGGCGGTGTTGCGGCGTGTGCCGCGCTGGGTTGGCCTGGCCTTTGTTTTCGCAGCGACTTCCCTGGCGTCGCTGACCATCATTGTCGCCAATCTTCAGGGCAGCGCCGGCGTGTCCGAGGCCCTGGCTCTCATCATCAACCTGAAGTTTTCGCAACTTTCTGTGCCGCCAGGCGCTCTTAGCGACTATTTTGTGTGGCAGGGCCTGGTGGCGCTTTTCCTGGCGACGCTGGTGGTTGGCGTGCGCTGCTCGGGCGCGGTCACCGGGGAACGCGAGCGGCAGACGTGGGAGGCGCTGCTCATGACACCCTTGCCGTCGCCGCAATTGATCCGCGGCAAATTACGCGGCATCATCGGCGCCAGTTATCCGTACCTGCTCGCCTATGCCGTGCCGGCGTTATTCTTCTCCATCTGGGGAAGCTTGCTGCAGGCGAGCCCGGCGCCCTTCCTGTGGACGCTGCTACTGCTCGGCGTCACCTGGCTTGCCATGGCTTTCGTGGGCGCCGCCGGACTGTGGTGTTCGGTACGCTCGAAGAGTTCCTGGCGCAGCCTGTTGGGCACCGTGCTGATCGGCTATGTCGGCGGCTTCATGCTTTACGGCGTCGCGCTGCCGGTGGCCGGCATCGTCTACGGAGTCGTTTATCTGACGTTGCTGCTGGTTGATTTAGCCATGGGGCACAATCCCAATACCGGCCTGGCATCCCTCTTCAGCAGGGCCGGCGGCGCCTATGTTGTTGCCACCTGTCTGGCCTTGATCGGCGGTTTCTTGCTGGCGATCAAACTTTTTCTGGTGACGGCCCAGCAGTACGTTGCCCTCCGCGAACGCGTCCGCCACTGGAAGGAAGAGCCGCGGATCTATACGCGCCGCCGCCCCCGCCGTCAGCCGCTGGCTAGCGACAATCCGAAGTAAGGCCCCTGCTTCAGCCGCGTTTGATAATCGAGGCAATCTACCAGCGGCTCCTCCTTCTACAGCGACAAGGCTAAGCCGATCTCCGCAATTGGGTAACTTTCCTCCCACAACATTACAAACAATGTCCCCAAAATGGGGTAAGAATTTCAAATGGAACAGGGTGCGCCCGCAGTGGATTTTGTTGCGAATTTGTAATCACTGAATTTCCAATGACTTGCGTACGTGACGTGCGCATGCCGTGGTTTTGGCACGGGGAATGCAACTAGCCCAGCGTCCCCTTGAGGCCACAACCAATGCAGGAAGGAAGGGTGTGGTCATGAGCCAACGGGAAATGAACTTGCTCTGGCTCAAGGACACGCTGGAGCACTTGAGGGGATGTCAGGAGCAACTGCAGTGGGCGGAGGATAATGACGCCGTCCATTTACTAACCGAAACCATGCTGCGTGACCTGGATTGTTGCCGCCGGATTTGCGAGAGGCTGCACCGGCGTTCGGCAATGCAGCACGCGCTGTAGGAGCAACTTCTTTTTATATCCCCAAGGGCCGCTTCCCCCGGCGGCTCCCCTTCCGCGACCCAACTCCCCCGTATCCCGCCGACAAGGCCGGCAACGCTTGACGCGTCGCCGGCCTCTTTTCTTTGGTCATTAGCCATTCGTCATTGGCCTTGAGCCCAATGACGAATGACCAATGACGAACGACCGTTCCGTGTGGAAATGCGACCCTAGCTTGCCCATTCCGTACGCCTGCTACGTCGGTTACCACGCGCACAAGGTCGGGCCAGGTAAGGCGAGTAATTCGGGGGGACGGTGATTGCGGCGGGAAATTCAGACCGATACGTACCCCTGGACGGGCTAAGGCGTTCGTCGCCAGTCAAAGGGGGATTGCCCACCAGGCAGACTGGCCCGGCCAACAAGAGTTCTAGAAACGGTCCCGCCTGAAGGCCTGCGGAGGGCCACCGTCGCCATACGCGCGGCGGATCGCAAATACGGAAAGCCGGACCAAAGGTTGACGATCAACAGTTGGCCCTTGTGCCGATGAGGAGGCGAAATCATGAGGATGCGCTTGGGGGCGCCGCTGCTGGCCGCATTGGTCGGCCTGCTCGGGGCTGTCCAGCTCGCTACCGCGGGCAACTGCGGTTGCGCCAGGTATTCCAGCTCGACCCAGCCCTGTTGTGACGCCCAGACTGACTTTAGTTCCTGCCAGCAACAATGCCGCACCAGCTACAAGCTGGTGTTCGACTCGGTCCTGGAAAAACGCTGGCACACCTGCTACCAGACCGTCAAGGAAACGGTCAACAAAAACGTCTGCAAGACTTGCTACCGCGAAGAGTGCAAGACTTGCTACAAGCCGTGCTACGAAACCTGCTACAAGGAAGTGCAAGAGCAGTGCTGCCGGCCGGTGCGCGAAACCTGCTGGAAAGAATGCCACTACACCGTGTGCAAGCCCTGCTACCAGACGGTCATGAAGGAAGTCTGCCAGACCTGCAACAAGCCGGTCTATGAGACCTGCTACAAGGAATGCCACTACAAGGTCTGCCGCCAGGTTCCCGAGACCTGCTGGAAAGAAGTGTGCACCACCGTGTGCAAGCCGGTCTATGAACAGCACTGCGAAAAGCACTGCGGCCAGATCAAGAAGCAGATCTGCCAGCAATGCGTCAAGGAGTGCTGCTACACCGTGTGCAAGCCGGTCCAGGAGACTTGCTACAAGGAAGTCTGCCAGACCATTTGCAAGCCGGTCACCGAGTGCGTCATGAAGGAAGTGTGCTGCACGACCTACAAGAACGTCACGGAGACCTGCTATCGCGATTGCAAGAAGACTGTTTGCAAGCAGGTGACGACCTGCAAACAGGTCAAGGAAAAGTGCGGCGAATGGGTCTGCGAGACCTATTGCAAGAAAGGCCGCAAGCACATCCGCCTGGAGAAGGAAGGCGGCGAATGCTGCTTCGATCCGTGCACCTGCCAGACGCATTACAGCCGCACGCGCTGGCACCTGACCTGCTGCCAGGAGCCGGACCAGCAATGCACCCGCAAGGTGTACAAATGCCACACCGTCTGCAAGACCGTGCCGTGCACGCAAAATGTCAAGGAATGCGTCATCGAAAAGGTGCCGTACACGGTATGCAAGAAGGTCCCCGTTACGGAGCGCAAGCAGGTTCCCTGCCAGGTGACCCGCATGGTCAAGGAGAACTGCGTCAAGAAGGTGCCGTACACGGTGTGCCGCGTCGAGCGGGAAGTCTGCAAGAAGATGGTGCCGTACACGGTGACCCGCACCGTCTGTGGCGCTTACTGTGACATCACGGGCAAGGGCTACGAAACCGAAGGCCCCGGCCGTGAGTTCAAGGAAGGCTGCCAGTTTGAAACGGAGCACTGCTACACCACTTGCCGCATGGTCAAGGAGAACTGCGTCAAGAAAGTGCCGTACACGGTGTGCCGTACGATTACCGAGGACTGCGTCAAGAAGGTGCCCTACACCGTCTGCCGCATGGTCCCGGTGACCGTGAAGAAGTGCGTGCCGTGCACGACCTGCACCATGGTGCAGCAAGACTGCGTCAAGAAGGTGCCGTATACGGTCTGCCGCATGGAGACCCATACGGTCTGCAAGAAAGTCCCCTACACGGTGTGCAAGATGGTGCCCTACACCACGAAGGTGAAGGTCCCCTATACCGTGAACGAGTGCGTGCCGGTGACGGTCTGCAAGCGCGTCAAGGTGTGCACGCCTGAGGAAGTTTGCGTCCGCCGTCTCCGCCTGGAAAAGTGTGAGCGTCCGGTAAACAACGCCTGCGAATGCGGCGGTGGATTCCGGAGCTTCTGGGAACGGCTGTGCAGCAAACGCCTCTGCTGCGACACCGGTTGCGACAGCGGCGCGCATGGCTGCAAATGATTGAAGGCCCCCCGCACCATCGGGGTCGGCGCCCAGCCGACCCCGATTTTTTTTTGTAGTCACCCATCGACAATGCCCCACTCCGCCGGCTGATAGTTCTCGGCGCTGAGCCACCAGCCTTGCATTTCGGCCGGGTCCTTCTCCAGCGAGATGATGAAGTGAATAACTCCCTCCCAGTAATTGGCAGCGAGATCCGTGCGGCTCGGAATCGGCGGGCTGGTCGGGTGGGAGTGATAGACGGCGAGGAATTCCGTAGCGTTTCGACGCGCGTCGACGGAAGCGCGCAGCAAGCTATCTGCCTCTGATTCGTAGCGCGTTGGACTGGCCAGGGCGTTGACAAGCGGATAACGGACCAGCACGCGGGCGATCCCTCCTGTCTCGGCGCGGCCCGCCAGTAGACCACAGCATTCGTTAGGCAGCTCCGCTTTCGCCTGGGCGATCATCTCGTCATAGATCTGGCGTGGCAGCAGCAAGCGAAATGGCATTGACAAGATGGGGAAACCCTCCGATGCTTAAGGGCTCCCGCCAGCGGGAAGGTGGAAGCCTTCAGTACGGTTTATGCAGCTTATGATCTTGGAAGCGGCAATGGCAAAGCGGCCCACGCGGCCGCCTTTTTTGTCCGTTTAGCGAGACCGGGAATGCCTCGGGATAAAGTCATCCTCGCCTACAGCGGCGGGCTCGACACCTCTGTCATGGTGCCGTGGATCGGCGAGAAATACAACCTCGATGTCGTCGCCTTTACCGTCGATCTTGGCCAGGGCGAGGATATCGAGAGAATTCGGCAGAAGGCCCTCAAGACCGGCGCCGTCGAGGCCATCGCCCTGGATGCGAAGAACCTGTTTGTCGATTACTTTGTTTTTCCCGCCTTGATGGCGGGAGCAATCTATGAAGGCAAATATCCGCTAGCGACCGCCCTCGGCCGGCCGCTCATCGCCAAGCTCATGGTCGACGCGGCCAAGGAGCATCAGGCCAAGGCTGTGGCGCATGGCTGCACCGGCAAAGGCAATGACCAGGTGCGCTTCGACGTAACCTTTCAAACGCTGGCGCCGCATTTGAAGATCATCGCTCCTGTCCGTGAGTGGCGGATGACCCGGGATGAAGAAATCATGTATGCCCAAAAGCACGATATCCCCGTCGAAGCCACCAAGGAGAGCCCCTATAGCGTCGACCTCAACCTGTGGGGCAGGAGTTGCGAGGCGGGCGTCCTCGAGGACCCCTGGGATGAACCTCCCGAAGAAGCCTACGCCTGGACTGTTGATCCGGGCAAGGCGCCCAATACCGCCGAGTATGTCGAAATTGAGTTCGAGCGCGGCATTCCAGTGGCATTGGATGGGGAACGCACCGATGGCGTCCGCCTGATCGAACGGCTCAATGAGCTGGGCGGCAAACATGGCGTCGGCCGCATCGATCATGTGGAGAATCGCCTGGTCGGCATCAAGTCGCGTGAGTTGTACGAGGCGCCGGCCGGCGTGATCCTTCACAGCGCCCATAATGAGCTGGAGACCCTGGTCCTCAGCAAACCCGCGCAGCGTTTCAAGACTTTCGTGGCGCAAGAATATGCGGATATAATCTATAATGGATTGTGGTTCAGCGCCTTTCAACAGGATCTCCTGGCCTTCGTGGCCAGCAATCAGCGCTATGTCAGCGGCCTGGTGCGGGTCAAGCTCTTTAAAGGCAAGGCAACCATCGTCGGCAGACGCAGTGAGCACAGTCTTTACAGCAAGAAGCTGGCCACTTACGAGACCGGCGATCAGTTCGATCACGACGCTGCCAAGGGGTTTATCAAGCTGTGGGGACTTAGCCAGCAGACGCAGGCGCAACAGCAGTTGCTCAAGGGCGGCAAGGGATTTGACATGCCGAACTTGCTGGGACCGCAGGCCAGGCCGGAAAAGCGGAAGGATGAGGAACGATGAGCAATGAAATGATGGATCTGGAAGAGCTGGCCAGCTACCTGCACCGGGATGTGCGCGAGGTGAACAAACTGGCCAGCCGCGGCCACCTGCCGGGACAAAAAGTCGCCGGCCAGTGGCGGTTTGCGCGCGCCGAGATCAATCACTGGCTCGAAACCCAGATGTCGGATTACACCGAGCAGCAACTTTCTGCGCTCGATCACGGGACCGTGCCGAGCACCGAGCAGGAAGCCCTGATTTCGACCTTGCTGTCGGAAGCCACCATTGCAGTCCCCCTGGCCGCCGGCACGCGGGCTTCGGTCCTCAAGGAGCTGGTCAACCTGGCGGAGAATACCTGGCAAGTCTACGACCCGGAGGCGATTCACGAGGCGATTCGGCAGCGTGAGGAGATGGCAAGCACAGCCCTCGATACCGGCGTCGCCATCCCTCATCCGCGGCGCCCTCTGCCCGCCGCGCTTGCGGAAGCGGTCATGGCCTATGGGCGGACGACTTCGGGAGTCCCGTTCGGCGCGCCGGGCGGCGGCTTGACGGATATCTTCTTCCTCGTGTGCTGCCGCGATGACCGCACACACCTCAAGGTGCTGGCGCGCCTGTCGCGGTTGCTGCTGCGGCCGGGTTTTGTGGAATCTTTGCGGAATGCAGAGACCGCGAGCCAAACCTGGCAGGCGATCGCGGCAGCCGAGCTTGAACTTCTGGAAAGCCCAGGCACTTAGAATCCCAGGCAAGCCATTCCCCTTCGGCTTCCGGTCGATATCGAGAAAGACCTATGCTGGTAAAGCCAGGGACAAGCGTTTCCCTGAAAGACTACGATCCCGAAGATACCGGCCCCTATCGTTCAAAGGATGAGGCAGCGAAAACGCTGGACAAGCGGCGCGACGAACTCATCGAACTGCAAAACCTGCTTTACGCCGACGGCCGCTATGCAGTCCTGGTGGTGCTCCAGGGCATGGACACAGCCGGCAAGGACGGCACCATTCGCCATGTCATGGCAGGTCTAAGCCCGCAGGGGGTGCTCGTTCACTCCTTCAAGGCGCCGAGTGACGAGGAACGAGCGCACGATTTTCTCTGGCGCGTCCACAAGGCCGTGCCTCCCTATTGCTACATGGGCATTTTCAATCGCTCCCATTACGAAGATGTACTCATCGTGCGCGTCCACGAACTGGCGCCGAAAAACGTTTGGAAGCCGCGCTACGAGCAGATCAATGATTTCGAGCGCTCGCTCGTCAAGAGCAACGTCGTGCTCCTGAAGTTCTTCCTGCACATTAGCAAGGAAGAGCAGAAGAAGCGGTTGGAGCAACGGCTGAAGGACCCGACGCGTTACTGGAAGTTCTCGCCCAAGGACATCGAGGAACGGAAATACTGGCGGGACTATCAAAAGGCATACGAAAACGCCCTGTCGCGCTGCAGCACGCCGTGGGCCCCCTGGCATATCGTGCCGGCCAACCATAAGTGGTATCGTAATCTTTATGTCGCCCAGACGATCGTGCAGAGCATGCGCGAGCTCGACCTGCGCTATCCGAAGCCGGATGCCGGTCTATCGAAGATCAAGATCAAGTAAACTTCCTTGAACGACCCTGCCAGTCCCTCTGCTCTCGATTCGCTGCTGCGGGTCATGCAGCATGGTGAATCATTGTGCCTGCACCCCGCGGGTGGAGTCGTGACGGGCGGCCGGCCGTGCCGGGCGGTGTTGCCCGGGGCCTTCAATCCGCTGCACGAAGGCCACCTGCGCCTGGCTGAGGTTGCGGCTTCGATCGTGGGAGCGCCCGTTGACTTTGAGCTGAGTGTCCTCAACGTGGACAAGCCTCCCTTGGGCGCAGAGGAGATTCTGCGCCGCGCCGGCCAGTTCGCAAATAGAGCCTATCTCTGGATCACGCGGGCGCCGACCTTTGTGGACAAGGCCGAGCTCTTTCCGGAAACCACGTTCGTGATCGGCGCCGATACAGCGGAGAGACTGGTATCCGCGCGCTACTACCAGGGCGAGGCACAGCGCCTGGCGGAGGCTTTCCTGCGGATCCGCGCGCTGGGCTGTCGTTTTCTCGTGGCCGGGCGGGAAAACGCGGCGGGCCTTTTTGTGGGTGTCGAGAACCTGGGCCTGCCTGATGCCGTTCGCGACCTCTTCACCGGCATCCCCAAGTCTGCGTTGCACGTGCCGCTTTCTTCATCGGTCTTGCGCAGGCAGAGCGGCCGCGCTTGAAGGTTGCCAGGATTTGCTTTCCGGATTAGGGTAAGAGGAGCCCATTATCTTTCACGGTGCGCTGATGGATGAAGCCGGCAAAAAGAAAGTGGATGCGATTCTGCTGCTGGCCAGGGAGTCGTTCGGCGGCCGGCGGCGCCGCTCGTTGATCGCACTGCTAATTATTTGCCTCGCACTGGTGGGGATAGGGTCGTTAGGGCTCATCTATTTTTGGCCAAAAGGTTCTCTGCCAAAACTGGTTCTTGCCGCCTTTGACCAGGTTGCACTTCCCGAAGAGGAGGTCATTCTGGCCGCTCAGTTGGAGCCGATCGAGGAGTTGCCCTCGGACCAGGACCTGTCCGGCTGTGCTCTCTTCTTCCAGGAACTAAGCAGTGGCGGTTTGCTTGGCAAGGTCGCGACGTCGCCGGAGGGGCGGGCAGCTCTGAAAGCGCGTTTCCCGGCCTCAACAGAGATCGTGGTCCGCTTCCCCGGTGAAGGCGAACGCCGGCGCGGCGTGGAATCCAACAAAGCCCGGGTTTTTGTGTGGCCCGCGCAGTCCTCGCTAGTCGTGGTTGATGCCGTAAGCGCGCTCGCGGACATCGCTGCCACCAAGTTCGAGACAACAAGCAACCTGGATATCCCATCACGGGCCGGCGCTGCAGCCGTCCTGCGAACGCTGGCCGCAAAGCGACGCGTTGCCTACCTCGCGCCGGGGACGGCACGTGCCTTGAGCTACAACAAACTGTCGGCCTGGCTCGAACGCGCTGCGGTTCCTCGCGATAAGCTGCCGGACGGTCCGCTGCTGGTTTCTGCCGGCGTGGAGCCGGCAGCCAACCGCTTCGCCTTTGCCACTGCGGCGAATCTGAAGAACCGGTTTCGGGACACCGTCATTGGCATCACGGGATCCCCGGACCATGCCAGGCAATTTCGCGAGGCGGGACTCAAGACGTACTTCTTAGGCGAGTCCAAGGAGCTGGCTGATGGAGTGGTGGCAGCTAGGTCATGGAAAGAACTCGCAAGGCAGCTTGAACAGTAGCCTTGGGACACCCAATAACTCTAGGACGGATTTCCTATCCGGAGCCTGGTTCTTGACGCCGGCAAGCGGACTCTTATATTGAAACTTTAGAAAGACCTCGACCCTTTCGGTCGAGGATTCTTTTTGACCTACTTCGTGATTTTTTTCACGAAGTCGGGGCAAAGGATCGGTTTCGAGCCAATGAACGGAGGTTGTGGTGCCCCCACCCAGCCCGGCTTTTGAAGCTCCTTTCGATCTTTCCAGCTACTACCCGATCTTCATCTACCTGGTAGCCATTGTCGGTTTCGCCGGAACCACGCTCGTTCTGGCCCAGACCATTGGTCCCTGGCGAAAGACGCGGGTGAAGCAGATGCCCTATGAATCGGGGATGGACCCCGTCGGCGACGCCCGGCAACATTTCGACATCAAGTTCTATTTGATGGCGATCCTATTTCTCGTGTTCGACGTCGAGTTGCTCTTCCTTTATCCGTGGGCGGTGGTGGCCTACGGGGAGCCGCTCGCCCGTTCGCCGGATTGGGTCGGCTTCAGCGCTTTCCGGAATGTCGTGTTCTGGGAGATCGTCGTCTTTTTGCTCACGCTCGTGATTGCCTATGTCTACGCCTGGCGGAAAGGAGTGTTTCGATGGCGCTAGCCCTTTCCGACAGCATTGTACTTACTCAGCTCGACAAGCTGGCGAACTGGGTGCGCAAGAACAGCCTCTGGCCCATGCCGTTCGCCACGGCGTGCTGCGGCATCGAGCTGATGGCCACCGGGGCATCGCGTCACGACATTGCCCGCTTCGGCGCTGAAGCCATGCGTTTCAGCCCGCGGCAGTGCGATCTCATGATCGTTGCCGGGCGCGTCGTTATGAAAATGGTGCCCGTGCTGCAGCGCATCTGGCTGCAGATGCCGGAGCCCAAGTGGTGCATCTCGATGGGGGCCTGTGCTTCGAGCGGCGGCGTGTTCGATACGTATGTGACGGTTCAGGGCATTGACCGGTTTATCCCCGTGGATATTTATGTTCCGGGCTGCCCGCCGCGGCCGGAGCAGCTTATCCAGTCGGTGATTGATCTCCAGGAAAAGATTGACAAGACCGGGACCTTGACGGGCAGGGAATTCGCAAAACGCGATAAGCCGGGGCGGCCTTTACCTCTCGCCGTGGAGGTGAATCCGACTGAAGCGGTCGTGGCTCCAGGAGACTTCACCACGGGCACACGATTACGGCTGAACTAGCCCCCATGTGGAGCGTTTGATCCGATGTCGCATGTTGCCACGCTTGGAATCTTGCGGGATCGCTTTGGCGCAGACCGGTTCACAACCTCGGAATTTCGCGACAATTTCCGGATCATCGTCGCGCCGACGCACGTTTTCGCCGCGCTGCAATGCCTCAAGAATGATTGCGGCTTTGACATGCTCATCGACATCACGGCGGCGGACTACCTCTACTATCCGAACGCCAGGGACCGCTTCGGCGTCATCTACGCCCTTTTGAACATGACCACCGGGGAACGCCTCTACGTCAAGACTTTTTTGAACGAACCCGACCTGACGCTCCTCTCCGCGTTTCCTCTCTGGAAAGGGGCGGACTGGATGGAGCGCGAGGTGTTCGACATGTACGGCATCCTGTTTGAGGGACATCCGGATTTGCGGCGTATCTTGATGCCGGAAGAGTTTACCGCCTTCCCCCTGCGCAAAGACTACCCGCTTCGCGGACGTGGGGAGCGGCATAATTTTCCGGTGATTACGCGGGCGGAAGGGTAGAGGAAACTAGGTCCGTAGTCAGTAGCCAGTAGTCAGTAGCCAAGGGAAAGCTAATCTCTTTCGCTACTGACTACTGGCTACTGGCTACTGGCTACTGGCTACGGACTTCGGAGATTGTTAATGCCAGTGGAAGCTGTGGAACCGATTGCCGAGGAAGCGCCGGAGAAAGAATATCTCTGGACGCTCAATTTCGGCCCGCAGCACCCGGCCACACACACCACCCTGCGCCTGGTCTTGACGCTCGACGGGGAGACGATTGTCAAGGCGGTGCCGGATATCGGCTATCTGCACAGCGGCTTTGAGAAACTGGGCGAGGATCTTAACTACAACCAGTACGTCACCATCGTCGACCGCATGAACTACATTTCGCCCGTGGCCAACGAGGTGTCGTGGTTCGAGGCGGTGGAGAAACTGCTCGGCATCGAACTCACGCCGCGCTGCAAGTATATCCGCACGCTTTTCGCCGAGCTGATGCGCCTGCACGATCATCTGCTCTGCATCGGCGCCGCCGCGCTCGACCTGGGCGGCTATACGGCCTTCCTGTATGCGTTTTATCAGCGTGAATTGATTTACGATATCTCCGAGACGGCTGCCGGCCAGCGCTTCCATCCCAGTTACCTGCGCGTCGGCGGCCTGATGTACGACATCGACGACGCCTTCGTGCAAAAGGTGCGCGCGTTCGTGAAGGGGTTCCCCAAGGCATATCACGACATCGTGCGGCTGCTGAACCGCAACCGCATCTTTATCGAACGAACCAAGGACATCGGCGTGCTCTCGAAAGAAGACGCCATCAGCATGAGCTGCACCGGGCCCATTGCGCGGGCCAGCGGCGTCGTGCGCGACCTGCGCAAGGATGAACCATACCTGGCCTACCGGGATTTCGACTTCAAAGTAATCTGCGCGACTGCGGGAGACTGTTACACGCGCTACCTGGTGCGCATGGAGGAAATGCTGGAAAGCCTGAAGATCGTCGAGCAGGCCATCGAAAACTTGCCGAGCGGGCCGGTCAATGTGGATACGCAGAGCAAGGTGGTGATGCCGGAGCAGCTTTCGACTTACCGCAGCATCGAGAGCATGATTCAGCATTTTGAGCTGATCATGCCGAACCGCGGCTTCGCGGCGCCCGTGGATGAAGTTTACGGAGCCGCGGAGTCCCCCAACGGCGAGCTCGGTTTTTACGTGGTTTCCGACGGCACCGAGCGGTCGTACCGCGCCCGAACCCGGCCGCCGTCGTATATCCATTTCGCGATTTTTCCGTATCTGATCAAGGGGCATCAAATCAGCGACATCGTGGCGGTGCTGGGCAGTCTGAACATCATTGCGGCCGAGCTGGACCGATGAGCGTACTGAGCGAAGAACTGCGGCAAAAGATCCTGGCATATGTGCCGCGCTATCCCCACAAGCAGGCCGTGACGCTTCCTGCACTGCACCTGGTCCAGGACCAGTTGCGCTGCGTGCCCCTGCAGGCGATTCGCGAGATAGCAGGCTTGCTGGACTTGAGTCCCGCCGAGGTCTATGACGCGATGACGTTTTATGGCTTCTTCCGCACGGAGAAAGATCCTCTCGGCCGCACGCGCCTGTGGGTTTGCCGGAGTTTGTCATGCATGCTTCGCGGCAGCGAGGAGGTGCTGCAAGCCCTGTCGGAGAAACTGGGCGTCCCGCCCGGCGGCACCAGCGCGGACGGCAAAATTACCCTGGAGTTCGCGGAATGCCTGGGCGGCTGCGAGGGGGCGCCTTGCCTGCTGATCGATGACGAGCAGCGCATGAATGTGACGCGGGAGAATGTGGACGGCTTGATTCACGAATTGACTTCTGGTCATTAGTCATTGGTCATTCGTCATTCGCGACGCGAATGACCAATGACCAAAACATATTGCCATGCCTGAATTTGAACCCGTACTTTTGCGTCGCGTTGGTAAGCCAGACAGCCAGTCCCTGGCGAGCTACCGCGCCGACGGCGGCTATCGCGCCCTCAGCAAGGCGGTTAACGAAATGGCGCCGGCCCAGGTGGTCGACGCGGTCAAGGCTTCGGGACTGCGCGGCCGGGGCGGTGCAGGGTTCCCCTGCGGGCTGAAGTGGACGTTTCTGCCCAAGGACCATCCTGGGCCGATCTATCTCTGCGTCAATGCGGACGAGAGCGAACCGTGCACGTTCAACAACCGCATTCTCATGGAAGAGGATCCGCACCAGGTGCTCGAAGGCATTCTGCTCGCCTGCTACGCGACGCGGGCGAGCACGGCCTATATTTATCTCCGCTATGAGTACGGTCGCTGCGCCCGCGTGCTGCAGCGCGCCATCGATGAAGCGTATGCCAATAACCTGCTTGGACGGAATATCCTTGGCAAGGAGTTCCACGTCGATTGCTACCTGCATCGTGGAGCCGGCGCGTATATCTGCGGCGAGGAGACGGGCCTGATCGAGAGCCTGGAAGGCAAGCGTGGCTGGCCGCGCATCAAGCCGCCCTTCCCGGCCGTTGAAGGCGCTTTCCGCAAGCCAACGGTGGTCAACAATATTGAAACGCTTGCCTGTGTCACGCACATCATTGACCGGGGTGCGGATTGGTTCAAATCGCTGGGCGTGCCGCCCGATCCGAAGAACCCGCGCGACGCCGGCAGCTATGGTCCCAAGCTCTATTGCATCAGCGGCCATGTGAATAAGCCGTGTTGCGTCGAGCTGCCGATGGGCATCAGTCTTCGCGAGCTGGTGGACAAACACGGCGGCGGCGTCTGGAAGGGCCGCAAGGCCAAGGGCGCGATTCCCGGCGGCATCAGCATGGGCATCATGACGGAGAAAGAGTTCGACATCCCGCTCGATTTCAATGGTCCCGGCAAGGTCGACTGCCTGGGTCTCGGCACCGCGGCGGTAACCGTATTCGACGAAACGACCAGCATTGTCGATGTGCTCTACAACATTTGCCGTTTCTTTGCCCACGAGTCCTGCGGCCAGTGCACGCCGTGCCGCGAAGGCACCGGCTGGATGCTCAAGATCATGGAGCGCATGCGCGAAGGCCGCGGCCGGATCGAGGACTTGCAGATCCTGGACGAGATCGGCAAGTCCATCGGCATCATGCCGGGCACGACGATCTGCGGTTTAGCGGACGGCGCGGGCTGGCCGGTGAAGAACGCCGTGGCCAAGTTCCGGCCGGAACTGGAAGCGTACATTCGGAGTGGCCAGCGCAGCCCGACACCGGCGTTGGCCGGCGCGCATTGAACTGATATCGCCCCGAAAGTTGGAGGCTTAGCCATGCGACAACTCCTCGGTCTCAATGCCTGTGGGCCAATGCTCATCGGCGCATTGCTCTTGACCGGCTGTCAAAACGATGCAGCAACTCAAAAAGCCAAAGGCCCAACCCAACAGGCAAACGTTGCTCCGGCAACCATGCCGACCCGGCAAGTAACACAAGACACCCAACCAAGTGCCGGAGTCTATCAAAACGTTCGCCAGGCAGGGAAGCGCGCACAGGATGACGCGGAACTAGGCAATCTCGCCCTTGCTTATATCCAGTACTCCCTTGAGAACGGCCGCGGCCCGTCCGGGGTTCAGGATCTGAAGGGGTCCTTGAGCCCTAAGATGGAACAGGCGTTGAAAGAGGATTATTACGTGGTGAACTGGAAGCTGTCCAATGTGTCGGGGAGCACGATAATTGCCTATGTTAAAGAGCCCGACAGTTACGGAACTCGGTTAGTGGCGAAGGGGGATCGCAGCGTGACGCGCATGACGAAGGAGGAGTTTGAGCAGGCGAAGGCGGGGAAGTAAGACCAGAGAATACTTACTCAGGATGGGTCTGATGGCGGTCGTTTACGTCAATGACAAGCCGGTCGATATCAGCAACGAGAAGCTGAACCTGATCCAGGCGGCCCTTAAGGGCGGCGTGTTCATTCCGCACTACTGCTGGCATCCGGCGCTGACTGTGGTGGCCAGTTGCCGCATGTGCCTGGTCGAGGTGGGCGAGCGCAAGCCGGACGGCTCCGTCGCCATGCAGCCGAAGGTCGTGCCCGCCTGTCAGACGCCTGCCAAGGACGGCACGGTGGTGGTCACGAACAGCGCCAAGACCCGCAGTGCGCAGGGACAAACACTCGAAGGCCTGCTGCTCAATCATCCTCTCGACTGTCCGGTTTGCGACAAGGCAGGCGAATGCCTGCTCCAGGACTTCAGTTACCATTTCGGCAACTCGCAAAGCCGCATGATCGACGAGAAAAACACGCCGCCCAACAAACCCTACATCAGCGACACGATCACCCTTTTCGCCGACCGCTGCATCATGTGCTCGCGCTGCGTGCGCTTCACGCGCGAAATCAGCGGCCAGGCGGAATTGCAGGTAATCAACCGCGGCAATCATTCGGAGATCGACATCTTTCCCGGCGAGCCGCTTAATAACAAGCTCGCCGGCAATGTCGTCGATCTTTGCCCGGTCGGGGCGCTGTGCAGCAAGGATTTTCTCTACAAGCAACGGGTGTGGTTTCTCAAGCCGCAGAAGAGTGTTTGTGGCGACTGCAGCACCGGATGCAGCATTTTTGTCGATCATAACAAGGACATCGTCTATCGCCTGCGGGCGCGGGAGAATCCCCAGGCACAGGGTTATTTCATGTGCGACGAGGGGCGCTATGGCTTCCACTACGTAAACTCCAGCCAGCGCATTTTGCAGCCGACGGCCGGAGGCGAGGCATCCGGCAATGGGCAGCCAGCGTTCCAAACTTACGGCGACATGATCGTCACCGTGCGCCGGCAACTTTTGGACGCCGCGAGTCGCGACGGCGCCGGCCTGGCTGCCGTGCTGTCACCCTTCTTGACGTGCGAAGAGGGCTATCTGCTCGCCAAGTTCATCAAGGGCCTTTCGCCGCAAGCGATCCTCGCCCTGGGGCCGGTGCCGGTCGTGGGTGAAGACGATGGCTACCCCAAGGATCGCCACGGCCGGCCGGCTCAGCCGGTGAAATTTACGATCCACGCCGAGAAATGCCCCAATCGTAGAGGCGTCGAAGCGGTGCTGCGGCACTTTCAGGGCGACGTGGTTGGTTTTGATCAGGTGGTGCAGCGAGCAGCAGAAGGAAGATTGCAAGCCGTGTACATGGCGTTGGGATATCCGCCACGCCCGGTCGAATTATTTACGCCGGCTCACGCGGAAAGCTTGCGGCGTGTGCCGCTGCTGATCGTTCAGGATTTGTTTCCTTCCCCCGTTAGCGCGATCGCTCATTACGTGTTGCCGGCGGCGTCGTTTGCCGAGAAGGACGGCACCTTCGTGAATCACAAGGGCTTAGCCCAGGCGGTACACTGGGCGACCCGGCCGCCGAGAAATATCCGAACCGACGGCCAGGTCTTTCTTGACTTGCTGGAACGGCGCGGCCTGTTCCATGCGCCGAGCCTGCGTGTGGAGCTGGCACGGGAAGTGCCTTACTTTGCACCCCTGGCGGCCGGCGACCTTGGCGAGCACGGAATTCTCTTGGAAGGCGGCTGATTAACCAGCCCGAAGCGCAAGCGAGGACGGTCCTCGCTCGCGCTTCGGGCTGGTGCAGAAACGGGCCTGCGTTCGATGCCGATCTTCAATTTCTGGTACACGATCATCACCATCATTGCCGTGATAGCGGTGATCCTGGGAATCTGCGCTTACCAGATCCTGGCCGAGCGCAAGATCTCGGCCTGGGTGCAGGATCGCATCGGACCCAATCGCGTCGGCCCGCGCGGGCTGCTGCAACCGATTGCCGATGGTTTGAAATTCCTGCTCAAGGAAGATGTGATCCCCGATCACGTCGATAAACTCCTTTTCCTGCTCGCCCCGACCATCTCCATCAGCACTGCTCTGCTCGCCATCGCGGTGGTGCCGTTTGGTCCAACGACCGAAGGTCTGCCAGGCTATGAGCCAAGCCAATATCAATTCGCCATCGCCCCGGGCCTGAGCATCGGCATTGTCTTCACCTTCGCCATCACGAGCCTGGCGGTCTACGCCATCATCCTGGGCGGCTGGTCGTCCAACAACAAATACAGCCTGCTGGGAGCGCTCCGCTCCAGCGCCCAGCTTGTCAGCTACGAAATCCCCATGGGCATGTCGATCCTCGGCATCGTGCTCCTGTCGAACTCGCTCAACCTGGAGATGATCATTGCCCGTCAGGTCCGCGTTGGCTTCTTTGGCTGGTTCATCTGGTACCAGCCGATGGCGTTCTTGCTGTTCCTCACGGCGGTTTTCGCCGAGTGCAACCGCTTGCCGTTTGATCTGCCGGAAGCGGAGCAGGAACTGGTGGGCGGCTATCACACGGAATACAGCGCCATGAAGTTCGCCATGTTTTTCCTCGGCGAATACGCCCACATGATCACGACCAGCTTCTTGCTGGTCATTCTGTTTTTCGGCGGCTGGCATTTTCCCGGCATCACGGCAATAAGCGGCCTTGGCGGGATTATTTTGAAGCTCATCGTTTTCATCGTGAAAATGCTTTGCTTCATCGTGTTTTACATGCTGGTGCGCTGGACGATCCCGCGCTTCCGCTTCGATCAGCTCATGGCCCTGGCCTGGAAAGTGATGATTCCGCTGGCCATGGTCAACCTGGTGTGCGTGCTGGTGCTGAAACAGGTGAACGCTGCCGACTGGGTAATCGCGGTTGCCTCCTGGGTGGTGCTGTTCGGCTCGGCCGTGGTGGTGGCGCTTTGGCCGCAGCAACCCGGCTACAACCGCCGCGTGTCCACGCGCGGCCGCCAGCTTGCCGAGACCGTTGCTCCTTGAGAAGGAAACTGTGAATGGCCATTGAAGCAAAAGATGTGCGCTGGATCGAAGCGACACCGATGAACCTCCTGGACCGGCTGTATGTGCCGGCCATCATGGCCGGCCTCCAGACCACGTTTTCACATGTGTTCAGGCCCAAGGTGACCGTGCAATTTCCGGAGCAGCAGCCGGAGATGCCCCCCAATTACCGCGGCGTGCATCGTCTCAACCGCGACGAGCAGGGCCGCGTCAAGTGCGTGGCCTGCTACATGTGCTCCACTGCCTGTCCGGCTCACTGCATCGATATTGTCGCGGCGCCCTCGCCGTGGCCCGACCGGGAGAAGTATCCGGAGACCTTCGTGATCGACGAATTGCGCTGCATCTACTGCGGCATGTGCGAGGAGGCCTGCCCCTGCGATGCGATCGAACTTACCTCGCTGTTTGACCTCACCGGCGTGAGCCGCGAAGAGATGATGTACGACAAGGAGAAGCTGCTCAGCGTGTTTGACGAGACGGTGAAAGCCGGCACCGACCCGATTCGCACGCGCCGGGGCAGGCTGAGCATCGCCTCCGAGCCCTTGACGGCGCCGGAATCCACAGCACCCCGCCCCGCCACCCCAGGACGCCAGGCCTGAGGAGAGAACGATGCGCTTGCCATCCATTCTGCTGCAAATCCCTGCCCCGGCGCCGGGTAGGAGCTTGTTGTTGCTTCTTGTGCCTGTGGCACTGGGGTTGATTGCCGTCTACTTGCTCTTGCCCCGGCCGCGCGGCACACGCCCGCTCTGGGGAACACTCAGCGCAGGGATGGCGATTCTGCTGGCGGGCTGGTTGCTGGGTCGGTCAGGCTCGGGCCGGGTCGAAACCGTGTTGTTCTACACTTTGTCGGCGATCGCCATTCTGGCGGGCGGGCTGCTGATCACGCTGCGAAACCCGGTACGAGCGGCCTTGTCTTTCGCCCTGGTGGTGCTCAGCACATGCGGCTTGTTTCTTCTGCAGGCGGCGCCATTCTTGATGGCGGCGACCATTATCATCTATGCCGGCGCCATCGTCGTCACCTTCCTTTTTGTCATCATGCTCGCCCAGCAAGTGGGAACATCGGATGCGGATCAGCGGTCCCGCGAGCCGTTTCTGTCCAGCCTGGCGGGGTTTGTGCTGCTGGGCGCGGTGCTGTGCATGCTGCATCTTACTTACAGCACCGAACGCTTTGATGCCCTGCTCGCGCGGGCGAGGGCGGCCGCCGAGATGCCGACCCTCGAGGAGATCAGAAATATGCTCGGGAGCGGCAACGACTTTTTTGATGCGCTGCACCGCGAAGCGCAACACGCGCATATAGCTCCTGACAAGACAAAAGCCTTTGAGGACTCCCTCAGCGCCCTCGAAGAGAATTGGAACCCGCCTAGCTGGGACGCGGACAAAATGCGGAGCGCCTTGAGAAAGCTCTACGAGGAGGGTGTCGCAATCCGGAACAGCTACGGCAACCTGCAACCGCCGAGGGAAAGCAGCTTTCTTCCTCCCGGAATTGACAACAAGAAGCAGCCGTTGGAACTGTCGACGTATAGCCGTCTGCATTCCAATCAACCTTCCACACAGCCGCTGCGCGATGCCCAGGGCCGAAGCGTGCTGCCGGCGGAGAATGTCGCCTACCTGGGCAGGACTCTCTTTTCGGACTACCTGCTGGCCGTTGAGCTGGGCGGCACGCTCCTTCTGGTCGCCACCGTCGGCGCCATCGCTATTGCCGGACGCCGGCCGGAGGGTTTGCGATGAACGAACTCCCGATGCTGCACAATTACCTGGTCGTCGGGGCCATCCTGTTTGCGCTTGGCACGGTTGGCTTTTTGGCGCGGCGGAACCTGATTGTCATGTTTCTGTCGGCCGAGATGATGTTGCAGGGAGTCAGCCTGAACCTGGTCGCCTTCGCGCGCTACCGCTCCAACCTGCAGGGCCAGGCCTTTACCTTGTTCATCATCACGGTCGCGGCGTGCGAGGCAGGCATTGCCCTGGCGCTCATCCTGATGCTCTACCGCAGACGCCGCTCGCTGGATGTCACGTTATGGCAAGAGCTGCGCGAGCCCACCGTGGAGCCGACGTTCGACGAAGAGCCGTTGCCGCCGCCGCCCGTCGAGGAGCCCTTGCCGCGGCTGACGCCCGCCGGCCTGGAACCGGTACACGGCCAGGAGACGAGTCATGTTTGACATGAGCCCATACCTGGTGCTCATTCCCCTCTTGCCGCTGCTGGCCAGCGCGCTGATCGCGTTTTTGGGCCCCCGCTTCTTGCGGCAGCACAGCCACTGGCCTTGCATTCTGGCGGTGCTGACCTCATGCGTTCTGTCCATCCTGGTGCTCTTTTCTCTGGGCCAGCACGAAGAAGGCCCGCTCAAGCACTCCTACTATACGTGGATCCCCGCCGACAACCTGAGCATCGCCTTCGCGCTCCAGGCGGACGGCCTGACCGCGATCATGTTGACGGCGATCACTTTCATCGGCAGCCTGATTGCGATCTACTCCGTGGGCTACATGCACGGCGATCCCGGCTATGCACGGTTCTTTGCCGAGATTTCGCTCTTCATCTTCTCCATGACCGGCCTGGTGTTGGCGGACAACTTCCTTTTGCTCTACGCCTTCTGGGAGGGCGTGGGGCTGTGCAGCTATCTGCTGATCGGTTTCTGGTTCACGCGGCCCTCCGCGGCGGCTGCGGCCAAGAAAGCGTTCCTGGTCACGCGGCTTGGCGACCTTGGTTTCTTTATCGCCATTCTGATGATCTGGACCGGCATCAGTGACACACTGAGCTACGATTCGGTCTTTCAATTCAAAGACAACTCCGGCTTCATGACGGCCGTGTGTCTGCTGCTCTTTTGCGGCGCCGTTGGGAAGTCGGCACAATTTCCGCTGCACGTGTGGTTGCCGGACGCCATGGAGGGGCCGACGCCGGTCAGCGCCTTGATCCACGCCGCCACCATGGTGACGGCCGGCGTCTACCTGGTGGCGCGGTGCACGCCGCTCTTTGTCCAGTCGGCAACCGCTCAGGTGATCGTGGCCAGCATCGGCGCTTTTACCGCCTTGTTGGCCGCCTTGATCGCCGTCACACAGAACGACCTCAAGCGCGTGCTCGCCTATTCGACGATCAGCCAGCTTGGCTACATGTTCCTGGCGCTGGGCTGTGGCACGCTGGCCATCGGCGCGGCCACGCCGGGCGCCGCGATGGCCCTCATGTCGATGGCGGTCGTCGCGGCCATTTTCCACCTGTATACCCACGCCTTCTTCAAGGCCTTGCTCTTTTTGAGCGCCGGGAGCGTCATGCACGCCATGGGCAACGTCATCGACATGCGTCGCTTCAGCGGCCTGCGCAAGGTCCTGCCCAGGACACACTGGACGTTTCTGTGCGGAGCGCTGGCGCTGGCCGGCTTTCCGCTCCTGGCCGGTTTCTGGAGCAAGGACGAAATCCTGGCAGCCGCCCTCGGTGCCAGTCTGGAGGGCCATCCCTACCGCGGCGTTTACCTGGTGCTTTTCGTCACTGGCGTTGCGACGGCGGGACTGACGGCGTTCTACACGTTCCGGGCATACTTCATGACCTTTTGGGGCGAGGAACGGATTCCGCCCGAAGCGGGCCATCATGCTCATGAATCGCCGCCGGTCATGACCGTGCCGCTCATGATTCTCGCTGCCGGCGCTGTCTTTATCGGTTATGTACACGCAGAGCCGTTGACCGACTGGCTTGGCCACTTTCTGGAAGAGCATACCACTCCGCTCAGGGGAGCAGGGCACGAGCTCATCCCCGCCGCGCTAAAATATGTCCCGCTCGCGAGCGGCACGCTGATGGCCCTGGGCGGGATTTTCCTAGCGTGGTGGATGTATGTCAGGCAAGCGGGTCTGAGTGCCCGTCTCGCAGAGAGTGTGCCGCGGCTCTACCAGATGTCGCTGAACAAGTTTTATTTCGACGAGCTTTATAGCTTTTTCATCATCCAGCCCATCATCGGGCTCGCGGAGTTCTGCCGGGTGATCGACCTGTATGTCGTGGATGGGCTGGTGGACATCGTGGCCGAGATTCCGCGTCTGTTTGGCGTGCTCTTTCGACCGATTCAGAATGGACTGACGCAGTTCTACGCGCTCGCCATGGCGCTCGGTGTAGCCGTGTTTCTGGTCGCTATGGTCTGGCGCATGGCCCTTGCGCCCTGATTAGTGGGATACGATTCCGATCGTGTCAACTGCACCAGGACACGATTGGAATCGTATCCCACAACGGGACCTTGCTGAGATGAAAGAACTCCTGCAAATTCTCCTGATTGTCCCACTGGCAGCCGCGGTAGTCGTGGCCTTGCTGGGACCGCGCCGTACCCTGGCCATTCGTTGGCTCAGCCTCGCCGCCACCCTGGTTACTGCCGTAATTGCCTTTGTTCTTGCCCTGAACCTGGTTAATGAACGGGCGCTGCAGCCCGGTGGGGCTGCTCTCAAGGCTGCAACGATTCCGACGTTCGATCCCAGTTATGTCACGCAGCTAGACGTGCTCCCGGTCGGCCCCGGCATCATTCAGTTCTATATCGGTCTGGATGGACTGAACGTCTGGTTGGTCGTGCTGACCGCAGTGCTGATGGTGTCGTGCGTGCTGGTTTCGTGGAATTCGCCGCAGGTCAAGGAGCGGCTGAACGAATATTTTGCCTGGATGCTGTTGCTGCAAGCCGGGATGACCGGCCTGTTCCTGGCTTTTGACATCATTCTGTTTTACGTGTTCTTTGAACTGACCCTGGTGCCGCTGTTCTTTCTGATCGGCATCTGGGGCGGGCC
>Ga0207022_10083_pt1 | contig 26510 bp, 15 predicted proteins | sample Alteio_BWMinCont_46_FD_153307 | JGI IMG/M metagenome (GOLD analysis project Ga0207022, IMG submission 153307) | Enriched cells from forest soil in Barre Woods Harvard Forest LTER site, Petersham, Massachusetts, United States -... | ecosystem: Environmental > Terrestrial > Soil > Temperate forest >... | reverse complement strand
CGTTCGTGGATTATGTCCGCTGCCATTGATAGCGAAGCTGACGCCGAATGTGACCAACATCGTGCCGATTGCCGAGGCTGCCGCCGCCGCCGGTGCGGATGCGGTCTCCCTGGTGAATACGTTCGTCGGCATGGCGGTCGATTGGCGGCGCCGCCGACCGATCCTGGGTAATGTCACCGGCGGTCTGAGCGGCCCGGCGATCAAACCGCTGGCGCTGCGCCTGGTCTGGCAGGTCGCGCGCCATGTCCGCATCCCCGTGATCGGCATTGGCGGTATTGCCACGCTTGACGATGTCATGGAGTTTCTGGTCGCCGGCGCCAGCGCCGTGCAACTGGGCACCGTGAACTTCTATGATCCCACGGTTGCCGAAAGGATCGTGAATCAACTGCCGGGAGCATTGCGGGAGGCAGGCGTTGACGGGGTTAGTGAAATGATTGGTGTGTTGAAGGAAGCTTGATCGCGGTGTTTGCAGGAAAGGCAGGGCGTTTACACGCCGCGTCCGCCAGCGGACAGCGGGGACCTCGGAACGCTAGGCTGCCTTGCCCTGGACCGCCGGCTCCTCGGCGTCGTCGAGCAACAGCCGAGCCAGTCTTTCTACCTCGTCGCGCAGCTCCTGAAGGCGCTGCTCGCAAAAGTCCCGCTGGGCGCGCAGGCCGTGCATTTGCTGGTGCAATTCGCGGCGCTCTATTTCGGCAAGGGCCTGCTTTTCTTCCGAGGCCGCCTGCCGCTTGGACAATTCGACTTCTAGCGCCACGCAGTTCTCCTCCCGGGCTTGCAGGTGACGGAGTTCTTCCTGGAGCCGGCGGCGTTCGCTCTCCAGGTCGCGACGTTCCTGGGCGGTCGCCTGTTTAACGGATTCCGACAACTCGCTCCAGCGTTGGCGTAGCTGCTCCAGACGTTTATCGGCGGCCACGGGATCATCTGCCTTGTTGATGCATTCCAGACGATATTGCTCCAGGGCGAGCGATTGCTCGGCAACCTTGCGCTTGTCGACGAGGAGAGCAGCCTGACGCTCATGGTACTCTTTCTCAAGCGCGCTGCAGTGCCGGCGCAGTTCAACGCACGCCGTGCCGGTGCCGCGCAGCCAGGTGATTTGCTTTTGCCGCCGCTCGAACCAACGCGCCCGCAGTTGGGCCAGCAGGCTCAGCCGCTGCTCGAAGAGTTCTTCCTTGGCACGATGCTCGGCGCGCATTTGTTCGCGTTCGGTCTGCCAGGCGAAGGCCTCGCTTGCCAGCTTCGCTCGACGTGCCTCCAGCTTCCGCCGCTGCCTGGCGTTCTCAGCCGCGCGCCGCTTCAGGTCCTGCTGGCCGGTCTGTAACGCCTGCACACGCGGCAGGAGCGCTTGTTCCTGTTCTTGCAGGCGCTGTCCAAGAGCATCCAGTTCCGCGGCAATGTGACGGCGGTCCTGTCCCCAGCGTTGACGTGCCTGCACGAAGCGCTCGAACTGCTCCGCCAGATACAAGCGCTGATCGGCCAGTTGACCGGCCAGGCGGTCAAGGTCGGCCGCCCGGGTGCCGAGCAATGCTTCCGTCTGGTGGATTTGCCACTCGCGTCCGAGCAGGCTGGCATCCGGAGCGACTGCCGGTACGGATGCTTGCAGAGCGTGCGGGGCAACCGCCACGGTGGGGCTGGCAGGGCTTTGAAGATGGGACTTCGATTCCCCAAGAGCAGCCTCAAGGCGCTCGGCTTCCTTGCGTTGCTCGTCCATCTTCTGGCGCTGGTGAGCAATGCGGTTTTCAAGCCCTGCCATTTCGCGTTGCCGCAGCTGGGAGGCTGCCTCCCATTGCTGCCGGGCTTTGGCCAGGTTTGCCTCTGCTTCAAGAAACGCGGACTCGCGCTGCTTCAAGGAGCGCGCCTGTTCCTCGAGTTCCTCGCGCCGCTTGCGCAGGAAAGTCCGGTCGGCATGCAGGTAGCGCCGCCCCAGCTCCATATCAGCATTGAATCTTAATTGCTTCGCCGTGTTGCGCGCTAGTTCCTCATGGTGACGGCCGCGCTCCGCCTGCAACTGCAGTTGCGCGCGTGCCAGCTCGGCTTCGCGGCGGTGCATGGCGGTGCGCTCGGCGGCCCATTGGCGGTGCCAGCGTCGCTTCAGCTTATGCCGCAGGCTTAGCAGCCGATCCCGCTCGACCTGATTTTGCCGTTGGGCGTCGTTAGCCTCCTGGCGCGCCTGCGCCAATTCGCTCCTTACCTCGGCGACGCGCTGCTCGTGGGCGGCGCGTTCTTCACGCAGCGCCGTGTGTGCCTTCCTGGTTTCGTCCCGCAGAGCCGTGAGCCGCTGCTGTTTTTCGTCCAGTAGCGTGGCCAGCTGGTTCTCTTGTTGTTCAAGGGCGTGGCGACGTTGCTGAAGGCGAATTTCATCCTCCGTCAGGGAGGTTTGCTGAGCAACCACGGCAGCGGCCTGAATGCGCAGTGCGTCTTTCTCTCGTAATGTCTCCTCGGCCGGGGGCGCCATTTCGGCAGGATGCCAACGAACCTGGAAGCGAAAGGGCCCCACCGTGACGACATCATCCGGCCGCAGGTGACAGGCCGCAATCGGCTCCTCGTTGACGGAAGTGATGCTGCCCCTTTGCAGGTTGCGGAGCAGCGGCCCCGTGGGCGTCCACACCAGGGCACAGTGCAGCGGCTCCACATTGTCGCCGTTCAAGTGAATATCGCAATGGTCAGCTCGCCCGATCAAGGTGAGCGGAGAAAGCAGGGGCCGGCGCTCTTTTGCCTCCCGGCCAAGGAGAATGACTATCTCCCCTTGCGGAGATGGCAATTGCGCAGGAGATGGATCGGTTAACTGGTCCGGACGTGCTTGCATCCCGGGAGTCCTCACCAGGCTTACTCTCTGGGGACTCTATTGTTATCGACCGCCGGACTCCGGGAGGTTAAAGGAGCAGCAGATTACGGCAGAAGGCGAAAGCCAGGGAAGCTGCGGGGCAGGCCCGTTGTCCCTGGCTTGAACAAACTACGTGCTTTCCAGCACCTTGTTAACGACCTTTACCAGGGCGGCTTCGGATTGGAGGCCGACGACCCGCTCCTTCGGTTGGTCGCCGCCCTTGAAGAATAAAACTTGAGGAATTCCGGAAATCCCGTACTTGACCGCCATATCTCCATACTCGTCGGTGTTGAGCTTGCCGACTTTGACGCGGCCGGCGAATTGCGTGGCGATCTTGTCGATGGTCGGCGCCAGGGCCCGGCAAGGTCCGCACCACGGGGCCCAGAAATCCACGAGCACGGGCTTGTCGCTGTTAACGACTTCCTGATTCCAGTTGTCCGCCGTGAATTCCAGTACGTTTTCATTGGCCATGTCTGATTCCACCTTTCGCTTGGGCTTGTCTCGAATCGCTCGCCCGAACTGGGACAAGCCTCATTTACGTCCCTTCATTATAGGCAGCGGGCAACAGTTCGGACAACCGGGGGCGAACTTGACGGTCCGGAAGGTGTCTTCTAAGATGCGCCTACTGTTGTGAACGTGGAGTGGCCCCGTCGTCTAGAGGCCTAGGACACGGCCCTTTCAAGGCCGCGACACGGGTTCGAATCCCGTCGGGGTCAGGTTTTCCGTGGCGCACGTTGTACGCGTGCCGATCTCCAGGGCACGTTTGGAAACGTGCCCCACATCGCAAACGCTGGAGTGGCGGAATCGGCAGACGCATCGGACTTAAACCTATTTTGAGCGCCGAGGTAGGAAACTCCTCAGGTGGATTCAGTCGAATTCGGGGGAACCTCAGCACGTCCGGGTGGTGGCAATCCCGAGCCAAGCTTCTTTTTGATGGGCGTTAGGACGGCAAGTTGGAAACTTGCCGCCACGAGGCGCTCCCTCTTATGTCCTGGCCCCTTGGCCAAAGAGGCAAGAAGAAGAAGGTGTAGAGACTTTGCGGCTGAGGCCTAAAGCGGACATCCACGGCCAAGAGAAAGTCCAGGCTACGAACCGCAAGGGTGGCGAAAGCCATCGTAGTAAGAAAATCCGGTGGGGCGAAAGCCCCGTGAGGGTTCGAGTCCCTCCTCCAGCATTGGTAAGGAACTGCGCAAAACTAACTAGCCGGAATAGTCGTCTTTCGCTCCGCGAAAGAACGTCCTTTCGCGGAGCGAGAGGCGACACTTATTTTCTTGCTGGGTTCAATTTCAGAGTTTGCAGGTAGCTATACAGATCCGCCAGGTCCGCGGGCCGCAAATCTTTCAGCAAGCCGTCCGGCATCAGCGAACGACTCCCCGGCAAGCGTGACACGATGTCCGCGGTCGCCAGCCGCACGGTCGTGGCCGCACCCGTTTGCACAATCAAGCCGTCGGCCGATTCAAAGGCCACGATGCCCGTGACCAGTTGACCGTTGCGCGTTTCGATCACCGAGGTGCGATAGGCGGGCGCCACGTCGCGGCTCGGGTAAATGATGGCGGTGAACAGGTCGGCACGCGAGAAGCGCGTGGTCACTCCGGTAAGATCGGGACCCAGGGCCCGTGAGCCGGTGTGGCAAGTATGACAGGCGCGCGTGCGAAAGAGCTGTTCACCCCGCACCGGGTTACCCCCGGACCAGTCGACGTTCCGAAGAAGCCTTTCCCAAACCGCGGGGTTTTCTCCGTCCGACTCATGCAGAGCTTTCACGAGTGCAGGATACTGCCGGTCAAACCAGCGGAACACCGGTTCGTAAGCTTGCTTGAGCCGAGGCGTATCTCTGGCGCCTTCATGCACATCGAAAGTGGCGCCAGACTGGCGCATAAGCAATGCGAGAGCTTGCTGGCGCAGGGCCCATTCCTTCGGCTCCTGTTCGAGACGGTGCAAGAGCCGCATGATTGGCACCATCTCTGTCGCCGTGACATCGCGTGGCAAGCTTTGCAACGCCAACAAAGACGCGCGGATTACCTGGGGCTCGCTCGACTCCAGCCCGACAAGGAACTTCTTGCGATCGGCGGTTTCCGGTTTTTCCGCGAGACGCAGCAGGATAGCGTCACGCAAACCGTAATTGGACCACTGCGCCCGCAACGCGGGATAGACTTCAGCCGGGGGCAACGGCCTGAAAAGGTCAATGAGAGGACCGGACCAGGCGAAGTCCGTATCCCTTTGCGCGGCTTTCAAAAACATGCCTGCCGCTTGCAAACGCTCGACAGGGGCAAGAGCCGCGGCCAGCACAACGTGGCCGGGGTTTACAAATTCGGCACTCTGCAGCAGTTCCCGGGCCAGCAGCGCATCGCGCTGCAGGAGATTGCGCAGCAGCTCGGCCAGGCGCTCTTCCCATACCTGCTTGATGCGCTGCTCCCGCCCCGCCAGTTTGCGGTGCAGGCCCAGTAAAGTTTGCGCGACCTTGGTTGTAATCTCGGGCGTGCGCGCACCTCGCAAGCGGGACAGCACCACCAGATAGTGCACGTCCTCGGTGGGGGTGCTCGTCGATGTCCAGCGCGCCGCAACCTTGCCGACGGTATCCGGCGCGTCATCTTCAAGCATGGCGAGAAGCCGCGCGCATTCTTCATTGAGATGAACGTCCGCGGAGGGGAAGTTTTTTCGCAGAACGGGTAAGATTTCTCGAACCAGAGATTCGCGTCCTTGCAGCGTATGAGCCAGCGAATAGCCTGCATAGATTTCATAGGAGGGATTGTGCAAATTGTAGTCACCCAGGGCTATCATGAGCAACCGCACGGCTTGCAGAAGCAATTCCTGGGCGTGACTGTTGCGCAGTACGCGCAAGGCAGTGCTTATTGCTCCATCATTCGTGGAAGCGCCCCGGTCGCGCCAAAGCTCGGCCAATGCCGCCGTCAATTGTGTCTGCAGGTCCTGACTGGCCGCCTTGACCGCAAGCTGCATGAAGCAATCTTCCGGCAGCATGGATGCGACTCGTGCGGCCGCCTGGCGTACGCGCTTATCGTGATGGCCGAAATTGACGAGGAGCATATCGACCGCGGCGGTCCTGGACGCGGCAGGGATCTCATCGAACCGGTCCGCCCAGGCCTCCAGAGCGCAGCGGCGAACAAGGGGATGCGTGTCCAGGGCAAGCTGGAGCAAAATGTCCTGGAAGTCACGGCAAGGCGCACGGCCAAGCGACCAGGCCACGCGCGCCCGAACGAGGTGAGGCTTCGCACGCGCGCCGGTCCTTGCCGCGTCTGCCGGCAATCCGCCGAATAACTCAGTGATCACCTCGACGGCGCGGATCTGCGCCGGCACGTCCCATGTTTCGCCGGTCAAAACCTCGGCAAACGTGTGGGCTCCGAGTTTCTTGGCAAGCGGCATCCAGCGCGCTCGCGACCAGGCATCGAGGGGCTGTGGCGCATGCAGGACTGCCTCTAGTTCCGAAGCAGGAGCATGAGCGCTTTTCCCTTCGCCGACATAGTCAATCCGGTAGACGGCTCCATGAGTCCCGCGCCCGCCCATGCAAACGAACAGCGCGCCGTCCGGCGCGACGACCACATCGGTCGGGTCGAAGCCGTTGCTGCCTATGGCTTCGAGGAAGACTTCTGGCTGTGTGCGGTAGCTCGCGCCCTCCGGCTGCAGCGGGAAGAAGTAGACTTTGCCAAAGGTCCAGTCCAACGCGAAGATGCCGCCTTGATAGTGCTCGGGGAACCGCTTATGCCGGTAGCAGGTCACCCCGGTCGGCGAGCCGCGGCCGACGGGCCAGAGCATGTCAACGGTGTCGGCGTAGAAATCGCGGCGACACCAACTTCTCAGATAGCCGGCGAGACGCCAGCCGTGGTGAGAGGCATGGCCGATGTGGTACATGCGTGTCGGCGTGTACCAGGGCAGGAAGAATTCACGCTCGCAGTCGCTGTCATAGGTGAAGATGTCGCCGGCTGCGTTGAAGTCAAAATCGTATGGATTGCGGAAACCCTGGGCGATCACCTCGCAGTGCCGGCAATCGGGCGGCAGCCGCAGCAGAGCGCCGCCTTCCGGGTTCCTGATCGGCGAATGCTGCAAGGTCGCGTGCTCCTTGCCGAATTTGCTGTCGTTGCCGCCAATCAAGTACCACCAGCCATCCGGACCCTTGCGCATGGCATGGCCGCCGTGTTCCGCGTAGGCGATGGGCAGGATCTTCTCGGGCGGACCGACGGTTCGTCCCTGGCCGTCCGGGTCGCGGTATCGGGACAGCCAGCCGCCGCCACAGAAATAGAGGTCGCTGCCGTCAAAGCACATGCCCATGCCGCCCTGGGCCGGTGTAGCGAAGGTGGTCGCGCGGTCGGCCTTGCCTGCATTCCTGGTGTCATGCAGTATTTTGATGTAGCCCGGTCCCGTGACCACGACGCGGCCGTGGCTATCCAGCGTCATGGCATAGATGTCGTTTGCCAGTTCCTGATCTGCGTAAAGCGAAACACGAAATCCTGGGGCGACGCGTAGGCCCAGGTCTTCTGCTCCTTGTGCGGCGTGAAATGTAAGGAGTGAAAAAGCGACAATCGTACTCGAGTGCGAAAACTGGTTCTTCCACATGGCCCGGTTGTCGGTTATGGGAGATAGTCGTCAAGGCGTCTTTGGCCGTTGTACCGTGCCTGTACGTGCTTGTCCATCCTTGGCGGCAATCCATAATCTTGAAAGGAGCGCCCATCGTCGCATGATCGCGGAATAGCATCACCCCGTCGGGAGTTCTCGGATTGGGGAAATCGACACCTCGCACTGGTGAGATCAGCAAACTGCTGGCCCGCCTTGAGCAATGGCTTGTCCAGCATCGGGCGCAGTATCACCACGCCTTGCGTGCAGGCGCAAATCGGGGCGAGGTCAACGCCTTGAGGCTGCAACTGGGACGGCAGCTGCCTGCAAGCTTGCGTGCGCTGCTTTCCTGGCACAACGGCCAGGATCCCGACGCAGCAGGCTGCTTCGAGCAGAATCGGCGGCTGATGGGCTGTAGCGAAATTGCCGCGGCTGTGAAGGAGAGAATAGCAGCATCATCCGCCGGCCACTCGTCGGACTACTGGGACCCTGCCTGGATTCCCTTCCTTGACGACGACGCCGGCAATTATGTCTGTTTGGACACAAGCCGTTCCGGGGCGCCGCTGCGGGAAGTCATCCTGGGCCGATCCAATCAGCAGCTTCTGGCCCCTTCGCTGCTCAGCTGGCTGAACGACTTTGTTGTGGCGGCGGAACGAGGCAGCTATGTTGAAGACCCGGAGCGCGGCGACTTCTTTCGGAAACGCTCAATATGAAATAGTCAAAAAAGGTCGCGCGGTCTAGCCGTTGGCCACGACGAAATCGTTAAGCGTCATGCGGAGCTGGTTTCTGGCCCGGTAAAGAAGGCTCTTGGCTGCCTTGGCCGTGACGTCCAGCTGAGCGGCCACTTCCACGTAGGTATGGTCCTTGAATTGATGGAGCTCAAGAGCGATGCGTTGCCTGCTCGCCAGGCCTGAGACAGCAGTCCGCACGGCACGTGCTAGCTCGGCGCGCTCGATTGGCAGCGAAGGGGAGCCGATGCGATCGGGCAAGCCGTCCGCCGCGCAGCTCCCCGCCCCGCGTTGATGCGCGAGTGAATCGAAGCGCACGGTGGGATGCCGGCGGCGAGACCGTAATGCGTTGCGAAAGACATTCTGGGCAATGTGAAAAAGCCAGGTGGCGAACTTGGCGCGGGGCTGGTAGCGTTTGCGATGGCGATAGAGTCGCAGAAAGACTTCCTGGGCAAGATCCTCTGCTTCCTCGCGATCGCGCAGGCGGCGATAAAACTGGCCGAACACCTGCATCCAGTAGCTGTTGACCAGCTCTGCGAAAGCCGCCGGGTCGTCACGCTGGACCAGCAGCATCAGATGCACTTCAGGATCATTCAGCCACGCTTTGCTGGCCTTGCCCGGGCGCGGCCGGGTAATGCGTGCGGCTGAGGTCAGGGTCATGGAATCCTACTTTCGGGTGTCTTAGCTCATTGGTGCCAGTCGTTCTTGACTTTGCAGGGGCAATTGCAAGCGGAAGGTGCTGCCCTTTCCGAGAGTGCTTTCGACGGCGATGCTGCCTCCCATCAAGTCCACGTAGCCTTTGACAATGGCCAGGCCGAGGCCGGCGTGCAGTCCATCGGCATGCCGAGAGGGATCGGCCCGGTAGAAGCGCTCGAAAATATGCTCGCGCGCCTCGGCAGCGATGCCGAGGCCGGTATCGCGCACCTCGACTTGCAAATGACCGTTTTGCCTTTCCACGCTCAGGTCCACACTGCCGTTGGGGCCGTTGTACTCAATCGCGTTGTGCAGCAGGTTATTGATGACCTCGCGAAGTTTGTCCGGATCGGTTTGAAATTGAATCGGGCCATTGCGATGCACCCGTAAATTCAGGCCGCGCGCCTCGGCCAGGGGCCGTACCAGGTTGGCGCATTGGTCGGCTAGATTAGTGACATCCACGGTGCGCGGACGCATCGTGTCCACGCCGGCGTCCATTCGGGCTAGAGCCAATAGCCGCTCCACAAGCTGATTCATTTGCTGGCCGGTGGCATGGCAATCAGCCAGGACTTCACGATATTCCTCCGGCGGCCTGGGTTTGCGCAAAGCGACTTCGATGGTCGTGAGCAACGCTGCCAACGGGGTTCGCAATTCATGCGAGATGTCCGCCGCCGCTTGCTTCTCGCGCGCGAAGGCACGTTTGAGCAAGTTAAGCGTTTCCGTTAACCGCTCCACAATGGGGCGAAGCTCACCGGGAAGGTCGCGTTCCTCGAAAGGCAGTCGGAAGTCTTTCGCGGACACCAGGCTCACAGCCTCGGACAGCCTTTGCAAAGGCGATAAGCCAAGCCGCACCAGCCAGAATCCGCCCACGATGACGGTCGCGAAAGTCGCCAGGTTAATGAGCAAGAGCCGTCTGCCAAAACTTGCCAGTGTGGCTTTCGATTCGGCCTTTAGCTTGAGCAAGTCGTCGTCCAGGTTGGCCTGTATCTCGGCAAACTTGGCGTCGCGCTGAGTGGTATCCGCAGCGCATTGCACAAGGACTGCTGGCGAGGATCGCTCGAAGGAATCAGGACCGAAAGGAAATGGACGCCTGGGAATATCGCGGGCGGACCCGCGCATTACGGGACCGCGCTGGCGCGGCGGCCGAAATCGTATGAACGTTACTTTCCGCATTGTGCGGCGGACATGGTGGCCCGGTGCAAGTTCCACATCCTCGGTTTGCGGCTTGTAGAACTCCATCTTCCGAAATGCAGCCAGATCAAACGGCAGCGCATGTTCGCCCAGAGATGCGGATTTCCATAGACTTCCCGCTTCCGAATTGATCTGAAAGTATTCGGTAGGTTGGGCCGTGCCCTGGCCCTCCCCAGGATGAATCCTGATCATGTCTTCGCTGAACTGGAATTCGCCCACGAACTCGCGAAAGAAGCTCTCCGATAATGGTCCCGAAGCGCCTGCCAACCAGACTGGCGCTGACAGGTATCCGGTAGGATCGAGCGCAGTGTTAAGAATGCCGAACGGAGCCAGTATCTGATGGGGGCGTGTGTGGGTCCGATAGAAATCATTTGCATTTGCCCGAAAAGCCTCTCCGTGGAAAAAGAGCCGCCCGTCAAGGTATTCTTGAACGCCCTTACGCTCCTTCTCATACTGTCCGTTTAGCATCTTCTGGCGAATCCCTTCCTTGTCCGCCAGTACATGCTCGGTGTTGCGATAGGCGAGGACCGACACGGCACCGAGCGCTGCGGCCAGCAGCGCCAGGAAATACAGCACCAGCGACAGGCGAATCGACTTCATGATTATTCCTCGCCACGGAGCATGTAGCCTTCACCCCAGCGTGTCAGGATTAGCGGTGGATCATAATCCTTGTCGATCTTGTTCCGCAAATAGCGGATATAGACATCCACGACGTTAGAGGTGTTCTCGTCGTGTTCGTCGTAAAGGTGCTCCCAGATCATGGACCGGCTGACTACCTTGCCACGATGAAAGGCCAGGAACTGGAGCAGCGCATATTCGCGCGGCGTCAGGTGAATGGATTTGCCGCTGCGTTTTACCGTGCGCGCGGCCGTGTCAATTTCCAGGTCATGGACCTTCAGCATCGGATTCTTGACTTCGTGGCCGCGCCGAACCAAGGCCCGAAGCCTGGCTAGAAGCTCCTCCAGCTCAAAGGGCTTGGTTAAATAGTCGTCGGCGCCGAGGTCGAGGCCGCGCACCTTGTCCTCAATCCCGCCCCGCGCCGTCAGAACCAGCACGTGCGCTTTCATGCCCGCCTTGCGCCAGCGCTGCAAAAGCGACAGGCCGTCTTCCTTGGGCAGCATGAGATCAAGGATGATGACGTCGTAGTCGGCGGTTTGAGCTTTGTAGCCGCCTTCCTCGCCGTCATAGGCGACGTCCACGGCAAAGCCTTCTTCCTCAAGCCCCTGCTTGAGTGCACGCACGAGCGGCTTGTGATCTTCGATCAGCAACAGACGCACAGCGGTTCGCCTTCTCAAATTCCAGAAATGGTTAGCAACAGACGGCCAGCGCGGCCCGTCTCCAGCATAGCAAGGGCAGTCATAAAAATAACATGGCCGCCATTAAAGCATCATGAGAAGCGAGACTTTGCCGCGATAGCGGTGTTAGCAGCCGTGTTTAATAAAGGGGGTGGGTAATCAAGGCCCGGTGCTGTTTGGTCGTGTCTCGCTTTGGCCGTATTGTCGCCTTTCGCTCCGCGAAAGGACGTACTTTCGCGGAGCGAAAGGCGACAAAACTAGGTGCCGTTGCGGTTAGACCAATTCAGAAATTCATAGGAAGAGAGGAAAGCCTGTTCGACAGCGTCTAACGTAACCAGTTTCTGCTGAAGCTGTTGCAGCCAGGCCCGTTCGCCGGCTTGATCGGGTTGGCGGTGCAGCACATTGACATAAAGGCTGTCCAGGGACCGAAGATAATATTCATCCGAGCTGAGGAACTCCTTGGCGGCCTGACTGCGGCTCATACCGGCATTTAGATTCTGAATCCAGGTTGCCGCCCCCGCGGCATCGGGGTTGCGCTGCAGCACATCCTGGTACAGGGCGAGCACAAAGGACGCATTGTCGCCGTTATCCAGTTGAAATTCGGTCGAGGAAAGTAAACCGTATTTCACGTCGGTCAGGCTAATGCCATTCTGCTGGATGGCGTGGACCCAGCTTGCCAGGCCGCCGGCATCCGCGGCACGGTGCAAAATCGTTTGATAAATACCGGTGACTTCCTTGTTCAGATGCTCCGTCGACATCCAGATGCCTTGCACGACCGATTGTGCGGGCCCGCCCTGGCTCAAAACTTTTGACCAGCCATTCAGACCTGCCTGATCTGGGGCCCTGTCCAAAATCTGGCCGTAAAGACTCGCCACAAAACCGGCGAGGGTACCCGACTGGGTAGGCTGATCGCCGAAATCCACGCCGGTGACGCCGGCGTTCGCCGCCACCTGGACGGTGATCGCATCGGAAGAGGGCGAGACCACAACCAGGCTTGGTGAGGGCAATTGCTTGACCGTGTACGTTCCAGGCGCTATCCACGCGAACATGTAGTTTCCGGCTGGATCGGTGATCACGGACGGATCCCCCAGGTCGAAATGCCCCGAACCATGCATGTCCAGGTAGACAATCTGGTTGGCAATGCCGAGTTCGCCGCCATCCTCGGAGCCATTGGCATTGTAATCGTAATAGACCTTGCCGCTGATCATGCCGTTGTAGAAGTTGACTCCCGGCAGGTTGTTGCCGCCCTCAGCGCCGCCCAGTGGACCAAGGATGGGGTCAAGGTTTCCGGAACCGCCAGGCGGCTGCGGCGGGGGATTCGTGTAGAACGTCACGGTAAGCGAAGGCCCGCCCGGACCAACCTGGACATAGAGCATCTGCACGGCGTGGTCCCACAGGTTCATGCCGAGGATGCCGTCGATGCCGGCGCCAACATCAAGCACCGACACGGGAACATTGGTGAACTCGATTGTTTGTCCGTCCGCGGTCGGCAGATCCAGGGTGCTCAGGACGAAGCCGGGTGCCTGGGTGCTGCCGTTGGCTCCCGTGACACTGGTGATGGTCGTGGGATGCGTGAGATCGAGACCGAGCGCCTGCGCCAGCGCCGTGGAAATCACCGTCACCTGGGCGCCGGTGTCGAAGAGGAAACTTCGTCCCGCCACCGACTTGCCGGCAATACCGACCGTAACACTGTTTTGTACCGGGCTGGGCGCCTGGGTGACGCCGTTGGGCGCCGTGCCGTAAGCCGGCCCGACCAGCACCATGGGAATGGTAATCGGCTGGGTGGTGTCCTGCCCCGCGCTCAACTGAGTACTGGGGTCGACGAAGCTGAGGTTCGGCAGGGAAAGCTGCAGGCCCGGGACGGTGCTGGTGAAATCGAAGTTGGCGCCGTTCATGTTCACCAGGGCGGCATAGGGGCCAGGATGGTCGGTCGTGCCACCGTACAGAATCGGCGTGCCCGTAACGGTGGGCATGTTCGGGCTGCCGTCCTCCGTGCCGACAAAGGCCTGGGCGCCCGGTACGGCAGCGCTGCCCGCGCCAAATTGGGCGTTGAAATTAGGCGCGCCGCTCGGGTTCAAGGTGACCGTGGTCGAGCCCAATCCCGTGGCCATGATCGTTCCAGGCTGTGATACGTCGCCGGTAATGGGACCATTGTACCCCTGTGCGTGTGCGCCCCCCGGGATCTTGATGGGAATCGGATGGCCCAACCCGGCGAATACGGCCTGGTCGTGCGCGGAGAATGTGAGCGCTGTCGCACCAGTGTCAAAGATGCTGTACGCCGAGCGGCTGCTATCCTGATAGGCCTGAATCGCCACGATCTGGTCGCCATAGCGGTCGGCGGACGGATCGAGCGGCACCGTGAGCAGAGGTGAAGTCGTGAGCACCAGGCGTTGCTCGAGTGTCTCGAGATCAAGAGAGAATCGTCGCCGCTGGGTTGGACGTAGTCCCATGGGAAGCAACCTCACGGTGTATCGCCACTAAGACGAGAGGGCATGCTGTTTGGTTTGAATACTGCAGTTCTGTTCCTAGCCAGATTTTCCACTATAACCGGCACAAATTGACTTGTCTAGCAAAAACGCTTTGAAGATGCGCTGTTTTAGAGCTCGCCGGCCAGCTCTCGCGTAAGCTGCGCGGCCGGCAGTTCCTTGCAGCCGCTGGCATTCTGGCCAGCCCACAGCGGCGAGAAGTCCCCGTTATTCTGGCTTTCGGCTTGGCACGCAAGGGCGCGATGGCAGATCCAGCTAACGGAAAATCCGGTGCCGTCCGGCTCATCGGACCGAGTTCCCGCATGAGCCGGTTCACGATTCCCCGCGCGGGCCGGCCGGAAAAGACATTGGTCAGGGCAGTTCGATAGGCGGCAGCGCTCTTCAGGGCGGCGCGATGCACGCTGCTGGTGAGGGCTTCCGGGCAAAGCAGGTAAGCCGTCCCGACCTGGACGCCAGCGGCGCCGAGGGCCATGGCTGCCCGCACGCCCCTGGCGTCGGCAATCCCGCCGGCGACGATCACAGGCACTTTTACCGTGCCCACGATCTGCGGCACGAGCGCCAGCGTGCCGACCTGTGTGGTCACGTCCTCGGACAGAAACATACCCCGGTGGCCGCCCGCTTCTAGGCCTTGCGCGATGATCGCATCGACGCCGCGCGCTTCCAGCCAGCGCTCCTCGTCCACGGTCGTGGCCGAGGCGAGCACCTTGGCGCCCCAGGCCCGCACACGTCCGAGCAGCTCGGGCGACGGTAAGCCGAAATGGAAGCTTACCACGGCCGGTCTGAATTCGTCGAGCACGTCGGCGACCGCATGGCTAAAAGGCGAGCGGCCAACGCCCTCAGCGATGGTGCTGATGTCCAGACCGAACTCTTTGTAAAACGGCGCCAGCGCCGCCCGCCAGGCCGACTCACGCGCGGCGCTACGTGTCGGCGGCGTATGACAGAAGAAGTTGACGTTGAAGGGCTTTATCGTTTGTGCCTTGAGCGTCGCCAATTCCTTGCGCATGGTTTCGGGGCTGAGCATGGCGCAGGGAAGCGAACCCAGGGCCCCGGCGTTGCACACCGCGACGGCAAGGGCGCTTCCCTGAACGCCTGCCATCGGCGCTTGAACGATCGGCAACTCGGTGCCCACGAGCGTTTGCAGAGGCGTCATCTTATCTGCCATCCATCTAACCCCCGAGGGTAATTGTACGCAAGCGGCGGCGTGCGCTCGGCGCGGGTCTCCCGACCCCGCCGCTCTCTGGCGCGGGTCTCCCGACCCCGCCGCTACGCCGACCGCAGGTCTCCTCTCCTCTTCGTCCTCAGCTACCACATGACAGAGCTGAGAGTACCACTTCGCTGGCGGTCTGGTCACCCTGCAGCCAGTAACGGGCAGAAGAGAACCACCAGTGCTCTGAACCACCAGTGCTCTGGTTGTGTGACCAACCCTTTGCGACAGGGATTGGCGTGCAGATAATCCAGACCATTCTCATTTATTTCTCATTGGAAGAACGCGAACATGCTGGCTAGGATGCCGTCTGCGGGCGTGAGGCCGGTCTAACGCGGTCACCCACAGGTTCGAAATCCGCCGGCCGCTTCGCTTTCGTAGTTTGACGGTTAGGTCGTTTGTCCGGCCGCGTCTACACAAGACAAACTACGCACCGCACACGACTGCACGAGAACGCTCTTATGAGTTTGCACTTAGTGCGCTTGAACCGGGTTGCCAGGCGTTCCGTCCCCGCGACCGCCATGTTTCGCGCCTTTTTGGCCCTGAGCGTCCTCGTGTTCGGAGACTGGGCTACGCGAGCTCAAAACCCCGGCCCGGACAAGGCCAAGGACGCGGCGCAGAAGACCAGGCCGGAGCCTGCAAGACCCAAGCTCGGCCTGCTCGTCCATGAAGCCAACGCCTATCCAGGTTACACGTTGCTCGCCCCCACCAATTCCACCCAGACTTACCTGATCGACATGCAAGGACGGGTCGTGCAAACCTGGAAGAGCGACTGCAACCCCGGCCTGGTCGCTTACCTCCTCGACAACGGCAACCTGCTGCGTACCGGCCAGATCCGCAACCCGCCCTTTTTCGGCGGTGGCACGGGGGGCCGCATCCAGGAGTTCACCTGGGACGGCCAGATGATCTGGGACTTCACGTACTACAGCGACACGCAACTGCCGAATCACGACATCTGCAAGCTGCCCAACGGCAACGTCCTCATGATCGTGTGGGAGAAGAAGTCTCCCAAGGAGGCCCTCGCCGCCGGGCGCCGGCCGGAAACGGTGGGCAAGGACCACCTGTTAGCCGATTGCATCCTGGAAGTTCAGCCGGCCGGGAAGACGTCCGGCAAGATTGTCTGGGAATGGCATTCCTGGGACCACCTCATTCAGGATTTCGACGCGCAGAGGGCGAATTATGGTGAGGTAGGCACCCACCCCGAATTGCTCGACCTGAATTTCGGCACTTCGACCATTGCCGCCATGGTCGCCCAGCCGGCGGAGCTGCAGAAGCTCCGCGGCATCGGCTACGTCGGCGGCGCAGGCCGGCGGCCGCCGCCCGTCCAGCCGGACTGGCTGCACGTCAACTCCGTGGCTTACAACGCGGAGCTAGATCAGATCATGCTCAGCGTCTACGAGTTCAACGAGATCTGGATCATCGACCATGGCACTCGGACGGCCGAGGCCGCCGCTCACCAGGGGGGCCGGCACAGCAAGGGTGGCGATCTCCTCTACCGCTGGGGCAACCCGCGTGCTCACCGCGCCGGCAGCGTCAAGGATCAACAGCTTTTCGGTCAGCACAACGCGCATTGGATTGACAAGGGGCTTCCCGGAGAGGGACACGTCCTGATTTTCAATAACGGCCTGCAGCGGACCGGGGGCGCCCATTCGACCGTGGACGAGATCGTCCTGCCCCTAAACGACCAGGGAGGCTACGATCAGGCGCCGGGGAAAGCCTTTGCTCCAGACAAGGCTGTCTGGAGCTACGCCGCGCCGCGGAAGATCGACTTTTACGCCCCCTTCATTTCCGGCGCCCAGCGACTACCCAACGGCAACACGCTCATCTGTTCCGGAACGAACGGCACCGTCTTCGAAGTAACTCCGAACAAAGAGATCGTTTGGAAATACATCAATCCGGATCGCGGTAGTCCTCTTCCCGGCGGCGGCGTCCCACTCCCTCCTGCTCCACGGCTCGGCCAGATTCTGCCGTCCTTTCTTCAAAGCACCATGAACTTCACCGCGGAACAGAAAAAACAACTGGCAGCCGCCGAGAAGGACATCGCGGCCAAGCTGGGCAAAATGCTCACGGAGGAACAGAAGAAACAATTCCAGCAAAGGCCGCGCGGCTTCGAAGACTTCCCGGTAGCTGGGAAGCTCATGTCCACTTCGGTGGAGAACCGGGTGAAGCTCACTGCGGAGCAAAAGCGGCAGCTGGCCGTCTTGCAGAAGGAAGTAGACAGCAAGCTCGATGTGCTTCTCAAGGACGCGCAGAAGAAGCAACTCAAGAGCATGCAGGACATGGCCCGCGCCTTTCAGGGTGGCGGCGCCCGGGGCGGCTTCGGGGGCGGCTTCGGACCGCCCGGCGGGGGCGGCCTGTTTCGCGCTCCTCGGTACGGGGTAGCCTATGCCGGCCTGATCGGCAAAACTCTGAAGCCGGGGAAGACCATAGAAGAGATACTGGAGACAAATCGTTGAAAAAGGGGATGCAGCTCGTTTGTAGGAGACTTTTCATGTTCCACCTGGCAGTCATGCTTCTTTTCCCATGGGCAAATTCTGGGAACGGGGTAGAGCAACCACCTCCACCAAAGGCGGCTACCGCCTTGCCGGCGCCGCTGACCCTGACTGCACGGCAGGACCACCAACTGATGCTGGAGCAACAGAAAATCCCCGCCTCAGTCATGCGTCGGGGGCCCGACGGCATGAATCGCAATTCACCCAACTATCAGAACACCGACGAAGCCAAGGCCAATCCCTGGCCGCAGCTGCCGGAAATGATGGTCACCAAGAACAGACAGCCCGTGACCACTCCGGAGCTATGGTGGCGCGTGCGCCGTCCCGAGATCGTGGAGTACTTCGATGCCGAGGTCTACGGTCGCGTGCCCAGGGATGTGCCAAAGGTCACCTGGGCGGCGGCTCCTCCGGACGAGGACCGAGGTGGTGGCCGCGGTTTCGGTGGGCGGAGCGACAACCCCACGGTGCCAACCATCACCAAGCGGCTCGTTGGCCGGGTTGATAATTCCGCGTATCCCGCCATTGCCGTAGGCATCCGCCTGACGCTCATCCTCCCGGCCAAGGCCAACGGTCCCGTGCCGGTCATCGTGGATTTCGGCGGCGGCGGCGGGCAGCGACAGTACCTGGCCAGGGGATGGGGCTACGCCTTCCTGAATCCCAACAACATCCAGGCGGACAGCGGCGCCGGTCTGACCCGCGGCATCATCGGCCTGGTGAACAAGGGACAGCCACGCAAACCCGAGGACTGGGGCTCGTTGCGGGCCTGGGCGTGGGGCGCCAGCCGTGCCCTCGATTACCTCGAAACCGACGCGGCCGTGGATGCCAAGCACGTCGGCATCTCCGGCCTGTCGCGCTATGGCAAGGCCGCCCTGGTCGCCATGGCCTACGAACCGCGTTTTGCCATCGCCCTGGTAGGCTCGTCCGGGGAGGGCGGAGCGAAGTTGCACCGTCGCTACTGGGGCGAGCAGGTGGAAAACCTGACCGGCAGCGGCGAATACCATTGGATGTCCGGCAGCTTTTTGAAATATGGCGGCCCGCTGGCTCCGTGCGACCTGCCTGTCGATGCCCATGAGCTGATTGCCCTGTGCGCACCGCGACCGACATTCATTAGTTACGGCGCCTCTACGGGCCCCGGAGCGGAGGGCACCTGGGTGGATCAAAAGGGCAGCTTCATGGCGGCCGTCGCCGCCGGTCCCGCCTACAAGTTGCTGGGCAAGAAGGACCTGGGCGCCACGACCATGCCGCCGGTCGAGACGGCGCTGGTGGACGGCGAGTTAGCCTGGCGCATGCACAAGGGCGGGCATACGACCGGCCCCAACCTGGACACGTTCGTAACTTGGGCCGCGCGCTATATCAAGAACGGTTCGAGTCCTGCCGCCCCCTCCTCTCAGCCTCCTTCGGCCGCAGCGAACCCGTCCGCGACTCCAACAACCGGGACCCCGGCCGTTGTTCCTGTACGGAGCAATACAGTGGCCGGAGCCGGCCAGGCGGTCGCTCGCACCGACCGAAACTCGCAAATCGCCCATCGCCAACTTGTCGACAAGGCCAAAAAGGGACGTATCGCCATCTATTTCATAGGCGACTCCATCACGCGTCGCTGGGGCGCCACCGACTACCCTGACTTTCTGGCCAACTGGAACCGGAACTTCCATGGTTGGCACGCTGCCAACTTCGGCTGGGGCGGCGACACGATCCAGAACATCCTCTGGCGGTTGCAGAATGGCGAACTGGACGGAGTGAATCCCAAAATCATCGTGGTCATGGCTGGCACCAACAATCTTGGCGGTCGCCCGGACTCCAGCGACCGGGAGGCTAAGGTCACCGAAGTCGTGAAGGGGTTTGAAACAATTCTGAACCGTTGCCGGCAGAAGGCACCTGAGGCCGTGATCCTCCTGATGGGCATCACGCCGCGCAACGACCGCCCATCCTTCCTGCCAACGATTGCCCAGAGCAATGAGCACATCGCGCGCCTGGCCGATGGCAAAATGGTCCGTTATCTGAACATCAACGATAAGCTGGCCGATAAAGCGGGGGTGCTCTTGCCGGGCATGTCGCCCGACCGTCTGCATCTCTCCGAAAAGGGCTACCAGGTCTGGGCCGATTCGCTGCGGCCGATTTTCACGGAGATCCTCGGCCCGTCTGCAAAGGTGGATCTCGCTCCGCCGCCCACGGGCGATCCGAGCGCGGCCGACCGGTCCGGATAAGCTTGCGGGCGAACCGTCATGACCTGGAACCGGGCAACACGTAACCCAACTCACGCAAGCCGCGGCGAACCGCTGCTTCGTCATCGATGCCGAATACGACATAGCGCTCGCTCGCCAGCTGACAGAAATTCCGCAGCCGGCGATCGTGGACGATGAGGTGGGCGGTCGGCGCATCCGCACACTCGATCCTGCGCACCAGGCCGGCATCCTTCAAGGCGCCGGCCCGGGTCTCGATCTCCCCAAGGAAGATGTCCGCCGTTTGCGGCAGCGGCTCGGACGACTTGGCAGCCAGAAACTCGCACAGTTCCGAGATGGACACGCCTTGTTCCAGAGCGGCCAGGATCCTGGTCCGACCCAGGCGCCACACCGAATCGGCGCGGCGCTCGGCGAAGCGCTCCAGGAATAACAGGTCCGCCGCGGCTGGACTTCGCTGGGTAGCCACCACGTCCAGGTTCGGCAGCACCTTGAAGAGCACTTCCCGGGCGACCGGCTCCGGCTCATACGAGTCGCGGACGCCGAGACACCAGGCGCCGAGGCCCGTCACGCGCACGTACTGCAGTCCGTCATAACGGCTTAAACAAGACAGATCGTCGGTTCCCCATTGGCCGCCCATTTCGAACGGCGAAACTTCCGGCGGCACGTATGCAACATCCAGCATCCCGAGCGTGGCCATGTATTCGAAGAACAGGGCGCGCACGTAGCTCCCCTGAAGCATTTCCCAGGAACCGTAGCCCTCGTAACCTAGTATTCCCCGCCGCTCAGTACCGCAGCGACGGCATTCATGCTGGCGTCGCCTGGGCGGCGGGTCTTCTCGCTCACGCGCACCTGGCCGAGATCGATCAGACGCAGGACCGCATGCACATCATGCAGCGCCTCGCGTGCCGTTTCGCGCACGCGCAGCGGAATGGACTCCTCTATTTCTGTGCCCTGGCCATTTCTCCAGACATGGGTCTTGACTGCCAGCGACTCGGGAAGTGCGTCCGAAGCCGCTGCCTCCACTTCACGAGGCTCAGGTACGAAGCTTTGCAGCAGCTTGCCCAGATCGGCCGGCAGTTCGGTGGAGTAAGGAAAAAATAGATCCAGGGCGTGGGGTTTGGCTGGTTTTCCATAGTACGCCTCCATGCTGCCGAACCCAGGCCGGTGTCCGTACTTCGCTTCGAATCGATCCAGGTCCAGTCGATTGTCGTCATCGTGAACGGCTTCCTGCACGGCCGACTTGTCGATTTCTGGAAGGGATTCGTACAACGCGCGCAGCTTTTCCTTATCCAGCAAGCGTTTGGCCAGGTAACCCACGAGCTCGGGCTTGCGCGGCAGCGGCTCATCGGTCAGCAGACGCGCCAGCGGCTTGAGCTGATCGACTTTGAGCTTTTGCACTTGCTCTTCCAGGCTCAAGCGCTCTGTTTCGAGATGGGAATAGGGCATCGGTTGATCTCCTCCTTGAGAGCGTAGGCGGCCTCGGTGGAACGCCGCACTTCGGTTACCGCTGGTAAACTATTGGAATCCAGAATACTGGCACCGAGCAGGTCTGCGCTGGTAAAATGACTGCAAATGAACTGGACCAAAGACAGGTAATTGGCCCGAACACCGCAAGCATTTTGTTCATCTCCACTTCATCATCTCACGAATGTGAAAATCATCCGCCTGGCCGCTGCGCAAGCGATGGCGCTCGCGTAGAAGGGCCGTAATCTGTCGCTCGGCGTCCTCGATTCGCTCAGAAGGTTTCACGCGCACCCGAATGCCATCCAGGGCTACCTTCGTCAGGTCCGCTTCGAGCCCCCCGCCGCTTGATGCGCCCGGCGGCATCGGCTCTTGCAAGGCGGGGTAGAGCTGAGCCAGCGTGTTTGTGCCGCTTGCATTATTGGCGCCAGCGCCTCCCTTGCCGTTCTTTGACTGAGACTTACTTCGCAGTTCCCGTATGACCGGCCACGGGGCCAGGAGGATGTCATCTTCATCTAGCCCCGATAGGCCCGGTCCTTTCCGCGACAGGACGCCGATCACTTTCAAAGAAAGGTCGCCGAAACCAAGACGTATCGTTTTGCCAAGTGGCGACTGATCCTCAAAGAGTTCGTGGACCAGTGACTGCCCCACCACGCACACCTTTTCGGCGGCCTGGACATCCTGATCCGTGAACATTTTGCCCGAGGCAAGGTCCGTCCAATCGCGTGTTTGCAGGAAAGCGGGCGTGCTGCCATAGATATAAGTGGGAACCCAGGTTTGTTCGCCGTAAGCGGCCTGCGTGCGCGCCCGTATCACCGGCGCCGCGTTCACCACAGCCGGACACCTGCGCGCTAGAACGCCGGCATCCGCCAGCGTGAGCGTTTTGGCCGGCTCCGCTGCAAAGTTCACGCCGACATCGGGACCCGGCAGAATGAGCAACTCGCCGGTTTCAACCAGGGCTGGAACGCCGCGGATGGCACGGATGATGTCGCGGAGAACGTTGTAACCGGCCGCAGCCCTGGCGAAGTAGGTCATCTCCTTGGGAGTAACCTTCGCGACACCCGGCTGCCGTCCTCCCGTTTTCCGGGGCGGCCGGCTCGTATTGCCCGGCTCGGCGGTCACGATCTCGATATGCGCGGTCATGTAAGGGAGAAGCTTAGTATTGGTGGCTTCAACGTTGATCACCACGGTGTAGGTCACCGCGTTTTGTGTCATGGTGGCGTTCAGCCGCGGCTCCGCCGCAACGACGCCGTTGAAATGCTCGTTGGGAAATGCATCCACCGTGAAATGAGCCGTCTGGCCCGATTTGATGCGGCCAACGTCGGCTTCCTTAACCATCGCCCAGACTTGCAGACGTTTGACGTCCCTGGCGATGATGAACAGGCCAGGCGCGTTCAAACCGGTGACGACATTCTGGCCGACATTTACGCGGCGGTCGATGATGACGCCCTTGATCGGGGCGCGAATGGCGGTGTAGGCAAGATTGGCCTCGGCTTCCTTGAGGCCGGCCTGGGCCAGCTCCACATCGGCCCGGGCTAGCTCGGCTTCTGCCCTGGCGATCTCCTGGCGCCCCCGGGCGTGGTCACTGTCCTCGCGCGTAATTGCCTGTCTCTTGCTTAGTTCTCTCGCGCGTTGCGCTTCACGGTCCGTCTGGACCGCCTTTGCCTCCGCGAGCTTGAGCGCTGCCTGGGCCTTGTGAAGCTGGGCCCTGGCCCGGTCCACACCCGCCTGGTAGAGAGTCGGATCGATCTGCGCCAGCACTGTCCCGGCTTCGACCCGTGAGTTAAAGTCGATGGTCTTCTTGGCATCGCCCGGATCCACGCCCAGGCGCTGCACCTGACCGGCTACCTGCGCGCCGACATCGACCAACTCCTCGGGTTGGAGCACGCCAACGGCCTTCACCGTGGCCGTGATGCTGCCACGCTTCACCACTTCCGCGCGAACCTCATCGCCAGGCGCGGCGGAAGCGGGGAGCAACCACAGGACAAACGACCAAGAGAGGACCTTTGACATGGGAATCTCCCGAGAGCAGAGGAAACAGCGTATGGAAGACGAAGGAATTAAGGCTGCCTGACTGTAGCCTCATCGATCTATAAACAGCGCCCTGTGCCGCGTCGCTTCCAGCTTTCCATCGCATCCGCCACCGGCTTGGCACCAAGGCGGCCGCCCAGTTCCTTTAGTTCCATTCTATACCGACGAAGATTTCAGAGCATACCATAGAGCGCGCTCGCTGGATCCAGCTCGAAGAAGCGCAGAACGGTAAGGAAGTCGGCACCGCCATCTTCAATCCATCCACAAGCCTAATTATCTGACCTACTGGCGGCTGCGACAGCCGCGCGAGTATTGGAAAACTGCCATCTATCCCCTAAGATGCGTTCGCGTCTTGATTCACCCCATTGCACTTCACTTCGAGGCTCCCATGGCTCGCGCCGCCAGTGGTGTGCTGGACCGTTCTCCGTCGTTTCATCGGCTCTGCCTGTTCTTTTGCACCGGGTTTATCTGCGTCGTCGTTGGCAGAGCCGGCCTGCAGGCCCAGGCGCCGCCGGCCGCCGTCAAAGCCGTGCCCGCGGCAGTGGATGCTGCGTCAGCGCAGGCCCTGGCGCTCGATCAGAAGGTCATGGCAGATGCCAGGAACAGCTCGGAAGTACTCAAAAATCTCACCTACCTGAGCGACGATATCGGCGCCCGGCTAACCGGATCGGCTAGCCTGCGGCGTGCCAACGACTGGACCGCCCTCAAGATGCAGGAGTACGGCCTGAGCAATGTCCACCTGGAGCCGTGGACCATCCCGGCCGCCTGGGAGCGCGGCAGGGCGACGGCCCGGATCGTCGAGCCGGACAACGGCCGCACGCTCAGCGTCGCAGCCATGGCCTGGACGGCCGGCACCAACGGCAAGGTCAGCGGCGACGTCGTCGTCATCAAGGCGCAAAACACCAGGGAGCTTGCCGGCTACAAGGGGAAGCTCAAGAATGCCATCGTCCTTCCGGGGCCGCCTGCCGCGGTGCGGCCGATCGGCCAGAAGGGCTGGGACTTATGGATGGGCCGGCCGGCGAGACAAACGGCATCGGTTGCTCCGCCGGCCCCGAAAGCTGACGGCAAACCCCAGGCCGGCGGCAACGGCAAGGCTCCCGCCCCAAAGACGCCCTCGGCCGCGAACGGACCGCCAAATCTGTTCTCCCTGTACCGCCAGATGACCTTCGGCCGTGAGCTGACGGAGTTTCTGCGCGCCGAGGGTGCTGCCGCCCTGCTGCAGGACGCGGCCAAGCCGCACGGCCTGCTCAACATGAGCGGCAGCTGGGGCGCTTCAACCGACCGCGGCAACGCCGTGGAGCCGCTGCCGACTCTGTTCGTCGTTCACGAGCACTACGCCCTCTTGCACCGCCTGGCCACGCGGCCCGCGCCGGCACGAACCCGCGTCGAGCTGGAGGTCGTCAACAAAGTCATTCCCGGACCGGTGGTCTGCTACAACACCGTTGGCGAGATCCGTGGCCGGGACAAGCCCGATGAGCTCGTCATCCTCGGCGCCCACCTCGACTCCTGGGACCTGGGCCAGGGGACGACCGACAATGGCACCGGCAGCATGGTCGTACTCGAGGCCGCCCGCATTCTGGCCCGCTGCGGCGTGCAGCCGCGACGTACCATCCGCTTCATCCTGTTCACGGGCGAGGAGCAGGGCCTGCACGGCTCGCAGGCTTATGTGAAGCAACACAAGGATGAGATGGCCCGGACGTCGATGTGCCTGGTCCACGACACCGGCACCGGCCGTGTGGAGAGCATCGGCCTGCACGGCCGCAAGGCCGCCAGGCCGATTCTCGAAGCCGAGCTGGCAACGCTCAGGCAGGTTGGACTTCAGGAGCTGAACCTCGGCTTCCTGCCCGGCAGCGACCACATGCGCTTTCACCTCGCCGGCGTGCCCGGCTTCCTTTGCGACCAGAATATGGACGACTACTTCCTCACCCACCACTCCCAGTCCGACACGCTGGACAAGGTCAACGAGGCAGACCTGATTCAGGGCGTCCAGGTAATGGCCGTGGCGGCGCTGCGCGTCGCCAACTTGCCGCTGCTGCTGCCGCGGAATTAACCCGAAGGCGTAAAGAATTGTGAGTGCAGATCGCGCGAGATCATCTCAATTGAGACGATTTAGCGAGGCTTTCGCTTCCTGACTTAGCCGCGCAGCCAGGGCACCATCAGGAAGTGTGCGGAGCAACCGTTGTGATTCAATCGTCCCCAGGTGTTCCAGAATTTCGACCGCGCGTAGCTCACGCAACCTGTTGCCGGACGGACTTTGGTCGAGTCCTTTCAGAAGGCTTTCGATCTGCCGACGCAATTCCGGCGACGATTTGCCGTCGAGCACGATTCGTAGGGCTAATTCGACTTGCTCGCCGAGGTTCTCGAGTTCGTGGGCGGCCTTTGTTCGTACCGCGAAACGGTCGCTGTCGAGGTCTGCAATCCATTGCCTTACTTGCTTGGGATTCCCTACAGCGACAGGTTTTAGCCTTGTCCGTAGAAAGGCTTCTGCCTGCGCCGGCGCCGCCGTGAGAGTCTGGATTGCTTCATAAGCCTTGGCCGCATCATCGCTGGCCAGCTCTTGCCAGAGAGATTCCAGCTCGCTCGCTGACAGGATTTTCACAGGGCTTTGCTGGGCACTGCCGAGCGTAGTCATATCCCAGATGAGTGTTGTCCCATCTTCGCTTCCCGAAGCCAGGACCTTTCCGTCAGGCGAGAAAGCAACGGAGATCACGACGTTTTGATGTGCCGTGAACTTGCGTAGTTCCTTTCCAGTGGCGACATTCCAGACGCGCACTGAATTGTCCTGGTGCTCCCAAATGGAGCCGCTCGCCGACACCGCATACTTCTCATCGGGCGACAAAGCAACCGAATGGACCGGTAGCTCATGTCCTTGAAAGAGGCGACGCTCCTTGCCTGTGGCGACCTCCCACAAGCGGAGCTTGGCGTCGTAGCTGCCGGATAGCAGCGACTTGCCGTCACGGGAGAAAGCCATGCTCCTTACCATATTGGAGGACTGGCGTCCTGCCGGGATTTTCTGCGAATTGGTTGGCAGGTTAAACCTGAGTACAATCTTGCCACTCGCAGGCTCGAAGAGCAGAATCACTCCTGTTCCGCCGAGGGCCAGGTGCCGGCCATTCGGTGAAAACGCGACGGCCCAGACGCCGCCCGACCCGTCGCCGCGAGCATCGAAATGACGGAGTTCCTTGCCCGTCGTCATGTTCCATACTGTGGTTCCGTGGAAAGGAGCTGCCAGCATCTCGCCGTCTGGCGAGAAAGCGAGTGACGACATGGGGCCGCCCAAGCTCTGATCCAGGAAGCAGCGCACCTCTTTCCTGGCCGCCCAATCCCAAACAGTGATCCGGTGCCACGGTCCGCCGACAGCGAGT
>Ga0207022_10077_pt2 | contig 26564 bp, 23 predicted proteins | sample Alteio_BWMinCont_46_FD_153307 | JGI IMG/M metagenome (GOLD analysis project Ga0207022, IMG submission 153307) | Enriched cells from forest soil in Barre Woods Harvard Forest LTER site, Petersham, Massachusetts, United States -... | ecosystem: Environmental > Terrestrial > Soil > Temperate forest >... | reverse complement strand
TTCACTGATCGTGGTGATGGGCGCGCTGGCCATGCTCTACTTGCTCCTCGGTGCCGAGTTCGTCGCCGCCATCCAGCTCATCGTTTATGCTGGAGCGATCATGGTGCTCTTCGTCTTCGTCATCATGTTGCTTAACGCGCAGGCAGAGGAACATCACGGCGAGAGCAAAGTCGCGCACCTGCTCGCAGTTCCCGTCGTCGCCACGCTCGCGGGACTGCTCATCTACATGATCACCACAAAAAGCAAGACACAGGCGCCGGTCATTCTAGGCAGTTTCAGCGGATCCACACACGATGTGGCCCTGGCCCTCTTCACACGTTTCCTGCTGCCGTTTGAAGTCACCAGTGTGCTCATCCTGATCGCGATTCTCGGCGCCGTGGTCCTCGCTCGAAAGGAAGGCAACTGATGCCAGAAGCTCTCCATAACCTGAGCCCGGTTCCGGTTTCGTTCTATTTGATCCTCAGCGCGATCCTCTTTTCTATTGGCGTATCTGCATTTCTTCTGCGTCGCAATGTCATCACCCAGTTCATGTCCATTGAGTTGATGCTCAACGCCGTGAATTTGAGTTTCGTTGCCTTCGCCCACACCCAGAAGAATCTGGACGCCCACATTTTCGTGTTCTTTGTGATGGTGGTCGCCGCAGCTGAAGCCGCGGTCGGTCTTGCCATCATCATCGCGCTCTACCGGTCGCGCCAAACGCTCGACGTTGACAAGATCGACCTGCTGAAGCTGTAACAAGACAAAATGGGACTCACTGAATTCATTGCCGATAAGTTCCGTGATCATCCGCTCTGGCTGATCCCAATGCTCCCCTTGATAGGCGCAGCCATCAACGGGCTATTCGGTCGCGCGCTCAAGCTCTCGAATAACGTGGTCAGTGCGATCGCTCTCTTCTTCCCGTTCCTATCATTCTGTTATGCGCTTTGGATGGCGCACCTTTTCTTCGCCGGCAACTCGGCGCCAATATACGAACTCCATCGTCCCTGGATCCACACCAGCGACCTCAACGTTTATTTCGGTTTCCTGCTCGATCAGTTATCACTTGTTATGTTACTGGTCGTCACCGGCGTCGGCTTCCTTATCCACATTTACTCAGTCGGATACATGGCCCATGAAGGCGGCTACTACCGCTTCTTCTCCTACCTGAACCTCTTCATGTTCTTCATGCTGGTGCTCGTACTGGCATCGAGCTATCTGCTGCTATTCGTCGGATGGGAAGGCGTCGGACTTGCCTCGTATCTGCTCATCGGCTTCTATTTCACCAAAGATTCTGCTGCACAGGCTGGGAAGAAAGCATTCATCGTCAACCGCATCGGAGATTTCGCATTCCTCGTCGGCATGTTCCTCATTGTGCAGAACTTCGGCACTCTGGATTACAGCTCCATCCTCGGCATGAACGGCCTCGTCGAAAAACTTACCGACAAAGAAGGCATCTGCACTGCCATCGCCATCTGTCTCATGATTGGCGCCTGCGGCAAATCTGCGCAGATTCCGCTCTACGTCTGGCTGCCTGACGCGATGGAAGGCCCCACGCCTGTCTCCGCGCTTATACACGCGGCCACTATGGTCACGGCTGGCATTTACATGACAGCGCGTTCCTCGGTCTTCTTCAACCATGCACCGGTTGCGCAGACCGCGGTAGCCACCATAGGTGCGCTAACTGCCATCTTCGCTGCCAGTATTGGCATAACGCAATTCGATATCAAACGCGTCCTTGCATACTCGACTATTTCCCAACTCGGATACATGTTCATGGCGTGTGGTGTGACAGCTTACTCCGCCGCAATCTTCCATCTCATGACACACGCGTTCTTCAAGGCGCTGCTATTCCTCTCTGCTGGAAGCGTCATCCACGCATTAGGTGGCGAACAGGACATGCGTCACATGGGCGGCCTGCGCAAACTCATTCCCTGGACGTTCTGGGTGATGATGATCGGCACCATCGCCATCGCTGGCATCCCACCATTCGCCGGGTTTTGGAGCAAGGACGAGATCCTCTGGCGCACATGGAATTACGGTGCAGGTGGCAAGTTCTTTTGGTTCATCGGCATCGTCACTGCATTCATGACCAGCTTCTACATGTTCCGCATGTTGTTCATGACATTCTTCGGTGAACGCCGCGAAGCCGCGCACGCTAATCACGGACACGGCCACGATGACAGCCACGGCGACCACGGACTCGGTGGTGTTCACGAATCCCCGTGGATCATGCTCGCTCCGCTCGTCGTCCTGGCTGCTCTCTCCGTCTTCGGTGGATGGATGTGGCATACCGACATTCAACATTTACTTGATCCCGTATTCGAAGCAGGGCGTGCAACTGCAGCGGCTACTGAATCCGCAGGCAATATGGAAATGTACCTCACCGGCGTCTCAGTTTTAGTCGGTCTCGCCGGCCTTGGCCTCGCTTATCTGCTCTACATTAAAGACGCCGCCATCCCCGCTACAATCGTTGCCCGCTTCCCGCGCTTCTATAACCTCGTTTACAACAAATATTTTGTGGATGAGGTTTACATGAGCACCATGGTCGACCCACTCGTTGATGGCTCGACCGACCTTCTCTGGAAGGGCGTAGACCAAGAAGTCATCGACGGCGGTGTGAACGGCGCGGGCTGGTCAGCATTACGCATCGCCAACTACGTCCGGCGATGGCAATCTGGCAACATCCGGAGTTATGGCGCATGGGTGGCGCTGGGTGCGGTCATGGTCATCGGTTACATGATCTGGATGGGCACTCAATGACGCCATTCCATGACATCTCGAACTGGATGCAGGAGAACATCCTCACCCTCGTCGTGTTCCTGCCAGCGTTGGCGGCCGTGGTGTTGCTCTTTATTCCGCGCCGCGACAAGATCATTAAGTGGTTCGCCATGGGTGTTGTTCTGTTGACCTTCGTGGTCTCATTGCATTTGCCTTTCCACTTCCACGCTGGCCAGATCGGTTTTCAGTTTGAAGTATTAAAGCCATGGATGGGTACCGGACTGGACAACAAAACTGTTGTTGGTATTCCTGTCATTTTTTATCACATCGGTATCGATGGCATTTCGCTATGGCTAGTAGTTTTGACCACATTCCTTACACCTCTTGCACTTTTATGCCAATGGGATTCCATCCACGGCCCGACCAAAGAATTTTTCATGCTGATGCTCGTGCTGGAATCGGCCATGCTAGGCGTCTTTGTTTCGCTCGACCTGTTCCTCTTCTACGTCTTTTGGGAGGCCACGCTCATTCCCATGGCCTTGATCATCGGCATCTACGGACACGAGCGCAAAGTGTATGCCGCAGTGAAGTTCTTCCTCTACACTATGGTCGCCAGTGTCTTCATGCTCGCCGGGATCATCTGGCTGTACATCAAAACAGGCAGCTTTCAGTATGGGGACATTCAAGGTGCGTTGCTGCATCATAGCGTCCCGGGACTTGCGGTGGCCGGTCCATGGCTCTTCCTGGCCTTCTTCCTTGCATTCGCCGTAAAGGTTCCACTCTTCCCGTTCCATACATGGCTGCCTGACGCCCATGTCGAAGCTCCCACCGCAGGTTCTGTGATCCTGGCGGGTGTATTGCTGAAGATGGGCACCTATGGATTGATGCGCTTCAACGTCGGCTTCTTTCCCGAGTTGGCCCGGCAGAACGCATGGTGGATTGTATCTCTCGCTTTGATTGGCATTGTTTACGGCGCATTGGTCGCTCTGGTCCAACCGAATCTGAAGAAATTGATCGCCTATTCTTCCGTCAGCCACTTGGGATTCGTCGTACTTGGCATCTTCAGTTTCACTGCATCCAGTTCAGACGGCGCCGTATATCAAATGCTCAATCACGGCATCTCGACCGGGGCGCTTTTTATGTTGCTCGGCATGATCTATGACCGTCGCCACAACTATGAGATCAAGGAATATGGCGGCTTAGCCACACCCATGCCCATCTACGCAACATTCTTCCTCTTGGTAACGCTCTCATCCATCGGCTTGCCACTCATGAACGGATTCGTTGGCGAGTTCCTCGTTCTCAGTGGCACATTCAAAGCCAACTCCATTTGGGCCATCATCGGAGCCACCGGAGTGATCTGGAGCGCCTTCTACATGCTCTGGCTCTACCAACGCACTTTCTACGGCCCTCGCTTGAGTGCCAAGAATGCAGGACTGCATGACCTGAATTTGCGCGAAAAAATTTCGCTGACTCCTTTGGTCATCATGGCTGTACTCATGGGAATCTGCTCCAGCTGGTGGATCCAAGCCATCGACCCCGCATGCCGCATGTTGAATATGACCCATTCGGATGTCGAGACTTTGCAGGTACCTGTTGCCGAACCAGAGTCAAAACTGGAATCACCGTCGATTCCTCTGCGCCATGCAACGCAAGTGCAAAGCGGGAATGTAGTGGGAGCACCGTAGAACGAAGGACAGAAGAACGAAATGATCCCTAGTTACGAATACATCAGCATCATGCCGGAAGTGGCCCTATGTATAGCGGGCCTTCTGATCATGCTTGCTGAACCTCTCTATCCGAAGAGCATGTCGCGGAAACCGCTAGGGTTCCTTGCATTTTTCGGCGTTGCTGTTGCCATGTATGAGACTCTTCAACAGAATGGCATTCAGTGGAGCTCAGAAGACGGGCAGATGGGTACCGCCTTCTTCGGCATGCTGCAGATCGATCACTTCAGTATTTTTTTCCACTGTTTGATCTTAGTCATCACCGGGTTGGTCATTCTTTTCTCAATGGACTATGTTGAAAAAGAGAATATGGCTGCCGCTGAGTACTATGCTCTCTTGCTCTTCGGAGCCGTCGGCATGTGCCTGATGACTTCCGCAGTGGAACTGGTCATGGTCTTCATTGCGCTTGAGACCTCGTCCATTGCTTCCTATGTTCTATGCGGCATGCGCCGCAAGTCAGCGGCCTCTTCAGAATCCTCGATCAAATATTTTCTGCTAGGCTCCTTTGCTACGGCATTCTTCCTTTACGGTGTGGCGTTGATCTTCGGAGCCACCGGCACCACCAACATCGGCGAGATCGCCCGCAATATGGTCCACGGTCAGAACTCCGGACTCATTTTCCTTTCACTCGCGCTCATGTTCGTTGGGATGGCCTTCAAAGTCAGTTCCGTTCCCTTTCATGTCTGGACTCCCGATGTGTACGAAGGCGCGCCTCTTCCAATCGTTGCTTTGATGTCCACTGCACCCAAAGCGGCGGCATTTGCGGTACTTCTGCGGGTTCTATTCACCGCCTTCGGAGACCTCGGCCACTGGTGGCAGCCTATGCTCTGGGCGTCAGCATTCTTGTCCATGACCATCGGCAACTTCGGAGCTCTGGCACAATCCTCGGTCAAACGAATGCTCGCGTATTCTTCCATCGCTCATGCAGGCTACATTCTGGTCGCGCTGACCGCCATGGGTGATCTTGGTGCAGCAGCTGCGATTTTCTATACTGCCACCTATGCTGCAATGAACGTGGGCGCATTCGCAGTCGTCACCCATTTAGCCGGAGAAGGCGAGAAGTTCGTCACAATCGATGACTATCGCGGGCTCGCCCGTCGCTCACCTGCTCTTGCTCTTGCCTTGACCATCTTCATGCTGTCGTTGATCGGTATCCCAATGACCGGGGGATTCATGGGCAAATACCTTGTCTTCGCTGCCGCCATTAAGGCCAATCTCATCTGGCTGACTATCTTCGGCGTCGCCAACAGCGCTGTCGCTGCCTACTACTACTTGCGTGTCATCGTGGTCATGTATATGAAAGATCCTGTAGATGACATCGCCCTTCCCCACATCCCCAAAATGCTGCTCACGGCTCTTGTCACGTTGGTCTTCTTCACGTTCTATCTTGGGATCCTCCCCGTGCAGATCATTCAGTACACTATCAATGCCGCTGCTGACCTAATGGTCCATTGATCGTTTCGATTTAAGTTATACTCAGTCCATGTTGTCACAACAAAATGCACGCTTGGGACTACATCATCCGTTACTGGGATGGCTCTTGATGTTCACCTTGGTATTTTCACTCAACTGCCAAGGGATGGGGACGACATCACAATCGACCGTACGCACAGATGACAATTCTGACCATGGATGTTGCTTCCCGACATCTCAACCTTCACAATCTGTTCCCGGAGATTCTTCATGCTGTATTTCACCCCATCATTTGCCCTTTGATAAAGCAGTCGGGGTCGTCATGGTTGTGACCGCGATATTAGTTGCGGAGTCCCCGATTACGGGTCAATTTGTTACCGCCATTGCAGACAGAAATTCTTTGGATTTCGAGCCCCCGCCCACTCTAGCCTTGCGTATTTAGACATCTATCCCTTCCTCAGATTCAATTCACGCAGCAATTCTGCGTTCGCGCTTCTTGTTTCTTTTATATAGAGGATTTGTATGGACCGTCATAGGCTTTTCTATTTCTTGTTGCCACTGTGCGTATTCGCACTCTTTCTGCCCGCTCTATTTGCCCAGGATGCCACCGCAGTTTCCCCAGAACCGTCAACCTCCCAATCTCTATTTGACCAGTCCATGACAGGAATGGATATGAATGCACCGCACGCCATTTTCATCGATCAGGTCCTCGCGCACACCTCCTCTGGCACAAGTATGGATCCCGCTTCTTCCCCCGAATCCATGCTCATGGCTATGAGGTCAAATTGGATGTTCATGTTCCACGGAGTCGCATTCATCGAAGATCAACAACAATCAGGTCCGCGCAGCGCCGATAAACTCTTCTCGACCAACTGGATGATGGGCATGGCACAGCACAAACTCGGCCCAGGTCAGGTAACATTCCGCGCCATGCTCAGCCTTGAACCGGCGACCATCACCGGACGTCTCTATCCCGAACTCTTTCAAGTCGGTGAGAGCGCATTTGGCCGCCCAATAGTTGACGGCCAGCATCCACACAATTTTTTCATGGAACTCACAGCTATTTACGACCTGCACATCCGCAAGAACTGGCTCGTATCATTTTATGCAGCTCCGGTTGGCGACCCTGCGCTCGGCCCTGTGGCTTTTCCTCATCGTACATCTGCATCCGAAGATCCGCTCGCCACCCTTGGGCATCACATGGAAGACTCCACTCACGTCGCTGAAGGTGTAGCCACTGTTGGACTCACGTATCGAAAGATTCGCATCGAAGCATCAGGTTTCCACGGACGCGAACCCGACGAATTCCGTTGGGACATCGACCCCGGCCGCCTCGATTCCTGGTCATCCCGCTTGACCATCGCGCCTACCAAGAATTGGATCGCCCAATATTCACTCGGCCATCTTCATTCGCCAGAGCAGATTTATCCGAATGAAGATATTCTCCGCATGACCGCATCCATCTCATACAACCGCTCAATTACAAATGGCGACTGGTCTTCCTCATTTATTTGGGGACGCAACCACACCATCGGTGCCACTCTTGATACAGACGCCTATCTTGCCGAATCATTGCTCAACTTCAAAACCCGCAACTACGTCTGGGGTCGTTTCGAATCCGTCGACCGCACCAATGAGCTATTACTCGGCTCCAACTTGCCTCCGATCGGATTTGTCGTATCTTCCATCGGCAAGGTCGAAGCGACATCGATCGGATACTCGCGTGACATTGTTCGCTCACACCATATCCAGACCGCTCTCGGCGCTCAATTGACTCTCTACAATGCTCCGCCCTCTCTGTCTTCGATCTATGGCTCTCACCCAGTCGGCGCTCTTTTCTTCTTGCGGATTCGACCCTTTACCCCGCATCATCCTTAGATGGACTTTGACCAGCTTTCCACGTTCCTCGAAGTCGCTCGCACGCTGAGTTTCTCTCTCGCGGCCAAACGGCGCTTCCTCACCCAGCCGGCCGTCAGTGCGCAGATCCGAGCCCTCGAAGAAGAGTGTGGGACCAAACTGTTCGAGCGAGCCGGACGTCGCACTCATATAACTGAAGCCGGCAAGGTCTTTCAGGTCTATGCCGAAGATACCCTGAACCGCCGCAAGATGTTGCAGGTTTCCATGACCGGACTCGATAAGTCCCCTCGCGGAGTGCTTCCCATCGGTGCACCTGAGTCTGCCGTGCTATACGTTTTGACGGATGCGATTTCAGCTTTTATCAATGAATGTAAGGACGTGACCATAAGCATTGTCCGTGGTGACAGTAGCGTGATTTTGGAACGTATTTTCATGGATACCATCGACCTCGGTATCGTCTCCGGTCCTGTGGATGGCGCACGCTTGCACGTGCAGGTCATCCATCCGGACCATCTGGTCATTGTCGTTCCCCTCGGCCATGCGCTCGCCAAGAAAAAAACAGTGCCATTCGATGTCTTGTCGCAGTTCCCGCTGATCTTGCAACGTTCAGGACGCATCCGCCGTACTATCAATGCAGCCATCGCATCTTTGAAAACTGTGCCCCAGATCGTCATGGAAGCTGATTCCACAGAGATCCTCAAACGCTATGTGGCATTGGGCGCCGGCATTGCAGTGCTCCCTTCCAGTAATGTGGTGGAGGATGTGAAGAAACGCTCTTTGATCGCTGTCCCTCTTGATGGTGTCCCTAAGGAGCACGAATTGTCCTTGGTTTATCGCAAAGACAAGGTCCTCAGCCGAGCCGCTCTTGCATTCATTGAACAAATGATGCTTTCCTTGCGTAAAACCGAATAGTCCCGTTTCGGCGCATTGCTCCTAACCATTTTGTAATGAGCGACGTCATAGGGATGCACGGGTCTGTCTGCGGCCGGAATGTAACATTTGCTCGGATTTGCAGTATTCATAGGACAGTCACATGCGCTGTGCGGTCTTATATTGAATGAATCTTTGGGAGATATTCCGGCAGACATTCTCTGCGCTATATGCGCACAAGATGCGCAGTTTTTTAACCATGTTCGGCATCGTCTGGGGCATCACGTCCGTCATTCTGCTTGTCGGCTTTGGCCGCGGTTTCAACGCTGACCAAAAAAAGCACATGAAGACCCTCGGCACTGATCTCGCCATCATTTGGGGTGGACGCACCAGCGCACAAGCCGGAGGCTACGCCGCCGGTCGCGACATCCAACTCACGTACGATGATGTCCTTGCTTTGCAGCAGGAATGCACGAAACTGCGGGCTATCAGCCCCGAGATCCGCAAGAGTGTGAATGAAGTGAGCCAATATAATCAAGCCGCGCGTCCTGTTCGCGGTGTTTGGCCTATCTACCAGACTTTCCGCTCATTGGATATTGAGAATGGCAGGTTGATGACAGACCAGGATGAACGGGATGCCCAACGCGTAGTCATTCTCGGTTTCAAAGCATATCAACAACTTTTTCCGGGTAAACCAGCACTCGGTGAACAGCTTCTGATGAATGGCATTCCTTACGAGGTGATCGGCGTTCTGGCGAAGAAGAACCAGAACAGCAGCTATGGCAGTGGACAGGATGATGGACAGCTCTTCGTTCCGTATTCTTCCATGGCACGCGACTTCCCTCCGCTTTTCAAAGGCACATTTCCAGGGTGGCTCAACAACATCGTCGTTGTTGTTGACGATCCCGAATACCACAAGGAAGCCGTGCAGCAGGTCTATACCGTCCTCGGCCGCCGCCATCACTTTGATGCCACCGATAAAGACGCTCTATTCATTTGGGATACCATGAATGGCGCCAAGCTCGTGCAACGCATCTTCGACGTGATGACCGGGTTCTTCGCTTGCGTTGCTCTCACCACATTATGCCTCGGCGGCATCGGCGTCATGAACATCATGCTCGTCTCAGTCAGTGAGCGCACGCGCGAGATCGGCGTGCGCAAAGCCTTGGGCGCGCGCAATATAGACATCCTGCGCCAATTCTTCGCCGAAGCTGCCATCATCACCTGGATCAGCGGCGGCGCTGGTCTCGCGCTCGGCGCAGGTATGATCTTATTGTTGAACTCGGTCCCCAAGCCTGATTTCATGCCTACTCCCATTCTCACATTGTGGGCATTGACTGCATCTGTATTGACTTTAGGTTTGATCACCATGACCGCCGGAATGTATCCGGCCAAACGCGCCGCATCACTCACACCCATTGAATGTCTGCGCCAGGATTGAAACAGGAGACCACTCATGCGCAACATCTTTTCTGAAAGCTGGTACTCCATCGCACGCAACCCCATGCGTTCCGCGCTGACGATGTCCGGTATTGTCTGGGGGTTGGTCAGTGTTGTCATCCTCCTCGCTTATGGACAGAGCCTCGGTGAGAACATCCTCAAAGCCGCCTATGGCATGGGTGGAGACGTTTGCGTTTCGTGGGGTGGTCAGACCAGTATGGCCGCCGGAGGCGAACGCTCCGGCAAGCGCATCCACATCACATTGGAGGACGTGGAAGCCGTCCGCAACAACGTGCATAGCCTCAAAGGTGTGAGCGCCGAGACTGACAACACACTCGGCTACAAATATGGCACCAAGGTCATCAGCATCACTACCAAAGCCGTGGAATTGCCCTATGCGGAGATGCGCAATCTGCACATCGACGAAGGCCGATACTTCAACGAAGATGATTTCACCCAGCAACGCGCGGTCGTGATCCTCGGCCCGGATGCGGCGCAAAAGATCTTCCACGGCGCGCCCGCCGTGGGGCAGCAATTGGTCGTGCAGGGCCGCTCTTTCGAGGTCATTGGATTGTTGCAACGCAAGATCCAGGATTCTTCGAACAACTGTCAGGACAACGAATGCGCGTTCATTCCATACGGTCAAATGCGCGAATTGTTCAGCAAGCGCGACCCTGACTGTATAAATTTCCAGCCTCTCTCGGTCGATCTTTCGCCCAAAGCGATCGAGGATGTCCGCAAGGTCATGGCCCAGCGCCACAACTTCAATCCCAAAGACGATAAGGCATTCGGTGTTTGGGACCTCTCTGAGAATGTTGCTGAAAGCAAGAAATTCTCCCTCGCATTGCAAGTGTTGATGGGTGTGATCGGCGCGCTCACATTGGGGGTAGGCGGAGTCGGCGTCATGAACATCATGCTCGTCTCTGTCACAGAGCGGACACGTGAGATCGGCCTACGCAAGGCAATTGGCGCCCGACCCCGGCATCTGCTCGCACAATTCCTTTCGGAGTCATTATTGTTGACATTTGCCGCCGGTATCATCGGCATGGTGGTCAGCATTGTCATAATGCATCTCATCCCGCCGATGCCGCTCTACTCAGAGGCCTATAAGACCCTGAACAATGAAGGCGATATTATTTTGCAATTCTCGTTCGCTGTCGCCTCGATCGCATTCATCGTTCTCGCATTTGTGGGTATATTGTCAGGGTTATGGCCCGCCATGAAAGCCGCTGGCATGGACCCCATTGAAGCGCTACGCTATGAATAAATTAATATCGACGAACTGAAGATGAAATACTAATCATTTTCTTGCAACGTCTTCACATGTTCTTCCAGTGCCGTAGCATACTCCCGCTCCGCCGCCAATTCTGATTGCAGTTTTTTGACCAATCCTTCGAGTCGCATGATCTCGATCTTCAGTTTCTGGATGTCTGAAGACCCACCAATTCCAGCGGGCACCGCCGGAGCCTGCCGCTGCGGCATGGGAGGAATGACCCGCGCTGATTGTGTTGCTTGCGCCGGTGGCATCATCGGCGCTGTTGCTCCTGAAGGCGGATATTGCACCGGCGCTTGTGGCTGGACCGTCATTGGGGGTGCAGATCTTGTTTGTGCTTTCGCCGCCATCGGAACTCCTGCTGGAGTCTGGAAGATGCTGCTCAACGCTGCCGCCGCATTCGCTGGTGTTGATACTGCGACGGCAGGCGCATTCGGATAGAGGAAATGCTTCACTCGCGTGATCAGATCCTGCGGTTGGAATGGCTTGCGTATCAACTCATCCGCTTTCACCGAGAATGCCTTTTCCGCGACCGCTTTGTTCACTACTCCGGACATCAAGATTACAGGCGTATGGCTGAGACTGGCATGCGATTTGATGTAACTGCACACCTCATATCCATCTTTGTCAGGCATGATCACATCGGTGATCACGATGGCGGGCGGTGTGAGCTCGAATTGTCCCAACGCGCTCTTGGCGTCGTTGTAAGCGACCACGTTGATGTTCTCTCGGCGGAATGCGATCTTGATCACCTCGCGCATCGTCGCCGAGTCGTCAATGAAGAATACCGTGGGGGCGGATGACATCAGAAACCACCTTCATTTCTCATTTCAGAGTCTTTGCCTTCATCGAGCGCACGCAGTGCATCGAGCATGAGGTCTGTTGAGTTCCGCATGACAGTGCGGGTCGTTGCTGTCGCCCCGGGAATGAACTTATACTCCCCGTTGTCCGCGCCGTTGCAAAGTTGAATGACCTGGATCACGGCATCATCACCAACGATCTCTCCCATTTCCGCATGGTGTATGTCCCCGGCATCAAAATACATCACTCCGTCGAGCGATCCACCCATATGGCGCGCATTCACGTAAAGCGCTCCAGTCTGTCGTGATTGCGCCAGCATCTGGACTACACCAGGCAGATCAAGATGTGACAGGCTTCCGCTCAGCACTGTGTCTTGCGCAGTCAACATTTGTGTCGGTTGGAAGCCTTCAGTATGGCTGCGCAAGAAGGACTTCACGTGCGACGCGATCTGCTCCGGACCGATGCGCCTGTCCACGTAATCAGCACATCCTGCTCGGAACGCTGCCATCAATGCCTGGTCGCCGCCTTCACCGATCGCAATGATCGGGACATGTGCGGTCTTGATATCCCCATGCACAAGTTGTGGCAGGTCGAATGCCGCCAACTCACGTAAACTCGTGGAGCACAATATCGCTGACGGTGTGTCCCACTCCAGCGATGTCAGCGCGTAGGACGATTGCGTATTGTGTGCCACTTCGAACCCTTCATTCTTCAGTGCATCACTTAAACGTTTGGCGAAGAACACATTCGAATCGATCAGTAGGATCTTCGGTGTCTTGGAGGCGGACTCCGTCATGTGGCCTCCTGTGCAGCGATGCCGTCGATGTCCACCACTTGCACGATCTCATCTTCAAGCGATAGCAAACCCGAGATATACTCCGGTAGATTGGCTGTTCGCGGACGCATCTCGATCCGCTTCAACTCGCATTCCCCGGTCACCGGTATCGCCGCCAACTCTTCGAGCTTGCCGATCTTCCTCGTTGCAATGAGATAGAACTTCCTCGACGGAGCATTCGGCCCGATCAGCACCTGCGCCACATCGAAGACCGGGACCACATGGTTTCGTCGCACTAAAACTCCGGTATGCAATGGAGTGGTGTGCGGAAATGTCTGTAACTGGTCCGGGCGCGCCAGTTCCGTCACCTGCGCTGCTGGTAGCGCGAACCGCTTGTCGCCGATGGGGAACAACACGAATTGGCGCTCTTGGTTCATGCAGGTATCGCCTTCGCGGTTACTTCCGTGGGTGCATGATGTGCCGTCAGCCAATCCGCACGCAGAACTGCCTCTTGCTCCATGCTGAGGAAGCTCGTTGGTTCCACCACTGGTACCACGTCTCCATCCACAACGGCCAATCCTCGATACCAATCCCGCTCCTCACCATGGAATGCCAGCGGAAGTGAAATGATCGCTTCGATCCGTGTCATACGTTCTGCGTTGTCCACCAACACTGCCGCATACGAGTTCCGCAGTACCATGATGCGTGCATACAGCCGCTCGTTATCGTCCGCGATGTGGTAATGCTGCGCTGCATCCACCACGAAATGCACGCTCGATTTTCCCTTCACGGTAGTTTCTAACGCATACTTGACCTTGTGGATGCTCTGCCGGGTCGATTTCCTCACCGGCTCGATCCCTTCCATGCTGCGTATCTCATCCACGGCATTTGCGGCAATGGCAAACTTGTTCTTCTGGACCGTGAACAGGATCACATCCTCGACTGGTTTGCTTTTCGTCTTTACCCGGGATGTCCCCAACGTCTTCATAGCCATTACAGCGCCCCCACTTTTGACGCCCCATATACGAACAGTACTCTCTTTTCGATGGCGGGATAGATGGAATCCAGCGGCAGCACCTGGTCCACCGCGCCCGTGCGTATACACTCTGCGTTCATGCCGAATATCACTGACGTTGCCTCATCCTGTGCGATCACATGTCCGTTGTTCGCTTTGACAGTCTGCACGCCTTTCACTCCGTCATTACCCATTCCGGTCAATACCACAGCGATGCCCAGGGGTCCCGCGAATGCAGCCATGGTCTCCAGCGTTACATCACAGCACGGGCGGTAATTGTTGATCCGCCCGCTTTCATCGAGCGTGATCCGCCCCGTGGCTGTAACGCGCAAATGCGCCGAACCCGGACAGACGTACAGTAATCCTGATTGCAAGATCTCGCCCGCACTCGCTTCTTTTACTTTGATCTGTGCTATGTCTGCAAGTTGTTGGCTGAATTGGGGTGTGAAACTCGCTGGCATGTGCTGTACCAACAACACCGCTCCTGGAAAATCTTTGGGGAAAAGCGGCACCAGCTTCATTAGCGTTGCAGGCCCGCCGGTCGACGCAGCAATCACCACCACCGGGAACTTCCCGTTGATGGTTCCCAGTGAATTCACTGGTGCAGCGGTTTTAATGGGGCTCGAAGAATCCATGCCTTCAGTTTTAGGTCGTGAATATCCAGAAGGCAAAGACGGGTCCACTCGCGGCGCTGATTGTGCGATCTCTTGTGCCAACTTTGTTTTCACCGCCGTGCGTACCACACGCACTTTCGCCGCCATGCGCAACTTCCGCATCAAGTCATCTTGCACGGCCTTCATGTCCAGGTCCACACCGCTCGAAGGCTTGGCCACGAAATCGATGGCGCCCAATTCAAGTGCTTTCAGCGTAATGTCCGCGCCTTCGCGCGACTCCGAACTGACGATCACGATCGGCCGTGGATTGCTCGACATGATCACTTCCGTCGCCTGCAAGCCATCCATCTGTGGCATGTTGATGTCCATAGTGATCACATCAGGATTCAGCGCCTGCGCTTGGGTCACGCCATCGCGTCCATCGCGCGCTTCACCACAGACTTCAAATCCTGGTTCGGAGGTGATGATGCTGTTCAACACTTTTCGCATGAATGCAGAATCATCCACGATCAGCACGCGCACTTTTTTCCCGGGGATGGCCGTCATTCACCACCTCCGCCAGCCGTCATGGGTTCTGACGTCATAAGATGGTGTTTCGCGATACCCGGTCCGATGATCTCTTCCACCACGGCAAGGAACTGGTCTTCTTGCACAGGTTTGGTCAGGAATTGAATTGCGCCTTCCTTGATGGCGCGTTCACGGTGTTTAGCGCCAGCGCGCGACGTTACCACCATCACCGGCAATGTGCGCGCTTGTGGGTGTTGCCGCATGTGTGACATCAACTCATATCCATTCGTGCGCGGCATCTCGAGGTCGGTGATGACCAGATCGCATTTGAATTGGGTTACGATCTCCAGTGCTTCAAGGCCATCGGCAGCCAGCCTTACACGATAGCCGGCTTTTTCCAACATGCGTCCCACGAATTTCCGCACGCTGATAGAGTCGTCCGCTAGCACAATGACTTTTTCGTCGGGAACAATATCCACCGCCGCCCGCGGGATGACGCCCTTTGCCACTGCCGACGCGCCCGGAGCAAAGATGCGTGCCGCCGTGGCGCTTGTCATCAGCGGACGGTGCTCAATCGATTCGCCTGCCACTAACCGGTTCACATCGATGAGTAGAATGAGGTTGCCATCCGGTGCGATGGTCGCGCCGGGGAACATCTTCACATTACGCATGTATTCGCCCAGCGACTTAATGACGATTTCGTCCTTGCGTATGACCTCTTCCACAATGATGCCGACCTGGCGCGACGCCACATTGACGATCACCATACGGTACCAGCCATTCACTGGCTCAACTTGTTCAAGTCCCAGATTTGCGTCGAGTCTGACCACCTCTGTTACTACATCACGGACTTTCGTTAGCAACTTGCCGCTCACTTCTTCAATTTCTTCATTTCGCAGCCGTCGTATCTCTTCGACGAAGGCCAGCGGGAATGCAAATGTGTGTTTACCGCAGCGGACGAACAGCGCTTGCGAAATGATTAGGGTCAACGGGACTTTTAGTGTGAATCTGGTCCCTTGTCCCTTTTCGGTTTCAATTTCAATCTCGCCGTTCAGGGATGCCAGGTTCGCGCGTACAACGTCGAGTCCGACGCCACGACCGGCCAACTCGGTTTTGCGTGGTGCAGTCGAGAATCCCGGATGGAACAAAAACTCGAGTAGATCCTTTTCATCCATCGTTGCGGCACTGTCAGCAGTTGTAAGGCCAAGCTCGATGGCGGTGTTGCGCACTTTGTCGTAATCAATTCCACGTCCGTCATCTTCCACTTCAATGAATATATGGTTTCCGCGATGGTACGCGCGAACAGCCAAATTTCCGTTGTCGGACTTTCCGAGTGCATAGCGGTCTTCATGTTTCTCAATTCCATGCGCAACGGAATTCCTCACCAAGTGGATGAGAGGATCGCTGATCTGCTGGATGATGTTGTTGTCCAGTTCTGTTTCCGCGCCTATCAGCGTCAACTCGACTTGTTTTCCAGCCGCTTTTGCGGCATCACGCACCGTACGTGAGAGTCGCGTGTAGAGATTGCCGATCGGGACCATGCGTGCCTGCGTGATCTCATCCTGCAAGCGATGGGCGAGTTTTGAGAACTCATCGATGTCTGCATCGACTCGCCGAACGAATCCATCGAGCTGTGTGAGCACTTCGGTGATATCTGCGGAGATTTCTGTCAACGACCGCGAGAGGATGTTGAAATCATCGTACTTGTCCATCTCCAGCTCACTGAACTCTGCTAGTGAGTGGTCGTATCCCATCGCATAGCTGGAGTAGCCACTACGGTATGGCATCATCTCTGGCGAAATACGGGGTTGTTCATACGCCATCGGGGCCTTACTGGTCAGTTGACTGAACTCATATTTGTCCTGGAACTCTGTGATCTTGTCCGTCAACCTTCCCTTCGAAAAATTCAACACTTCTGCCAATCGTTCAAGCTCCGCCACTCGGCCCAACATTCTTGTGCGGTTGATGACCAACTCGCCCACCGCATTCATCATGCGGTCCAGTCGTTCCAGTGCAATGCGTACGGATTTCGACTGCCCGATCGCTCCGATCTCTTTCTGTTTCGTCGCCGCTATCAACTCCATTTCGTCTTTGGGGACGAGCTCGAGTTGTGCGGGGAGTGTCGGTTGTTCCTGTATCGATAGATCGGGTGAAGTGATCACGCTGGAAGAAGGTGGCTCATACTGCATCTGCATCTTCGGTTCTTCCAGCACTGTGTCCACCGCTGCCTGAGCTTGAACATGCTCTGGCGTGCCGTCTTCCACTTCCTCTGGTGCCAGCTTTGTTATGCGCGACAGTAAGGCTTTCACAGTGCTTTGTAATGCCTCTTCATTCGGCCACTGTCGATAGAGGAACTTCTTGAGCACATCGACTGATTCCAAACAGATATCCACGATTTCCGCGCTGGGTGTGAGCAATCCATCGCGCAACCGTCCGATCAGATCTTCCGCTCGATGCGCAACACGTGCGATGCGCGGCAACCCAACCTGGGCGGCACTTCCTTTGACCGTGTGCATGGCGCGGAACAATCGGTTGATGTCTTCCGGGTTCGGGAACGCTTCCAGCGCCAATAGACATTCCTGCACGATCTGCAAATGTTCTTCGGCTTCCGGAACGAAAAATTCGAGGATTTCTGCGGGTACTTCAGCATCCGGCGGGAGAGGTGTTTCAAGATGCAACTGTTCCGCATACGTATCCGCTACCGCATCCCACGCATGCCCTGAGGATGCATGTTCGAGTTCTGCCGAGAGATACTCCGGAGACTCCATTCCTTCCGTGATTGGAAGCAGTGTTTGTTCAGCGGCAGGTTCTGGTTCTGGATGGGGTGCTTGTTGGAACGCAAACGGATACTTTGATTTGAACGCCTCGATCTCATCCACCGCTTCAACTTGTTGGGCGCTGATCATGATCAAATCTGACTCGAGTACGGCGATTCCTTCAGAGATGAATTCCACCAGCGCCCCGGCTGCCTCCGTCGCGATCGATGCATTCATTGAATATTGGAAGATATGCGCCAGTTTGCTGGCAACTTCCGAGAACAACGGATATCCATAGCTTGCAGAAGTCCCCGAGAGCGTGTGTGCGGAGATATAGATGCGTTCCAGATCATCGGGCATGGGATAAGGGTCCTGCAGAATGCCAGAGTACTCCCGCAAAAATTGCAGGTGCTCTGAGGCCTCTTGCAGGAACACCTCCACGAATTCTTGCCCGGGATTGTTCAAGCTTTCTCCTGACCCGTCATCGTGCTGCGAATGCCTTGAAACGGTTTCTGGTAGATAAGTGAATCTCCGACCACGATCGGGTCGAACTTCGCGCTGGTTTTTGCCACACTTTCCGCGTGCCCCAGGAACAGATATCCACCCGGTTCCAGGCAATCATGGAATCGTTGGATCATCGCGGCCCTGCGATCGTCTGTGAAATAAATGAGTACGTTCATGCAAAAGATGAAGTCGAACTTTCCCACATAGACCGCTTGCGCTAGGTTCATGGGAGCGAACTTCACCATCTGTCGTATCTTCGGTTTCACTTTGTAGTTTTCACCGTCGACTGTGAATGATGCATCAAGTTGGTCTTGTGTCAGTCCAATGAGTTCCCGCCGCTTGTAGATGCCACGTTCTGCGATATCGAGTGCTAGTCGGCTGATGTCAGTAGCAAGGATTTGGATATCCCACGCTTCGCTGAAACTGAAAGTTTGTGCCACAGTGATCGCTATGGAATACGGTTCTTCGCCAGAGGCGCAACCTGCGCTCCATATTTTGAGTGTGCGCGGGTTTTGCCACATTTTCTTGGTATGAAGTTCTGGTAGGACTTTCTTCTCCAGCGCCTTGTACACCGCCGGATACCGCATGAAACTCGTCTCTTGTGTCAACAGCCGCTCGAGGAAGTGGTCGTACTCGCTGTTCGAAGATCGCAACACGCGCAGCAACTCCACTCCGTGCGCGAGTTTCTTTGCTTCCAGATGGTCGCGTACTCGCTGGTTCAGGAATCGTGTTCGCGAATCATCGAAGTGGATGCCCGAACGCGTTTCAATGAGTGCGCATATCTCGCGCAACTCATGCTCGGTGACTTGGGCGGACTGGACTGGGCCGGGATTCATGGGCGGTTTCTATAGTTCCATGCTTTGTGCGCTTTACCCGCGCATGGGTGAGACATCGGTACGATGCATATCTGTCGCCGCAGCGATGCGGAACTGTGACAGCGCTTCATTCAACTGCTCTGAGAGCTTCACCATGTTCTCCACAGTGCGTGCCGTCTGTCTCGCTCCTTGCGATGTTTGCCGCGTGATATTGCTGATGATCTGCATAGCGTTGGCCACGCCTTCAGTGCCGCGTACCTGCTGTTTGGAAGCCAGTGAGATTTCTTGGACCAACTCGGCTGACTGTCGCACAACAGATGAAATGGCCTCCAGTGCTTTACCAGCCTGGTCGGCCAACTTCGCGCCGACTTCCACTTCTTTGGTTCCCTCTTCCATCACCACCACGGCTTCATTCGTTTCGGCTTGGATGGCCTTGATGAGAGCGGCAATATCTTTCGTCGCGGTGCGCGAGTGTTCCGCCAATTTTCTCACTTCGTCTGCGACCACAGCGAACCCGCGTCCTGCTTCCCCGGCACGCGCCGCTTCGATCGCAGCATTGAGTGCCAGCAAGTTGGTTTGTTCGGTGATGTCGTTGATCACGTTGATGATCTCGCTGATTTCGAGTGAGCGGTCGCCAAGAGTCTTGATCTTTTTCGCCGTGGCTTGCACCGAGTGCCGGATGCGCTGCATACCTTCCAGTGTGTCGCGCACCGCGCGATTGCCTTGTTCAGCGGCGTCGAGTGCGCGCCGAGCAGCTTCCGCACTGGCTTCGGCGTTGTTCGAGACCTGTTTCATGGAAACCGTCAGCTCTTCCACCGCGGACGATGTGTTCGTGATCTCCTGGTCCTGCTGTGAAGCACCGGAAGACATCTCTTCAGAGGAAAGTAGAATCTCGTTCGCACTTGACGCCACATCGATTGCGCCTTTGCGTGCACGCTCCAGCACGCGTGTGAAGTTGTCGAGCATGTAGTTGACCGAATCCACTACATTGCCCAGTGCATCGGCCGTGACCTTTCCGCGAAGTGTCAGGTCGCCGCGTGCGATCTGGCTGACGATGGTCAGGAAGTCAGTAACACTGCGTTGCAGGGACTCTTGTGCTTCCTGATTCAATGCGGAGCGCGCGATCCGTTCTTGAGTCAGGTTCAGGTTGTTTGCGATCAATGCGAAATCATTGTCGGTTTCTACCTCGAGTCTGCCTTTGGGTTCGCCAACACTGAGGCTTTCCGAATATTCAGCGATCTGTTCCGCGGGTCTCACAACGGTATTACCCAGCCAAAGAACTAGAACAAAGACGGCGATCACCGATACCACGATGGCGAAGATCAACAGGATCGGCGTGGAGCTTTGCGCCGAAAATGCATCAATGATCGGCAGCCCCTGCGATGCGGACTTTTGTCCCGATGTGTATGCGAGCACGATCACGATCAACAGACATACAAAGTTGACCGTAGCGATCTGCCAAATGGTCGACTTCAAGCGACCTTTCATGTCTTCCTCCAAAAAGTTATCGAATTTCAAAACCTTTATGTTCCCGCTCAGATCACCGGCACGGGGAACGCTACAAACAGTCTCTTCAGGTCCAAAGATAACGCTAACCGTTCTTCTGAACCTTCACCATGGCGAAGCATGCCATTGCAATGCGGAACGTCTCGTGGTGCCTCATCCACCAACAAGGGTTCGTGCGTAGAAAACGTCCCGATCACCTCATCCGTAGCAATGCCCAACCGGATGTATTGTTCCGTCTCTTCTGAGAACAAGGAAGCAACTACACAATGTCTCGGCAGCAGGTCCGGACGCCGTCCCTCTGTGAACGCAATGTCCACCACTGGAACGATCCCGCCGCGCAGGTTGAAGATGCCCATCAGAAAACTCGGAGCTAGAGGCACATTCGTCACCGTCGGCCACTCCACTACTTCTTCCACATCCAATACTCGTAGGCAGAACCGTTCCCTTCCACAGCGGAAAATACAGTATTGCGTTTCCTGTGTACGGTCACCGGTTTCAACTGTGTTTTCCCGGCCAAGAGCCGATTCTGCGCTCACAGGCTCCAGTTGCGGCATTTCCGAGTTCGAGTACATTTCAGGCAAATCGTTTGACCTCATTCAGCAGTTGTTCGGGTGTGAATGGTTTCACCACATATCCATCTGCTCCTTGTTGTTGTGCCCAGAACTTGTCGCTATCGCCGTCTTTCGATGTCACCAGGATCACCGGGATCATCCGGTATCCGTTGTTCGCTTTCAAGTCACGGCAGACTTGGAATCCGTTTCGTTCCGGCATGACCACATCGAGAAGAATGAGGCACGGCCGTTCCACATCGATTGTCTGTTCCACCCGGCGCGGGTCATGGATGGCTACGGACGAATATCCGGCCTTGTCCAGCACCGCTTGCATGAGTTTTACCTGCGCGACGGAATCGTCACAGATCAGGATTTTCTTCGGTACAGCCACAGTGCAACTCCCGTTATTATCGGGTTATTTCCCACTGAAATCATGGGGTTTAACCTCGGTTTACGGGGAAGATTCATGGTCTCGGGGCGGAGTTTAAGTGTATCACTCGCTTCCCAGTGCCAGAATCCTCCCGGATTACGAACCTGATACGTAGGCGTTCTTCTCTGACTTTGCTTCACCCTGGGAATGCCGGTCTGCGAACTGCATCTCCGTCTCGAGGGAACTTAAGCGTTGCATCATTTGGTGCATCCGTAACGCCATGCTCAAAATCGTATCGAGTTGATCTTTGAAATGAGCAGGCAGATTGCCGTTTTCCATTAATAATAGTTCGGCGTTCCCTAATACGGCAGTCAGGCAGTTGTTGAAATTATGGCGGATATCGATGATGTACCGTCCGAGTTGCGCTTGGCTATTCAAGTTCTGCAAATTGGCTTCGGTCTGCTCGATTCTGGATTCTGCGATCAGTCTCAGTAGCACATGGTTGCCCATTCGCACCAAAGCGTCAGTCCCCTCAAGTGAATCAGGGAAGACTAAAAGTGACGGATATCTTTTCAAGAGCGTGCTCAGATTGTCCCCAGCCGCCAAAACACAGAACGTCGGGATATGCCTGTTCTCTAGCGTATGCAGAACCTCTTCCTTTTGTTCCACATTCGGCCCAACCACAACTAACGTTTGTAATGCCGCAGAGAAGGCGGCAGCAAGGTGTCCTTTGGAGAGCACGGTAATGTTCGGGCCTTCAAACTGCTCCTGCCATCGCCCAACAATATCCAGGGATGCATCTTCCCCCGAAGATAAGATGATTACTTGCGATCGTTCCACGTTCCCTCCTGAATTCGATCCCATGTATTTATTTCAACTGCAAGGCGAGTTTTTCCGCCTCTTCGAGTGTCGCCAACAGTCTTTTTGCGGTGGCAGCCAGGTTGACGGCGGCATCGATGCTGTTGTTGTCTTTCGCCTTTGCCACTTTTTCCTGAACTAACGAAGCTTCTGCATGGCACAAGGTCAGCGTGGTCTTCAGGTCCGCATTCTGGCCGCTCTTAATGCGGTCCATCATCACGCACAACAGTGCGCGCACGCCCACACAACGGCGCAAGGTCGCGGCTGTATCGTCGATGCCGCGTGCGAATGCCATCACTTCCCACGATGCCAGCGTGAGCCGGGTGCCGCCGATGTCCACGATCATCACTGTCATGCCTGGCGCAGTTGCGCTGCGTATCTTGTTGAAGATCATCTTCAAACAGGAATCCAGTTCCGATGTGCTTTCCTTCGGTGGCTCTGGATTCATCATCGCGTGTGACATGTTCGATGCCAGGGGCAACGGGGCAACATCATTCTCTGGCGTCGGTGTTACACGGCCCGCAGTCTGCTTTGGGTCCGTGCTTTTCTTCAGGCCGACCACATCAATGATCTGTGTCTTCTTGCGTTGCATCGTGGGTTGCGGGGATTGCGGCATCGAAAGATCAAAGTTCGTTACCGGTCGCGCGGGTGGTGACGATGCCGCGTGTTGTGCAGGTGCCACTTGTTGTATCGGCAACGGGGGGGGTGGCAAAGGCGCAGGAACGTTCACCACTTGTGCATTCGGCTGAGTTGACCGTTTCGGTGCAGGTTGTTGCAATTGTCGTAAGTGCGGGAGTTTGGAAATATCAATGGCAACCGTCTGTCTCGAGGTTGTAAGTGCTGGTTTTCCTGGCGTTGGCGTCGGCGTCGGTGCGGGAATCTCTTCCGTTGGCTTCTTCGGTGGTTCTCCGGATGCTGTTATTTTCTTCGTACTTACTGTTGCAACCTCAGGTACCGCTTCTGGCGCTACCACTTTCTGAGTTTCAGCTACAGTTACTTCTATTGAATTCTTTGTCACTACTAGCTCTTCCGAAATAGGTGTTGCCTCCACAGCAGGAGCGCTCTCTATCGGAGAAACTTCCGGGACTAGATCGCTTTCTATTGGTTTCGGCTCTTCAATGACATCCGGAACCGCCAGAAGGTCTTCCACTGCTCTTCTGATTGCGATCAGTTGTTTGAATGATGTTCCTGATGAATAGGCTTTTCGGAATGGGTCCTTCCACGCATGGCAGAGGTCGCGTAATGATTCGAGGGGTTCTTCGGCGCTCAACCCTGCTTCGGTGCAATCTACGGTCGATCTGTTCTTCAATTCGAGTTCATGCAGTGCGTAACGTATACCGTGCAGATCTGCATGCATCAAGCGGAAGAATCCCAAACGTACCAGGAAATTGCAGTGTGCGAACACGATCATGACTGCTGGGTTGAAGTAATTCTGCCCGGCTCTTTCCTTTTGTTTTCTGATACGTTCCAAGATCCCCCGTTCCAGAAGGTCCCCTAGTGATGAGCATTTTGCCAATTCGCTCAGGCATTGTTCGACTTCATCCCGCATTGGAATGATCAAGGTTTCCTTGTATCCCAGCACTGGGAAAAGCACTCCCATCACATGTTCGAGGGTGATCTCCGTGTTGTGCGAGTCATGGGGGGAAACATGCGCGTAGTACTGCACCAACAGGTAATCCACTTTGTCGCGTACTTTTTCTGTTTTTTCTGGGAACGCTAGATGTCTCTGGATGAGTGCGCGCAGGTTCTCGTCCGTGGCCAATCCGGATGTTTGTAAAAGCTGGCGCATTTGCCAGACTTCAAGCCTATCGTCTACCTGTTTGAACCAATTTTGGATCCCGTCCATCACGTCCATTTCCGATCGGTTGATGGGCGACTCCAGGTCACGGCATGGCCCCATGCCAAGGTCGAATGCACTTACCAGCGCTGCATAGATGGGATACATCCTGCGCGCTTCTCTCCATTGCGACGCCAATTGGACCAAAGTGACTGTTGTTGTTGTAGCGCTCACTTCCACCTCACAGTCTCATAAGTACTGATAGTGATCGCGCATACTCCACAACCAGTCAATGGCTTGTTGGAGGGGTAGATGATTCCGAATTGATAGTAGTAATACATTCTTCTATGATTTTGGATTGAGCGAACTACTCCATGTATTTGTGTTGCAACATTACAGCCAAAGCCTCTAGGTTGCTAACTCATTTATAATCAGCAAGATAGCAATCTAATTTATGTTTGTTTTAGGGTGTTAATCTCACTATGAGACAATTTTCAGTATTTATTTGCGTATTGTAAGACATTCAAGAGACTATTTGTTCGTCTCCGATGCCATACCGTTTCAACTTCCGGTATAAGGTCGCTCTGCTGATTCCTAGCATTCTGCCCGCCTCTTCCTTATCGCCATGGACCTGGTCATAGACTCGCTTAATTGTTGCCCGTTCAATTTCTTCCAAATCGGTTGCCGTGAGGGTATGTCCAACCAAGTTCGTACTCGTTTGTGCCAGCAATTGGATTCCTGGAGGCAAGTCCGCAACATCGAGCGTAGTGTTACTCCCCAAAGCTACTGCACGCTCAATGCAATTCTCAAGTTCTCGTATATTTCCCGGCCAGTCATAATGCAACAGGCACTCCATGGCCTGTGGTGTGAAGTTGCGGACTTTTTCATTGTCGAATTTATCGAGGAACCAATGCACTAACGTTGGAATATCCGACCTTCTGTCCCGCAGTGCCGGCAGGTGCAATGAGACTACATTCAGCCGGAAGAAGAGGTCTTTTCGGAACGTTCCATTCTTGTAGTCAGCTTCCAAGTCGCGGTTTGTGGCCGCGATCACGCGCACATCCACCTTGGCTGAATCATTCCCCCCCACCGGACGTATTTCTTTTTCCTGTAACACGCGTAGTAATTTCGCCTGCATCTCAAGCGGCAATTCACCGATTTCATCAAGGAAGATCGTCCCATGATGCGCTGCCTGAAAAAGTCCTGGACGCGACCTCATCGCCCCCGTGAATGCACCTTTTACATACCCGAACAATTCGCTTTCGATCAGCGTTGGCACCAGCGACCCGCAATCCACAGCGACAAATGGCTGCTTCGCATACACGCCATGAAAATGGATGGCCCTTGCCACCAGCTCTTTTCCAGTTCCACTTTCACCTGTGATCAGCACTGGGGTCCGTGTGTCTTTCAACCGCGCCACCATGCGGAGAACGTCTTGAACTTTTGCTGAATCCCCGATGATCCCATGTAACGCTACGTCTGCGCTCAACCGTTCGCGCAGGAACTGGTTCTCAGCTACCAAGCTGACTTTTTCTTCCATGCGGCTGAGTAGAAGCCTGAGTGGCTCGATGCGGAACGGTTTTTCCAGATAATCATATGCACCCATGCGCATCGCCTGCACAGCGCTTTCGATGCTGGCATGTCCTGTCATCATCGCGACTTCCGCTCGCGGCAATTGCTGTTTTGCTTTTTCCAGGAATTCCAATCCGCTCATCTCTGGCAACCTAAGGTCGGTCAGAATGATATCCGGCGATCCTGTTTCAAGCTTGTCCAGTGCCTCTTCTCCGCTGGCGGCTTCCATCACCAGAAACCCGAGTGCTGTCCCTACAGTTGCGCAGATGGAGCGTATGCTCTTGTCGTCATCCACGATGAGGAACCGGATTCGCACTTGTTCGGTGTTCTTCATTTCAGCAATACCTTTTGCACTGTTTCGATCAGTTCCCGTACCCGGAACGGCTTTTCTATGTATGGGACACCGGTTTTATTGAGTATCTCGACTGTCTCTTCATTGACGATGTCGCCAGTCACGAACAACATCCGCCGCGCTAGCGCCGGACGGTTCTTGGCCAGCCAATCATGTACATCTGCTCCATTCACCCCTCCCGGCGTTCTCATATCGCTGATCACAGCTGAGAAGTCCCGTTCCTTGAGTATGCTCAGCCCTTCTGTGCCTGACGAAACGATAACCACCGTATATCCACTGCGTTCCAGCGCTGTGCGCAAAAAAGCCTGGATCGGCTCTTCATCCTCGATGATGAGCAACGTGTTGGCTGAAACTGGTTCGCCCGTGTTAGTGATTTCTTCAATGCTCATTGTGCGTAGCGTACTTTGGCGCGTTCGTCCACTTCAGGCAGTGTTTGATTTTTGTTCGGGAATGGCAGCCACACTCTGAAACAAGCTCCCGGGGCGTCTAAATTGTTACTGAATAGCAGTTCCCC
>Ga0207022_10082_pt1 | contig 26637 bp, 27 predicted proteins | sample Alteio_BWMinCont_46_FD_153307 | JGI IMG/M metagenome (GOLD analysis project Ga0207022, IMG submission 153307) | Enriched cells from forest soil in Barre Woods Harvard Forest LTER site, Petersham, Massachusetts, United States -... | ecosystem: Environmental > Terrestrial > Soil > Temperate forest >... | reverse complement strand
TATTAGGCAATCACAGGCACGGCGTGTACTGATGATAGGCTGCGCGGGTGGAACGCTTGCCACCATGTTGTATCGACTGGGTTGCCACGTCACGGTGGTGGACATCAATCCTCATGCGTTCATGCTTGCCAAAAAATATTTTAATATGCCGGAAAAAATCAACTGCATCGAAGAAGATGGCTGGTCTCACCTCTTAAATATCACGGAGCCTTACGATGCCATAGCGGTCGATGCTTTTAACAACGATGGTACTGTCGCAGGGCAATTCACCATAGAAGATTTCTTTCATGCAGCCCATAAGGCTCTGGGGCGTTCCGCAGTAGTGGTTATGAATGTCATAGTGAAGCATGATTTTGATATGCTGGCGGATCGCATCGCGCTTAATATGGAATCTGCCGGAATGCCATCCGTTTTGTTCGACTGGGCACGCAGCAGTGATCGCAATATCATCATTGCCGGGGGAAAAGGTATTGAACATATACATATCAACTCTGACAGAAAACCGGCCTTCATAAAACAGGAACTGCAGAGGATTATTCGCCGGAAATCGATAAAGCATCGCTCTAACAAAACGCTATAGAAGAATCATATAAATTGTGTTGGGGTATATAAGAGCCGTTATTAAGGCAAAGATGCAGGCACTTAAAGCATCTAGTTGCCTTTATTGTGCCTTCTGGAGTCAAAATAACGCTGTATCAGCCATGCCAGGGTGCTAAGCGCCACCATAGACCAAAGCAGTATTCCCGCTAATACATCTCCAAAATCCATATCATCCATTATCACTCTCTCCTCTTGCGCCTATTCAGCATATTCGTTGACTACTTCAGAAATGGCTTTCAGGTTTGATTGCAGCACATTGAGGTGCTTACGCTGTTCGAACGTGAGTTCCACGATAAAATCCAACTCTTCGAGAATATCATTTGCGTTTCTCAGGACAATTCGTGTCAGTGTGACGTTACCCTTACTGATGAGATTGCGTGCCAGGATAAAATAATCCCCAGCTGCTTCGATAGGATCTGATGGTTTATTTTCATGTACTAAGCTGTCATATAGGATAGCGCCAATGGCAGCGCTTGTATTTTCGTTATCGGAAGCGGTTTTCACCTTATTCAAAGCATCGATTGTTTTTTTAATATCCAGCTTCACTCTGAAATAAGAAATCGACACATCTTTAAGATTCACTGTTTTAGGAATGGACTGGCGTATTTTGTCCACCACTTCCTGAAGCGTTATTTCCGGCAATATAAGTACATCATTGATTATAGGAAGCGGCATGACTTGTTCAGAATCACCGAAATTACATTTAAAACAGGCGAATTTACTGATGTGCGGCGCGTGGTAAGTACCACCAAATTTTGTCAGTTGTTCAGCAAATTCCAACGCCTTACTAACCAGCATGTGCGCACTGGAAGTTTTCCCATAGAGTAATTCTATGCTTGCCAGAATGGCACAGGTAATTATTCCCTCGGCCTTATTGCAGGCGGGAATATCAATATGTTTTATAACTAACCTTGTCTTATCGTTATATGCCATAAATCATCCTTGTTAAAATGCTCCTCATTGCATTGGCATGGCGTTGTAGGGCAACGTTGCCGGCCCGGAGTTGCCTAACAATCGTGCCCCACAACGCTATGCCAATCAGACTCACGAACCTAAAAAACATTTTTCTCATGGTTTACTGCTCAAAGTATTGGTGGTGTCTTTTGCGCTGTCATCGGACTCTACAGACCGTCTCAGTGCTGCAATAACGGTAGGCAGAGGCTGACGAATAGGAGGAAGTTTCTGGTACTGCTCCCAACCGCCTCCCAATGATTTATAGAGCGTGATAAATTGCTCCGCCGCCGTTTGCTGCGCGATGACATATTGCTGTTCCAGTTCATATTGTTGCTTTTGCGCATCGATGACGTTGAGCGAATCCGTCAATCCGCGATCAAAACGCTGCGAAGCCAGACTCACTGCCTGCTGGCTTGCATTCAGCGCTTTCTTGAGGTTATTCAAACGATCCTGCTGGGCACTATAAGCACTTGCAGCAGTATCCACTTCCTTCACCGCGTTCTGCACCGTCTGTTTGTAGTTCATCAGCATGGCATGGGTGTTCAGATCGGCGATATTGACCAGCGCATCCAATGTGCCGAAATCAAGTATCGGCCAGCCCATCGAAGGCCCGAAAGACCATATGAAGCTCTGCTCTACAGGAGATATACCAAGCCCCTGTCCCTGATATCCTGCACCACCCGTAAGCGCGAAATGCGGAAAAAGGTTGGCAGTAGCTATTCCTATCCGCGCACTTGCTCCGGCCAGTTCACGCTCCGCTTCATGAATATCCGGACGACGACGCAACAGATCAAGAGGAAGACCCGTATCCAGTTTCTCAGGTAATTGTGGAATCACTCCCGGCTTTGCCAGTTCCTTGCCCATATTCTCAGGAAACTCTCCGCATAAAACAGCAATGGTATATTGCGCGGCATCAATTTGAGCCGTAAGCGGTGCGCTCTGAGCTTGCAGTGTTGCGAGTTCGCGTTGCGCAAGAGTGAGATCCAGCCCATTGGTAATGCCGTGATCATAACGCGCTTGTACAAAATCCGTATATTGCTTTGCTACACCGATATTTTGCTGCAACACAGTCTGCTGCATCTGCAATCCGCGCATATCCACATAGGCACGCACCACATCTGCAATGAGTATGATCATAACATCATTGCGGGCAGCTTCCATCGCCTGCTCGTCATACCGCGCCGCTTCCAACTCGCGGCGGTACTTGCCGAACAGATCGAGTTCCCAGCCAGCATCGAATCCATACATCTGATTCACATGGGTAAGCTTGCCAGTATTTTCTCCGGAAATCAGCGTCTGAGCTGCTCTCCCGCGCGCCAAATCACTCCCAGTTCCGCCTGCCGCGCCGCCACTCGCTCCAACTTGCGGCAATGCTGTACCTAAAACTACTGCCTCCTGCTCACGCGCTTCCTGCACATGCGTTAAGGCAATTTCAAGCTGCGGGTTCGCTTTGATGGCGCGGTCAATCAGGTCGTTCAGTGTGTCATCGTTCAGAGATTTCCACCACTGCGCATCGACGGCGGGTGTTTTTGTATCTTTATCCGATGCAGCAATGCCAGCATGGAAACTCTCCGGCAGCTTCATGTCTGGCGTGTGATAATTCGGGCCGACCTCGCAGCCACTCAGCACACCACAAGACAGTGCGCCAAGCACGCATAGACCTCTAACCCTATTTCCCGGAAGCAGAAGCATTGGCAGTACTTTCTGTGGATTCGTTGATTTTTACTATTTGGCCTTCGGCAATCTGGCTGCTGATATTGAGCGCAATGCTGTCGCCTGCTTCTACTCCCGAACCAAGCTCCACCGTATTTCCGTTATCGCGTGCAATGCTGACTTTGTGGAAAGTTACGCGCCCCTCTTTGTCCACCACCGCCACTTGCGGCCCGCCTGAGCGAAAAACTAAAGCAGCAGCTGGAACCTGTAACAAACCTTTGGTCGGAATACCAAACTTGACATCAACATACATGCCAGGAAGTAGCGCTTGGTCAGGGTTGGGTATGTCCACTTCCACTTTAAGCGTGCGTGCCTGCGGATCTATAGCATCTGCCGTACGGGCAATCGTGCCTTTAAAAATATGGTTGGGAATATTGCTGGCGCTTATTTTAGCGGCAACCCCTACCTTCATATCCCCTGCGGCACTCTGCGGCACGTCGACAAAGACACGTATAGGATTATTCTTAGCCATCTTATAAAGTGACGTGGTATTAGATGAACTACCTGCCATTACCAGATTGCCGATGTCGATGCGTCGTTCTGTTATCGTGCCATCATAGGGAGCAACTACCCGTTTGAATTGAGCAAGAGCAGTATAACGATCAACATCCGCCTGAGCCAGGCTGAGCTGCGCCGCTGCACTGTCGAACTCTGCCTTCTTTTCTTCACGTTCCTGCTCTGAAACTACTCCCTTAGGAGAACCACGCCAGCGTTCATACGTCGTTCTTGCAAACTCCGCTGCTGCTTTGCGAGAAATAACAAGCGCCTTCGCAGCAGCCAGTTGCGCATCCAAATCCGGGGTTTCAATAGTAGCAAGCACCTGTCCTTTTTTTACGGAATCACCAATATCAGCATCCCACTTACCTACATAGCCATCAACTCGTGCATAGATAGTGCTTTCATACCAGGCGGCTGCCGCACCAGGTAATGTGAGCGCAACGGTAGCAGGTGCAGGAACGACTTGTATTATATTGACCAGTGACGGTGCGGAAGCCGATTCATCTGTTACTTTCTCCAGCCTGCCTTCATGAAAAGATTTAATAAAATGCACCACAAGAAACCCGACAATTAAAACACCCGCCACAATCACTACGAATCTGCGTATCTTTCCTCCTGTCTCATCCTTCTGCTGACGCGGCGCTGGATTATACGACTGCATGAGGATCTCCTTCGGGCAAAGTATCGGGATGTATTTTTGGCTTGTGCGGCAGAAGCCGGTACATGACCGGCACAAATACAAGCGTCGCAAAAGTGGCAAAAAGCAGCCCACCGATAACGGCACGGGCAAGCGGAGCGTTCTGCTCACCGCCTTCACCCACACCAAGCGCCATAGGAATCATGCCGAGAATCATCGCGCCTGCCGTCATCAGCACGGGGCGAAGGCGGGTATAACCAGCCACTTCAGCAGCTCTCCAGGCATCGTCACCCGCATCCATGCGCTGATTGGCAAACGTCACCACCAGAATACTGTTGGCGGTGGTAAGGCCAATGCACATCAGCGTACCCATAAGGGCGGGAACGCTCAGGTGGGTTTGTGTGAGGTAAAGCATCCACATCACACCGCCCAGTGCGAAAGGCACTGCCAGAAGTACAATGAGTGGATCAATCCAGCTTTGGAAGTTTATAACCAGGAACAGGTAAACCAGTACTACCGCAAATGCCATGCCGGAAAACAGACCGCTATAGCTGCTGCGCATCGTTTCCACCTGTCCGCTCAGGGTAACCGTTATCGCTTTAGAAGGATCGGGGCGGTCGTTAGCGATAACCTTATCGATATCCTGCGCAACGGAATTGAGATCACGCCCCTGCACATCGGCATCGACATCAAACACCGGGCGGATGTTATATTGCGACATCACCATCGGCACCGTGCCGCGACCGAATTGAGCGACGTTCATCAGAAGCTGGTTCTTTGCGTTCGTCTCTCCTGCCGTGATCGGCATAGTCCATAAATCCTGCGTGGAATCCATATGGTAGGTCGGCAACTGAACCACCAGCGGATAGCTGACGTTATTGCGCGGATCTACCCAGAAATTAGGCGAACTCTGGGCACTGGAGTTTGTAGTTACCAGTACATTGTTGGCTGTCGCCTGCTGGTTAAGCCCAAACTCCGTTGCCAGCGTGCGATCCATATCCACAGTAAGTGTCGGAGCATCCGGCACCTGAAAAACATGTGAATCTACCACACCAGATACGGACTTTAAGTCATGTGCCAATTTTACGGCAAGTGCGTAAGCTTCATCACTTTTAGGTCCGGCAATACGGATATCAATCGGAGCAGGCTGCCCGAAATTGAGCACCTGATCGACAATATCGGCGGGTTGGAAGAAGAATCCCATTTCCGCAAATCGTGCGGGCAGTTCTTTCCGAAGTGTTGCCATAAGTTCGGCAGTCGGCGTATGTTTTTCTTTAAGTGAGATAAGAATTTCACCGTCCATCGGGCCGATGGTCGCTGAATCGCTCAAGGCGATATTGATACCGCTATAGGGCAGCCCGATATTATCAAGAATGACATCAATCTGGTCTTCACCCACAATTTGGCGAATGGCAGCTTCAACCCTGGCAAATCCTTCCTGTGTCTGCTCCAGCCTTGTTCCGGGCGGCATACGCACATGCAGGCGCATCTGTCCCGCATCTACCTCAGGAAAGAAGTCACGGCCTAATGCCGGAAAAAGCAACAGGGATACGCCCATGAGAATAGCAAAAAACAAAATGGCCTGCTTGGGTTGCGCCAACGTCCAGTGCAGACAACGATGATAGGTTTCACGAAATGCATTAAATCCTTGTTCAAAGCGGCGATGAATGGCGCTAAAAATATTCTTCCGTTCTGTAGGATCGGTTTCCAGCCAATCAGAATCGCCATGCGAAACGGGCGCACCACGCATAAGATATTTGAACAATATCGGCACCAGCGTGAAAGATAGCACCAGGCTCGCTACCAGCGACACACACACTGAAAGAGAAAGCGGCGAGAAAAGATATTTCGCCGTGCCTTCAAGCAGGAAAATTGGCACAAATACGATGCAGATACAAAATGTGGAAAGCATTGTCGGTATTCCGACTTCGCCCGATCCTTCAATAATCGCAGTTTCCAGTGCATCCCCTTCATGCAGGCGGCGCTCGATATTTTCGATTACCACCGTGCCGTTATCAACGAGAATGCCAACCGCAAGAGCAAAGCCTCCCAGTGTCATGGTATTAAGCGTCTGTCCGCCGCAATACATGACTAGTACTGCCGTGATGATAGAAAGAGGAATAGAGGCAAGAATAATCAGCGTAAGACGCCAGTTGCCTAAAAACAGCAAAATCATCAAAGCAGTAAGCCCTGCTGCCATTGCCCCTCCCATAACAACGCTATTCAGGGCTGCTTTGACAAAAACCGACTGATCGAAGATAGCCTTGATTGAAACATCACTGGGCAATACTTTTTTAATCTCAGGCAATACATCACGAACACCGTCAATGACGGCAAGCGTGGATACACCCCCTGTTTTGCGTATGCTCATAAGAGCGCCCGGCGTGCCGTTCACCGAAACCGAATTGGTCTGCACCTGGAACCCATCATGCACATGCGCAACATCGCGCATGAAAACCGTCTTGCCCCCCACCTCCTTGATCGGAAATGAATTAATTTCCTCAATCACATCCGGGCTGTTATTCATCGATAGTGTATAATCCGTTGCACCGATTTTCACGTCGCCTGCAGGCAGAATGACATTCTGATGCTGCAACGCCTGACTTACATCGGAAGGAGAAAGCCCGCGCGACTGCAATGCCTGCTGGTCTATATCCGCCATGATAACTCGTGGCTTGCCACCATAAGGGTACGGCACTTCCGCGCCGTGTACGACCGCCAGATCGGGGCGGATGATATTCTGCCCCAGATCGTTGAGCTTGGTATCCGGCAAGGAATTGCTGGAAAGGCTCAACTGGATGATGGGCACGTCAGTTGCGCCGTAACGTAGCACCAAAGGCGGTGTGATGCCCGGTGGCATGTATTTGAGCACCACTAAGGCGCTGCTTGCCAACTGCGATACGGCACGGGTGACGTCCGCTCCTTCGTGCAGAAAGATTTTTTCCACTCCCACACCGTTATAGCTGGTGGCTTCGATATGCCCGATATCATCCACAAGAGAAGCCATCTGGCGTTCATGCAGCGTGAGAATACGGTTCTGAATGTCATTGGCGTTCATGCCGTTATACGTCCACACCACGCTTACGACCGGAATATCGATTTCAGGAAAAATATCCACCGGCATACGCAGCCCTGCTCCAATCCCAAGGATACAGATGAGCATCAGCATCGCAGCAACAGTATAAGGATGTTTTAATACGTAGCTGACGAGTGACATACGTTACTTTTTAACCTCCGCCAGTGGCAGCATAATCCGGCAGGTTGTGCCTTTATTTTCCTTGCTTTCGATTTCCACTGTCGCACCATGTGCCTGGCAGATTGAATGCACGATCGACAGCCCAAGCCCTGTACCACCTTGACGTGAACGCGCTTTATCGGCACGGTAGAAACGCTCAAATATATGAGGTAATTCTGCTGCCGCAATACCTATGCCATTGTCACGGACTTCCAGATAGGCTTTATCCTGGACAGAATATACGCTTAGCAAGATGGCTCCTCCTTGCGGTGTATATTTGATGGCATTATCCAATAGGTTTACCACTATTTGCTTAATCTTTGCTGGATCTCCGTAAACAGGAGTGGGAATAGCGGTGGTAATATTCATTTTGATTTTCTTTTGCTCGGCCAGCAGCGATATTTGCTCCGCCGTGTTTTTTGCAAGCGTCGCAAGATCGTATAGTTCGTGCTCTATCTTAACCTCCCCGGCGTCAAGGCGTGAAATAATGAGCAGGTTCTCGGCAATACGCGATAGACGCTCCGTCTCCTCCAGCACACTACCAATACGATCGCGCAAATGCTCAGGCAGTTGCTGATCCTGAGCAACAGATTCAAGCTCGCAGTGGGTAACGGCAAGTGGAGTGCGCAGTTCATGCGAAGCGTCGGCAGAAAAACGGCTCGCCTGCTGATAGGCATCCTCCAGCCTTGCCAGCATCTGGTTGAGCTTGACCGATAAATGCTCCAGTACATCTCCGGTATGCGCTACCGGCAGCCGGTTGCTCAGATTGCCGAAAGTAATTTGCTCGGCAGTCGACATGATGTCTTCAACCGGCCCCATAGCCCGCCTGAGCAGCATATATGCGCCAAGGGAAACGACCAGAATTACCACTGGCAACCCAAATAACAGTGTGACTACCAGCCCATGCAATGCCGTATTGATGTCATCTGTCGGCGCACCCATTTCAATAGTGAATAAGATGCCCTCTATCTCTGCTACAGTGGTAACAATCACCATGTTTGCATGAGGAGAGATCGGGGCAATCCTTCTGGGTTCTATCGTACTAGAAGGTAGTGGAATTTTATGGGGATCAAATTCTTTATCTTTGGGCAGGCCGGAAATATACACTAGAGAATTAGGCCTTGAAATCCGTATGAAACGATTATTGGCCTCAGGCGAGTAGACATTGGTAATCGCCGCTGCGATATTGTCAGGCGATTGCTGATAAACCTGTGGCAATATGTTTTGGGCAATTTGCTGCGCACGCCTTTTAAGGGTTTGCTCCATTTCCGCATATAACCGCGCTTCCAATCCCTGGTAAATATACGCAGCAAAGAGTACTGCTACCAGCGCTATAAGGCCGCTGCACCACAGGATAAGACGAAAATATATAGAGCGTGTGTTCATTTTCCTACTTTATTAAGTATATAGCCCACTCCGCGTATCGTTTTTATGAGCTTCTCCTTGTATGGTTCATCCACCTTGTTGCGTAACTGATGTACATACACATCCACAATATTGGTGATGCCTTCGAAACTCTGATCCCATACATGTTCAATAATCATGGTGCGCGAAAGTACCTGATCGCAGTTTTGTGCCATATATTCCAACAAGGCATATTCCTTGGTGCTTAGTTCTATAGCATTACCCGCACGCTTTACCTGATGTGCAAGTCGATCAATTTCAAGATCAGCAATTTTTATTATGTTAGGGCGTTGCGTAGGAGCGCGCTTGAGCAACGCGCGCACTCGCATCAATAATTCCGCAAACGCAAACGGCTTGGTCAGGTAATCATCCGCACCGGCATCAAAATGCTTTACCTTGTCTGCCACTGTATCTTTGGCAGTCAGCATGAGTATGGGGACGTGTCCGTTATTCTTCCTTATGCGCGACAATATCTCAGTGCCATCTGTGCCAGGCAGCATGATATCCAGAATAATGACGTCATAGTCATAGGACATTGCGAACTCAAGCCCATCTGTACCATTTAAGGCTACGTCAACAGCAAACCCTTCAGCCTTAAGGCCTCTGGCCACAATGTCAGAAAGCTTCTCTTCGTCTTCTACGATAAGTGCGCGCATAAACATCCCCTCTTGTCGTTTATAGTAAAACAGTAAAATTAGAGCCGCATAAGCGTTAGATTAAGATTTTCTAATAATTCTCATTTTTTATAATTTATAATATTTTACAATATTATAGCTGCCATGTATATTGCGTCTGGCAGCATAGAAAAATGCGCAAAGATTTTCTTCGCCTTTCAGACAATTATTGATTATTCACGGAGTCATGCTACACTGATTTTTATGCGTATATATAAGCATATTCTTTCTATCATCGTGTCCGTGGCCATTGCAGCAGCAGGGTTGCCCGTGTATGCAGGAACGGGTTGTTCCATGAATACCGGCGTGTATCACATGATGAAAGATTGCCCGGATTGTGTAGAAAAGTCGGAAAATCAGGAACAGCATAAAAACAAATGTTGTGGTGATATTGGTTGCGCGGTTAATTGTTCTTCCGCTATAAGTTTGAATATGCCCATAGGCATGAATGCGGTGCTTATGTCCGTTACCCTGTCAGCGCATACTCTCCATCCGGCAAACGACGCTGTGATGTCGTTTTCCCTCCAGACCCAAGAACGCCCTCCCAAACACCTTTCTTAAAATCACCTGACTGTTCGGGCTTTGCTTCGCCTGAATAACCATGCGTTTATTTTTAAGAGAGGGTTTATGCCTAAATTCCCAGCACTATTAAAAGCCATTCCTGCGGTGCTTATCATTGCACTGTGTACGCCTGCCAATGCCAAGCTGATTTCCTACGTGGATGGCATCATGGTCATGCAGGAAAACGATGAAACCGGCCACACGATTTCCATGGATTATACCTTAGACCCGCATTATGCGGTCGGCTGGTATAGCAAATGGGAAGAAAACGAAAAGGGCGGCAAGGATTTTTCCGTACACGGCCCGGAGTTCAACACGCTTATCCACCGCTGGAACCTGCCTGACGGTCAGGCCAATATCTTCAATTCCAGCGGTGCAGGCATAGCCGAAGGCGATGGAAAAACCCGCAGCGCCGCATGGACAAGCATTCTGGCAGATTACGAAACACGGCGCGTTTTCAGTTCCTATGAAATACGCGGTATGTACGCGGATACCATCAGCGCATCCGTCTGGCAGCGGGCACGAATAGGCATTGCACCTTATAAGGCCGGTTATAATGACGTAGCCACATGGTTCATGGTGCAGGTGGATGACCACCCCAGCAAGACCGACACGCTGGTCGTCACGCCGCTGGTGCGTTTCTTTTACAAGACTACGCTGGTCGAGGCCGGGTACAGCAGCAACCATCACATCATGTTGAACTGGGATTTACAGTTCTAAGGAGGAGTTATGAAGAAAATCTTGATACTGACCACTATTATAATCGCAGCGTTTTCGCAGGTGGCAAACGCTGCGACAATTACCGCGTCCGTCAATGGGCTGGTTTGTGCATTCTGCGCTACCGGAATTGAGAAAACGTTCAAGAAACAGACTGCCGTCGATCAGATAAAGGTGGATCTGGAAAACAAACGTGTAACCATTGATACGAAACCGGGGCAGGACTTGGATGATACCACCATTACCAAGCTGCTGATCAACTCCGGCTATAGCGTCACTGGCATTACGAGGGGAAAATAATGAAACCTCATAATGGGATTCTGCATACCATCACACTGTTTGGCTCTTTCAGTACATTGATTTGCTGTGCGTTACCTGCACTGTTTGTGACATTGGGAGCCGGGGCAGTATTAGCCGGGCTTGTCAGCGCCGTGCCTCAACTGGTCTGGCTTTCTGAACATAAGGGGGGACTTTTTATATTCGCAGGTGTTATGCTCACTGTATCTGGCATTTCGCGCTATGCGAGCCGCAATGCTCCCTGTCCAATAGATGCAGAAGAAGCCAGAGCCTGCAAACGCCTGCGGCGTATCAGTTCCGGCGTCTTTTACTTTTCGCTGACAATGTACCTGACCGGATTCTTTTTCGCCTTTATCGCACCCTACTTAATGAGGTAAATATGGAACATACTATAAAAACCCACACGCATGACCACCACCCTGTAACCGATATACACCATGCACATGGCAGCCACGGCAAATCGTCTTTACATGCCGCTGCCCATGCCACACTACATTGTCTGACGGGATGCGTCATTGGTGAATTTATCGGTTTGGCAGTCGGGGTAACATTCGGCATTGCGCCCTATCCCATGATGGCTTTGAGCACCGTGTTAGCCTATATCAGCGGTTTCACGCTCGCGATCTTTCCCCTGATGCGAAATACCGGCCTTGCATTTAATTCCGCCTTCAAAGCCATCTGGCTGGGGGAATTTATTTCAATCGGTATCATGGAACTGGTTATGAATACCATAGATTATCATGTGGGCGGGATGCGCTCCGGCTCTCTTGGCAATCCGCTATTCTGGGAAGCACTTGCAGCAGCAGTTCCTGCTGGCTACATAGCCGCATTTCCGGTCAACGCGTGGTTAATACGGCGGCAATTGAAGAAATGTCATTAACACCTCACTCCCTATCAGCTATAGAGTACTGCAATGGAAATTTATAAATATTGCATGTATGAAACGTTATCTGGCCATCTCTAGGGCCATATTGTTTATAGCGATCTTTAATTACACTACCTTTGCAGGCTATCCCCTATATGCCCAATCGCCTGAATTATCTATGCGTGATTTTTCATCAGGACAGATAAAAAAGGGAGTGCGCTCCATGGGATTTGGTGGAGACGGAGCAACCTGGGGTAATTATGGTCTGGTGTGGAAAGACCCTGACAGTGCTCTGACTGATTACGGGGATACGCATTTTACCAATGGCAATGACTTCCACTTCGCAGCAGTTGGCGGAACCACGCCTGCATTGTGGCATGATATGACGATCTATGTGATTGGCATGGATCAGGGCACCAATAATATACATTACAATGCCAGTTCTCCCGGTCTCGGCTCCGGTACAATTCCGGCCACCGGCAGCGGGTCTGACCATGCCTTGTTTACCAAAATCGCCATGCCGATTAATAAGGAGTGGTCTGTCGGACTTCTCCTATCCTATGAAACTTCTGCGTTCAACGCTCAGTCTATAAGTAATCCCGGCCAAACGGTTCACTATAATACGCAGTGGCGGCCTTCCGGCGGATTCGGGGTTGCATGGCAGCCTAATAAAACGGTATTGGTCGGTTTTCGCGCTCTCCTGAACACGGACTTTGAACGTCGAACAGATTCATCTGGTATAAGCGAAGGACTTGCCCGTTCCAGCGAATACCGTCTTGGAGTCTCCGTTTCCCCTTGGAATGGAGCGCTCATAGACATTGGTGGAACGCGCCTGGAGAAGCAGAATGATATTGCCGATACCCATACGATTGCTTACCATCCTAATCTCGGCATTGAGCAATCATTCCTGGATAAGAAACTGACCATAAGGGCGGGTTTGGACGAAACCTCACCCACCGCCGGAATGTCCTTCAGATTTGCCCCATTTAATCTCGATTTTGCCTATGTACATAATATGGCTCTGGATCGTACCGGCGATATATTTGGCACGCAAAGCAACAGTTTTATTGCAACACTTACCCTATTGAACTACAGCGATTTCATAAATTAAATACACGCCGCACAATGGTTGAAATGGGAACACGTAAAACAAAGGAGATCTTATGAACACAAATGCGAACAATATTTTTCTTGCCGTCTTTCTCGGCAGCAAGACCAGTCCCAAAATGGCGGCATGGAATGCGCTTTCTGAGAAAGAACAGCAGACAAAAATGCAGGAAGGTATCGCTGCCTGGAAAGCATGGGTTTCAAAACATCAAGCTGCTATTGTCGAGATGGGCGGACCGCTCGGTAAGACAAAGAAAATTGCGCAGAACGGCATCGAAGACGTAAGCAACGCAATGGGAGCTTTTACAGTCATTCGCGCAGATTCGCACGAGGCGGCAGCCAAAATGTTCGAGAACCACCCACACTTTACCCTCTTTCCGGGCGAGTCCATTGAGGTCATGCCAGTGTTGCCGATACCGACTGCATGATCAATAGTTAGGAAACCCGGGAATGGTCAGGCCGGGTTGTCGTGCCATTATGTATCTGCTGCCTGACCCCGGGAAACTTTCATGGAAGCCTTTATCATATCCTTCTTTGTGGTTGCTACCGCAGAAATTGGCGACAAGACACAATTGCTTGCCTTATGTCTTGCCGCACGTTTCCGTAAGCCTGCGCCCATTATATTCGGAATATTAGCAGCAACCCTTGCCAATCATTTTGCAGCAGGCTTTATCGGCCAATGGGTGGCCGGACTCTTAAGTGACCACGTTCTGCACTATCTACTGGCTGCATCGTTCTTTGCCGCCACTGTATGGGCATTCATTCCTGATAAGCTGGATGAAGAGGCCTGTGAAACAGCCACCCACAAAGGCGTCTTCATCACCACGCTCATCACCTTCTTTATTGCAGAGATCGGCGACAAGACACAGTTGGCGACGGTTGCGCTGGCCGCACAGTTTCATTCCCTATTGGCAGTGGTGACCGGGACAACGCTTGGAATGATGGCAGCCAATGTTCCGGCAGTATTATTAAGCCATTCCATTACGAAGCGTGTATCGTTGAAGCTGGTAAGGACGCTGTCAGGGATACTATTTGCTGGACTCGGCATCTACGAACTGAGCAAAATTCTTATGAAGTAAGGGAAACATATGTCGAAGAATGCTGTTTGCCTGCTGGTTGCATTGCTATTTCTTCTGCCCGGCTCCTCTGCACGGGCAGAAGAACGATACACGTTCGATAAAAAGCACACCTCCATTCTTTTCTCTGTCGGCAGCCTTGGTGTTTCCCGGGTAAAGGGGCAGTTCAGCAATTACGACGGCGATTTTGTTTTCTGCATCCAGCATCCGGATAAGGATGAGGTTGCCATAACAATTTACCCTGCGAGTCTTCGCACCTCTGAAGGGGAAATGGATAATGACCTCCGTGGGCCTGATTTTTTCAATGCGGCGCAATTTCCGCGTATGCGCTTCGTAAGCACGACGGTAAAGCTCATCGATAAAGACAATGCAAAGATAACCGGTAACCTTACTTTACTGGGCATTACAAGACAGGTTACGGTGGAGGCACATTTTACTGAAAAGGAGCATGACACGGAGAGTGGTGATTATGTGGTCAGTTTTTCAGCTTCCGGTATCATCAAGCGCTCGGACTTCGGCATGAACCACCTGATTCCGGTTATTGGTGATGAAGTCCGCCTGGATATCCAGGTAAAGGGCGTCGAAGAAAAATCCGGAATTAAAGATTAAATCAAAAGGTTCATATGCATAAAGGAATAATATTTGCCATTATCGCTGCCGCATTGTTCGGCAGCAGCACGCCCCTTGCCAAGCTGCTGGTAGGGAGTGTTTCGCCGGTGATTCTAGCCGGGTTACTTTATGCCGGTTCCGGTGTTGGGTTAGCGTTATGGATGATTTTCCGTAAAATTGTCTCTCCGCAGACATCACAGACGGAGGCAGGTCTTGGGCGTAAAGATTTGCCGTGGCTCGCTGGTGCCATTATGGCGGGCGGTATCATGGCTCCCATACTGCTTATGCTTGGGCTGACCTATACGCCTGCCTCAAGCGCATCCCTCTTGCTGAACCTCGAAGGTGTGGCAACCTCCATGCTGGCTTGGTTCGTATTCAGGGAGAATTTTGATCGGCGTATTTTCTTCGGTATGGTGCTGATCATTGCCGGTGGTGCAATACTGTCATTGCAGGAATCCGGTAGATTTCATTTGCCCATTGGGTCACTGTTGGTGGCAGGTGCCTGTCTCTGCTGGGGGATCGATAATAACCTGACCCGTAAAGTCTCAGCCAGCAATCCGGTGCAAATCGCCTGCATAAAAGGCTTGGTGGCGGGTGTTGGCAATCTTTCCATTGGGCTGTTCATAGGCAATACGCTGCCCAGCCTATCATTGGCAGGGCAAGCTAGTTTGCTTGGGTTCTTCGGTTATGGTCTGAGCTTGGTCATGTTCGTGCTGGCATTGCGTCATTTAGGCACAGCACGTACCGGCGCATATTTTTCCCTTGCCCCCTTCGTCGGAGTGGGCATTTCTCTGATGCTTATTCATGAAGCGCCGTCCATCACGTTCTGGCTAGCGGCATTATTGATGTCAGGGGGTATATGGCTGCATCTGACAGAACGCCATGAACATACCCATACCCACGAACCTATGGAGCACAACCACAGCCATGTTCATGACGACCATCACCAGCACGAGCATGACTTCGAATGGGATGGTACGGAGCCGCATACGCATCCCCATAAGCATGAACCCATTACTCACAGCCATACCCATTACCCGGATATCCATCACCGACACGAGCATGTGTAATTAAACTGACCACAATTGTTATAAATGAGTTATCAAGAAAATATCCGTGGTGGAGCTAAACGGTGTCAGTAAACGATCTTGAACAATATCGTCCATATCTCGATATAATTTGTTTTAAACGATGAGCAGAAACTGGAACTAGTAGATATAATTGTATCCAGTGAAACTTCATTGTATCGAGGAATAGGTGCAGTTTCATCAAAGTTGTCTTTCATAGAAAGGTTCCTTTCCTTGATTAAATTGTAAATCCATTTTCTCCCGAATACTCATATCTCAGAAGTCTATCCTTTTTGCCGAATGTTTTCTTCTTCGTGAATCTTCATGCGCGCTGAAAGAATTGCGGCACGCCCCAAATAGCCAACGATAGTGGTATGATCACTGCGCTCTACCACTGGAAGACGCCCCACATCCTGATCCAGCATTTTTGTGAGCGCCGCATGCAGCGGTTCATCAGCAAACGCTACCGTAAGTTCCGTACTGCCCGCTTCCAGCACAGTCATGTCTGCCGCCCTGTCATGACGTAACGCGCGAACGATGTCGGCACGTGTGATAATACCAACCAGTTTATTACTCTCATCTATAATCAGGGTTCCCTGCCGCCGGTTAAGTTTTGCATCGCCATCGGCAATACGATCCGACAGTTCCGAAAGCTGCATGGAAGCAGCAATAACAGGCGCGTCTTTGTCCATTACATCGCCTACACGCGCAAATTCAAAGGGATCAATACTATATTCACGCGTGATATGGTGCCCTCGCCGGGCGAGTTTTTCTGTGAGTATTGAACGGCGCATGAGTAAAACAGTAACTGCAAGCGCAGCAACACAACCAGATAGCAATGCAGGGAAAAGATTGAAATCCCTGGTTAGCTCAACGGCAAAAACCATTGCCGTAAGAGGAGCACGCATAGTCCCGGCCATCATCGCCGCCATGCCAATCAAAGCCCAGAGCCCTACATCACCCACAGGAATCCATGAGCCTGCCAAAGCCCCCAATGCACCGCCCATGATAAGCAAGGGAGCCAGTACGCCCCCGGAAGTCCCGGAACCTAGAGCGATTGCCCATACCAGCGCCTTAGCCACCAGCAAACCAATAATAACCGCTCCTATGAGTTCTCCACGCAACAGGCTGTGAATAGTATCATAGCCTACACCAAGAACACGTGGCTCAATGATTCCGCCTATCCCAACAAATATTGCTCCAATTGCTGGCCACCACATCCAGTGAAATGGCAATTTCTCAAAAAGATCTTCAAACGCATACACCAGTAATGTCAACAATCCTGAACCAAAGCCTGCCAGAACTCCAATACCCGCAGCAATTGCCAATTCTGTTCCTGACACAGGCGCGTGGGCAATCACGGGGAAAATCGGCCCAATACCAAGCAATGGCACACGCAACACGGATGCAACGATGGACGCCACGGCAACGGGAATAAAACTGCGCGGCTTCCATTCAAATAATAGAAGCTCTACCGCCAGCAATACTGCCGCAACAGGCGTAGCAAATACAGCAGACATCCCCGCCGCCGCACCCGCTACAAGCAATGTTTTTCGTTCTGCCGCACTCAGGTGAAATTGCTGTGCAAATATTGAACCAAGTGCACCGCCGGTCATGATGATCGGCCCTTCCGCTCCAAACGGTCCACCGGTGCCAATGGAAATAGCAGAAGAAAGGGGTTTGAGGATTGCTATTTTAGCCGATATACGGCTACGGCCAAGAAGGATGGCTTCGAGAGCTTCCGGGATGCCATGGCCACGAATTTTTTCCGAACCAAACCGCGCCATAAATCCAATAATGAGCGCCCCTACAACCGGTACCAGCACCACCCAGTATCCCAAATGATTTCCTTGTGGCATCGCCGTAGCAGCAGAAAAACGATGATAGAAGGCAAGATTGGTGATCACTGCAATCAACCATAGCAGCATATCAGCAACCAGGGCGCTAATCGCCCCGATTACCAATGCCATCGCAGATAACAGTAATACTCGATTATTGGTGCTGAAATCCGCCAATGTATCTTGAACATCCGTCTTATGATTCATATTTGAAGAATCCATTCATTTTTATTGCATTTATGAGGGCGCATAATTATATCGTATTACGATATTGTCAAATAAATCCATAGACTGCTTCACAAAAATACGATTAAACTCACAGGCAATGGCGAAAACCAAGAAACTTCTCAAGACACAGTATGAGACGCTTGCGGCGTTCCGTTACTCGCTTCGGAAGTTTGTTCATTTCAGCGAACAAGCGGCGGAAACTGCCGGTATTACACCACAACAACACCAAGCATTACTGGCCATAAAGGGATTTCCCGGACGTGACTATGTCACTGTAAGCGAACTTGCCGAGCGGCTACAGCTTCGCCACCACAGCACAGTAGGTCTCATTGATCGATTAGAAGCAGAGAAACTCGTGGCACGCAGGCCATCGCATGAAGATCGCCGACAGGTACTTATTCATCTTACCAACCTCGGGGAAAGGACTCTAGAAAAACTTTCTGCCGTGCACAACGAACAACTGAAGCGAATTGGACCTGAATTAAGCCTCTTGCTTGAACAGCTTAGTGGTGTCGAGGAGTAGATAATAGGTTTTGTTTTATTAAATTTACTATTACCTAGTGACAAGTTTCATTATATCTATCCTGTCACGGAAATATCAGGAAGTCGTGCAGGTATCTGCCCTGTGGCATGAGCAACACTGCATAAATCGTATGCGCTACTGCGCATTACGTACATTGCCAATGACAAGCCGCTGAAGGAACGCACAGGAGTCGTCACCGGTTACACCGTGAGCAGTCCACGCGACGGAAGACGGGGAAAACGTGCGGCATCACTGCTCATAGCAGTCATCTATACCCAATGCCCATGACGTAGTCGCGCAGGAGCGACTCCTCGTGTTCCGACTCCCCCAAGAGGGTGAAAAGAGCATCCCGGGCGGTTATGACGCCCAATGGTCTAAGGTTCTCGCCGACGATAGGAATATTTAGCAGGATTCGCTCTTTCATGATCGACCAGATGTTTTGCAGCAAGTCGTTTGTATGGCAAGAAGTCACATCCTTGGTCATCACTGTGGCGACCGCCACGGTGCAACCGCTGCCATGACAGCAGCTGATGCGCCGAATAACATCCGTTTTCGTGACGACACCAACCATTGAGCCGCCCTCATTACAGACGACGACGAGATTGGCGTGTCTGTCACCAAGAAGCTTCGCGGCCTCGATAAGCAGAGCACTGTCCGTAATCGTAACGAGGCGTTCGCGCGCTACGGGCAATATTCTCTCAACAAACATCGTATTCCTTTCATCATTCCAAATCGACTCCGCCATACCTATCCACCAAATGCGATGCGTAGAGTGGCGATAATACCGGTAACCGCAAGTACAAAGCATCCAAGGTGGATCATAACCACCAACGGAATCTTTATTCGTGCGGTGTGAACATAATCCTCAACCACCACCTGAAGGCCGAGGGCCATGTGTAAGAAGAGCGCGATCAGCAGCAACACCATCATAACGGTCGTCCAAGGCATGCGTAGCCATAGAATAAAAGCGCCATAGTCGCTTCGGGCGCGCGCGAACAACGAGGCGGTGAGCCACAATATCAGTGGAATCAGCGCCACTGCTGTAACACGCTGCACCCACCAATGCCAGGCTCCCGCCTTAGCGGAGCCGAGACCGTGGATTCGGTCAAATGGTGCTCGTGCATTCGTTCCTACCATCGATTTTATCCTCGCATATTGAAACTGATGATCCACGTAACCAAGGTAAGCGCTATGCTGACAGTCACCACGGCCCAGCCGGAAGTGTAGATCGTCCTAAGTTCGAACCCGTAACCCGTATCCCAAAAGAGGTGCCGGATGCCGTTGCAGAGGTGAAAAAAGAGCGCATATGTCCAGCAGAATAGCAGGACGATCCCGAACCGCGAGTTGAGAAAGCCATAGAAGGCGGCATAAGCTGACGGCCCTGCCGCTGTCGCGATCAGCCAGTAAACAAGCAACGGTGAGCCAATGCTGAGTGCGATGCCGGTGAGACGATGACTAATTGATAACACAGAAGTGAGCTGTGGCCTGTAAATCTGGATATCGGGAGAGCGTGGCCGCTTGTTATGTACCATCGGATTTAGCCCTTTCGCTCAATGATCATTTTTTTAATCGAGGCTATCGCCTTGCCCGGATTCAAGCCCTTTGGGCAGGTTCGGGTACAATTGAGAATGGTGTGGCAACGATACAGCCGAAACGGGTCTTCAAGATCATCGAGGCGTTTGCCTGTTGCTTCATCCCTGCTGTCTACCAGCCAGCGATAGGCCTGCAGAAGCACGGCAGGCCCCAGAAAGCGGTTGCCGTTCCACCAATGGCTCGGACACCCCGCCGTACAGCAGAAGCAGAGGATGCATTCGTATGATCCGTCGAGCTTACTGCGATCTTCGGGCGACTGAAGCCGCTCTTTTTCAGGTGCGGGCGATGTTGTCCGAAGCCAGGGCTCGATCTGTGCGTACTGCGCGTAAAGATGCGTGAGATCGGGCACCAGGTCTTTGATGACCTCCAGATGGTTGAGAGGATAAATCGTCGCGGGTTCCACCGTGTCTGTTATAAACCGCGTGCAGGCCAGCCAGTTCGTGCCATCGATATTCATTGAACACGAACCGCAGATACCTTCGCGGCAGGAGCGGCGAAACGTAAGCGTGGAATCGATTTCGTCCTTGATCTTGATCAGCGCGTCGAGCACCATCGGCCCGCAGGCGTCGAGATCTACTTCATAGGTATCAATGCGGGGATTCTTGCCTGATTCCGGGTCATAGCGATAAACCTCAAATTTTTTCACGCGTTTGGTGCCGTCCGGGGCTGGCCAGGTTTTTCCGCGTTCAATCCGCGACGCAGCCGCCACGCCGAAATTTCTCGGCACGGGAAACCGTTTCAGCACGGTGACGCTCGGCACTTGATCAGAGGATCGAATAAACATCTTGTCCTTTTCCTATGAATTAGGCTTATCGGGCACCGCTCCCGGTGAGGATACCGACGGCGAGGATGAAGGCCCCGCGTCCCGGAAATGACCGGCCCGGTCGACCAGATCATTCATCTGGGTTGCCGCATGAATTGTTAGAGGATGATGGGTGAAGCCTGGCCTTGGAGAGATGTAAGTTGCCATCTCGCGTGCAAGGTCGATCTGCTGGTCAGACACTCCTGCAAGCAACGCAATCACTAGGTTCTCCAGCGCGATCACGCGAATGCGAAGCTGTACCAACTCGGCATTGGTTAACTGGGGGATTTCAGATTGCATATCATTAGAACGTAAACCTTCTTGCGGGTCATGGGGTATCGCGCCGCCCTCGTTATCCCATCTTGAAAGCGCCCTTAGAAAAAGTTTCAGGTCATCCGGCTTTCTATCGGACATGGAAAGGCTTTCCGATAAGCGCCGGTTAGAACTTTTCATAAGAACCCTCCTTAATTTCTGCTGGCTCAATATTAAGCAGCTTTATGCTTGCGCGGTTGAATCGCAGAAAGATCAGCGCTTTTATTGCCCTTGTCCCTGCTGAAATCAAAAATAGCAATTCCTTCAGGATTATTGGGGCGCTCCAGCACCTCCGGATGCTTAAGCGTATTGACCATATCGTTATATCCTGATTGCCAGTGATCTTCCATGCTGCGGCGGGAAAACTCAAAATCCTTCGAGTATCCTTCATAATTCTTATTATGGTAGATGAGATGAACGATATTATATACCTTGGTGCAGGTATTCGCACTTAGCAGCCTAGCTTCGGGAAGTTGTTTTAATTCAGCAGGCAGTTTCTCCAGCAGGCTGACTATGGCATGGCGCAGTTTATGCTGCTCCTTGAAGCGATCGGTATTGGCACGGGTACGGCTGGAATACTGAATATCTTTCTGCCGTGTCAGCACATCAGCCATATTCTGTGGGAATTCACCATCAGCGCTCCATAGGTCAACCTGGAAAACCAGTGTATCCTGAGAGGCATTGTCCATTACACATTGCAGTGGCGTGTTTGAAACCAATCCACCATCCCAATAATACTCACCGGCAATTTCCACCGGCGGAAAACCCGGCGGCAATGCACCGCTCGCCATAATATGCTCTGGTGTGATGGTGTCTTTTTTATTGTCAAAATCGATGAAATTGCCGCTTTTAACATGTACCGTCCCGATATTGAAACGCATTTCACCGTTATTGATGCGATCAAAATCGATCAGACGCTCAAGCGTTGTTTTTAAAGGTGCAACATCGCAATAGCTCGTCGCCGCCGCTGATGCTTGCGGCGCCAACCAAGGCATCAAGAGGCGCGGATTAAAAAAACCGGGTATTCCGTACATGATGGTGCGTATGGCACTGACCGTGTTCATCATCTGGCGTTTGGTATCATCACGTGTCACCATAGATTTAAAGAAGGCGGGGGTATACGATGATATATCCTGAGTGGCATTTTCCCAGAATTCCCGTAATTTCGGAACACGTTGCTCAGGTGCATTGCCTGCAATAATAGCGGCGTTAATCGCACCAATGGAAATCCCTGCCACCCAATCCGGCTCCAATCCTGCCTCCGATAACGCCTGATAAACGCCTGCCTGGTAAGCGCCCAGCGCGCCTCCACCTTGCAGTAAAAGTGTGATGCGTTCGAACTGCGAGTGATGAGCCGGACTTTGCTCGCTATGTAGAGCAAGTTTTGGCTTGACCGTTTTCTCCCGTTTATGTTGCATGCGCCAGCACCTTCGCTTTTTGCGTCTTTTGCGATTGCTGCGATTGAGCCTGCTCTAAATAGTCATAAATCACACGGCCATAGGGAAGCGTAATGTCCGCGATAAAATGGCTGCCACCCATTATTTTCTTTACCGGAAAATCTGCCACCGGCGCATTGACATGCGGCACCAGATGCAGTCTTGCGTGACCGCTCCATGCGCCTTTGACTGTGGCATCACACATATTATAGGCTACCAGTTGTGCGATTGCCAATGAACCATCTACGCTTGGTATTAATTTGAGATTAATCTGTGTCTTGGTCAGCTTTTCAATAATTTTTTCTGGGTTGCGCATTTCTGCATGCATTGGACTGGAGATAAGGTTTTCCGTCTTGTAACTCATAGTACCCATGGCAACCAGTTCTTCATCATATTTGAGGATGCCGGTCAGGGTATCGTGAATGACTTTGAGTTCAGGATGACCGTATTTTTTTGGAAATCCCCAGATTTCTCTCCCTCCGGTTAAGGGAGGTTCATCGTCCAGGTACATCTGGCAAGTGAAGTTGACTTCTTCGCCTTCAAACAGGCACGGAATAACGACACCACTTTCGGTATAATTCCCAAAACCGGAACTATCCGGCATTTTGATAAATTCATATGCGACGAGATTTCCTTTGGCAGGCTCTAATGGCTCCGGCAGCGCCTGCCGGATGGCATCAGGATCGGATTCATACGTTATCGTGAAATATTCCCGGTTAACGAAACGGTATGGCCCTTTGGGATAGCTGGGAGCCGCCGCAGGCATGCCGGAGATGGCAAGAATATCATCATGATTCATACACTGGATCCTTTCAGAAATGGGGTGCCGTACAAAATCCTGCGGTAGGTATGGATTACTTATTCCGGCAAAGGCACTCTACGCGTGACAATATAAGAAACCCATATCTAAGGAGAAGAATATGCTTAAAGGAAAAAATGCGATTGTTACCGGCTCTACCAGCGGTATCGGGCAGGCCATTGCCACCATGCTTTCTGAACAAGGCTGCAACGTCATGCTTAACGGTTTTGGTGATAAGGATAAGATCGAACAGAGCCGGAAAGACTTGGCTGATAAATATAAAGTGAAGGTGCATTATTCGCCTGCCGATATGTCTAAGCCAAAAGAGATTGAAGACATGGTTAGCGAAGCTGCCAGAACCATGGGAAGTATCGATATCCTGGTCAATGACGCAGGTATACAGTTTACCGCTCCGGTGGAAGAATTCCCGAACGATAAATGGGATGCAATTCTGGCTATCAATCTTTCTGCATCATTCCATACCATCAAGCATACTGTGCCAATCATGCGTAAGCAGAAATCAGGCCGCATCATCAACATCATCTCAGTACACGGACTGGTAGCCTCGATTGATAAAGCCGCGTACGTTGCCGCCAAGCATGGTCTTGCCGGACTTACCAAGGTTGTGGCGCTCGAAACGGCAAACGATAACATCACCTGCAACGGCATCTGTCCGGGCTGGGTAATGACGCCGCTGGTGCAAAAGCAGATAGACGACAGGGCAAAGAAGGAAGGCAAAGACGATAAGGCAGTCAAAGCCGAACTTCTTGAGAAACAAGCTGTTAAACAGTTTGTGAAACCAGAAGATATTGCCGCTTATATCGTGTTCCTCTGTGGCCCTCACAGCAGTTCTATTACCGGTGCAACCCTTACTATCGATGGCGGGTGGACAGCGGAATAAAAAGAACGATGGTCAGTTGATTGGTTTATCAGTGACGCGATAACTTTGGAAAGAACGGGCGTAATTTAACAATGAAATCCCACGCCATAACCAATGCTCCGATGGCAAATACCACATCACCCGGCAGACGCATCCATTGCCAGAAGATAGTAGTGTTGTAGAATTCCAGACTGCGTGCGTGGGCAAGACCATGTTCATAGACATCTACGAGTTGTGGCCATCCGATAGGAAAGAAATTAAGCACAATCCACATGACAACCCCTACATTATATAACCAGAATGCCCAAACACCGGCACGATCACTCCACTTCGTTGTCTCTCCTGCCGCATAACGCAGGCAGAAATACACAAGCCCAAGCGCAAGCAGGCCGAACGCGCCGAATAAAGCGGTATGGGCATGGTTCAGAGTCAGAAAAGTCGCATGTTCATAGTAATTGACGAGCGGTGCATTAAGAGTCCCTCCTCCAAATACGCCTGCGCCAACAAAATTCCAGAACGCGGCACCTAGAATGTAAAGATAGGCAAGATTATAAGGAAAGTTTTTGTGATCCCGTTTGATAATCTGGCGATGCTCAATAGCATCGATGATGAGCAACACTAGCGGCAACACCTCTATAAAGGAAAACATGGTACCAAGCGGCACCCATATATCCGTTTCACCAGCCCAATACCAATGATGCCCGGTGCCGATTACCCCACCCAAGAAAACCAGTATGGTTTCAAAAAGTACGGTACGTTCGGCAAGACGCCTGGAAACCAGGCCCGTACCCATTAGAAGGTAGGTTGTGGCACATGCAGCAAAAAACTCAAAAGATTGTTCCACCCAAAGATGCACCACCCACCAACGCCAGAAATCGGTAATCGTAAAGGATTTTTCTATACCGGTTAATGGAATCATACCGAAGCAGTACAACACCGCCACATTCAGGGTGCTTGCCCAGAACAGATGTTCAAGCCGGATATTGCCCGTCCAGAATTCACGTGTAGCCACTTTAAGGCTATCAAGCGTCGGCCACATACCGCGAAATACAATAAAACTCCACAGAAATAGCCCGACGCAAAAACCAATCTGCCACAGGCGTCCAAGCTGTATGTAGGAAAGCCCCTGATTGCCAACCCAGAACCATGAGTCACCCGCCATACCCATGATGCCCATATAATCGCCGACGAGTGCGCCACCTACCACAAACAATGTTACCCAAAATAGCAAGTCCACCAGTGTACCTTGCCACTTTGCTTCCCTGCCGCTGATGATGGTGGAAAGGAAAATGCCGGAACTTATCCATGCAAGTCCAATCCAGACGAGGGGAGTCTGTGTATGTACATCGCGCAGGAAATTAAACGGCAGGAATGCATCAATATTAATACCGTAAAATCCGCCACGCTCGGTGTAATAATGTGCCATAATCGAACCGACAAGAATTTGCAGCAGCAACACTACAGCTACGATAAGAAAATATTGTCCCACCTTGCGCTGGCTCGCGGTGAGCGGCTTAAAGCCGGAAAGTACCGGAGTGCGCGGGGCATCGTCAGGATCGCTCAGGTAATGATGATAGATAAACAGCACTGCGCCAAAACCAAAAAATACGAATGCGAAGGATGCCCACGTCCAGTAGAAAGTGCTTGTAGTAGGCGCATTGCCCATCGTTGGCTCAAATGGCCAGTTATTAGTATAGGAATAATCCTTCCCCGGACGGCGGGCGATTGTAGTAAAAGAGGAGTAAATAAGAAAATCGGCAACCTGGGGCGCGCTTTTACCGTCCAGGCTGTACGCTTTCGTCCATCCGGTGGTAAAGTTATCTTTAAGTAAAGATTCAGCAATTTCTTTCTGTAAGGCAATGACTGCAACAGCGAGTGGTTCTGGCAATGTGACTGTATGTTCGTTTAAGCCTATATGCCGCAAGTCTTCCTGCATATGTTTGCGGACGACATACTGATCGCCTTCGGATAATTTTGAAAATGTCTTTCCAAATTTTTCCTGTGCCATTGCTTCTTCTGTCATACGGCCAAGCTGCACAAGATATTTTGCGGTGTAATCCTCACCAAAATAAGAACCCATGCCATAGAGGCTGCCGTAATCCATCAAGTCAGCGCGCTGGAATCCTGCCTTGCCGGCAAAAATATCTTCCTTCGTCATGACGGTCTGTCCGTCAGGCGTGAGGAATGAATCAGGAAATGGCGGTGCTTGCTC
>Ga0207022_10081_pt1 | contig 26980 bp, 34 predicted proteins | sample Alteio_BWMinCont_46_FD_153307 | JGI IMG/M metagenome (GOLD analysis project Ga0207022, IMG submission 153307) | Enriched cells from forest soil in Barre Woods Harvard Forest LTER site, Petersham, Massachusetts, United States -... | ecosystem: Environmental > Terrestrial > Soil > Temperate forest >... | reverse complement strand
ATCACCGGTCCGGCCATCGGGCCGATAAGGGCCGGCATCACCATGTAATTTGTCGCGGTAAAATACTGGCTCTTTGGAAACGACCGCAGCAGGATCAGGCGCCCGACCGGGGCCATCATCGCGCCGGCCACGCCCTGCAGGATACGCATCACGACCATGAATGCCAAATTGGGCGACAACGCGCACAAGGCCGAAGCCACCGTGAAGGCCCCGATTGCAATGCAATAGAGGCGACGGCCGCCAAAGCGATCGGCCATCCATCCGCTGATCGGCGTGAACACCGCCAGACTCAGCAGATAGCTGGTGATCGCCAAGCTGAGATACACCGGGCTGACATTCAGGCTGCGTGCGATCTGCGGCAGAGACGTCGCGATAATCGTGGAGTCGAGACCTTCCATGAAAAGACCGCTGGCGATCGCCAGCGGCATGATCACGGATTGGATTACGGGACGGGACTCGGAAAGATCGGACATGATCTTTGAAGTTTCACCGCTCGCGCCCGGAGACTCAAGGTTTCATCGCGGCAATCGGTAACACGCCAGTTACAACCGTGGCGATGAGGCCGCTCATCTTACGATCGGCGGCGCATCCTTTGCCGGATAGTGCGTTGCAAGAAGTGAACCGCACGCGTCGATGCCCGCGACGAAACCTTCAACGACGTGTCCCGAACTCACCGCCACGACGAAATGGTCGATGATGGATTGCCACGCTTCCGTGCCGACGCGGGCGTGAATGTCCGGCGCGGCGAGAATTTCCACATATCGTTCGGCGCGGGAGACGAAAAACAGAATGCCGTCGCGGTGATCATTGCGCGCGAGAACGCGGGCCGCGAATTCGCGGTGAGCCATGTGTTTGGCGCGCATATGTTTGTAGTGCTTCGGCACCAGCATGAGACGGATCGGCAGCCATTCGAACGCCAGGCTAAGGCAGATGAACGCCACCGCCTGAATGCCGAACGCCATGCGCAGCGCGAGACCGGGCCATCCCAGGGCGATGACGCCGCCAATCGCGAGTGCGAGGACCGCGCTCCAGACCAGCGGAAACAGCGTGTAGCGGTCGCTCAGCGGAACAATGGCAAGCGAAAAATGCGCATGTGTCCGCTGTTCCACGGCCGCGACCGCCGCGTGAATTTTCTCATTCTCCTCGTGCGTAAGATGTCGCATCCGTCACCAACTGCCCGACGCGCCGCCGCCGTTCGATTTTCCGGGTTTCGTCATTGTCGGCGCCGGCTTCGCCATGACGCAATTCTGGTTGGAATGCTTAGGCCGGCACATCATCTCTATCCCGGCGCAAATCGCTTTGTTCGTGGGAGCGATTGCCGCATTTCTCGGTTATCGCCGGTATGCGGCCGGCCAGGCAAATCCTGCTCTTGATTTGAATCTCTTTTCGCTGCCGAATTTCTCCACTTCGGTTCTGTGGGGCAGCGTTGCGCGTATCGGCGTCGGAGCATCGCCGTTTCTGCTCCCGTTGCTCTTTCAGGTGGGGTTCGGCATTGATCCCTTCCATGCCGGTATCCTGATGTTTGTCTCCACCAGCGGCGCATTCTTCATGCGGGTAGGTTTTTCGCGGGTGCTGCGGAAACTGGGCTTGCGCCGGGTGTTGCTGCTGAATTCGGTGATTCTCGCGGGCATGTTGCCAGGATTCATTCTGTTTCATGCCACCACCACGCACTGGCTGCTGGTGGGCTATCTTTTCACCTTCGGCTTCATGCGTTCCATACAGCTTCAGGCTCTGGGGTTGCTTGGCTACGCCGACCTTACAACCGACTCCATGAGCAAGGGTACCAGCATCTCCACTGTGGGCCAGCGCCTATCGATGAGCGCAGGCGTGGCTGTGGCGGGGGCACTGTTGTCGGTTTTCGCGTCAGGCAGCCCGAAGATCGCGGCGTCCCAATTTCAGCCGGTGTTCGCGATCCTCGGTGTTTTCGAAGTGATCGCGATCTGGGGATTCTGGCGCCTTCAACCGACGGCGGGTCACGAGATCACCCGCGGATAGCGTTCGTGGGTATGCGAGTTGATCGCGCCGCGAAGGGCGTTATAGTGAGCGCCCGTATAATGCCGCAAGGAAGTTGTGATGTCGAAAATCATCGTTCATCAGTTCCCGTGCTTGCAGGATAATTACGGATATCTTGTGCATGTGCCGGACGATAACGTAACGGCGACGATTGATACGCCCGACGTTGCCGCGATCGAAAATGCCTTGGCCGTCCGTGGCTGGACTCTTACCCATATCCTGAACACGCATTGGCACGCTGATCACGCCGGGGGCAACGCCGCCATTAAAGAGAAATACGGCGTCACGGTCATCGGTCCGCGCGGCGAGGCGGAGAAGATCCCCGGCATTGATCGCGCGATCGGCGAGGGCGATAAGCTCAGCCTCGGCACGGTGCCGATCAAGGTGCTCGATGTGCCGGGGCATACGCTGGGCCATATCGCCTATTGGTTCGAGACCGAGACGGTCGCATTCGTCGGCGACACGTTGTTCGCACTCGGCTGCGGCCGCGTATTCGAAGGTACTTTCCCGCAAATGTGGGGATCGCTGTTGAAACTCCTCGCCCTTCCGGATGAGACGCTGGTCTATTGCGCCCATGAGTATACGGCAGGAAACGCCGCTTTTGCGGTAACGATCGAGCCCGACAATAAAGAATTAGTGGCGCGCGTGGAGAAGGTCAGAGAGCTGCGCGCGGCAGGCCAGCCGACCGTCCCGTCGACCATCGGACTGGAGCGGCGCACAAATCCCTTCCTCCGGCCCAGCGCGCCCGCGATCCGGGCCAGACTACAACTGGAAGGCCGCAGCGACGCCGACGTGTTCGGCGAAATCAGGACACGCAAGGACAGCTTCCGCGCATAGAAAAAGCCTTGGGTGGCTCAGAACGCGGCGATGCCGGTCTGACTGCGTCCGAGGATAAGGGCGTGGACGTCGTAGGTACCTTCGTAAGTATTCACGGTCTCCAGATTCTGCGCGTGCCGGATTACGTGATATTCCTGTGAGATGCCGTTGGCACCGTGCATGTCGCGGGCCATGCGCGCGATATCCAGAGCCTTTCCGCAATTATTGCGCTTGATCAGGGATATCATCTCGGGCGCCGCGCGATCTTCATCAAGTAAGCGCCCGACACGCAAGGCGGCGTGGAGGCCGAGGGTGATCTCCGTTTGCATATTGGCGAGCTTGTTCTGGATCAGTTGTGTCGCCGCCAGCGGTCGGCCGAATTGTTGGCGGTCGAGTGTATAGGCGAGGGCGCGATGCCAGCAGTCTTCGGCGGCGCCCATGGTGCCCCAGGCAATGCCGTAACGCGCCCGGTTCAGGCATGAGAACGGTGCTTTCAGCCCGGCGGCGTCAGGCAGCAACGCGCTCTCCGGAACCTCCACATCTTCAAGAACAATCTGGCCGGTGATCGATGCGCGCAAAGAAAGTTTGCCTTCGATCTTTGGCGTCGAGAGGCCTTTTGCGCCGCGTTCCAGCACGAATCCGCGAACGCCGCCGCCGTGGGCGCTGGACTTGGCCCAGATGATCAGGACATCGGCAATGGGTGAATTGGTGATCCAAGTTTTGTTTCCCGTAAGCCGATAGCCGCCGCCGATCGGTTCAGCACGGGTCTGCATGCTACCCGGATCTGATCCGGAGTCAGGTTCCGTGAGGCCGACGCATCCCACCCATTCACCTCGGGCCAGTTTAGGAAGGTAACGAACGCGCTGCTCTTCCGAGCCGTAAACGTGAATGGGATACGTCACCAGGGATGACTGCACGCTCATCATCGACCGGTAGCCGGAATCGACACGTTCGATTTCCCGCGCGACCAAGCCGTAGGCAACATAAGACGCGCCGGCACCGCCATAGCGCGCTGGAAGAGTCATGCCGAGGAGACCCAGCGCACCCATTTCCCGGAAAATTTCGCGATCCGTTGTTTCGGTCGCATAGGCGTCAATAATGCGTGGAAGCAGTTTCTCTTGTGCATATGCCCGCGCCGTGTCGCGGATCATCCGCTCGTCGTCGTGCAACAGGTCCTCAAGCATCAATGGATCGGCCCAAGCCGGTGAAACGCCTTTACGGTCAGCTGCCACGTCGGACTCCTTTGATCTCGGGACAATCAGTGGTGCCCGTTGTTTATCTTGCAGATCGGAGCCCCAGGCAAGACGGTTCCGTTGCGCCGCTTATGCTGCATCGAATGGGTGCGGCCGGCTAGCGTTGCAATACCTCATGGGATACCCTCTGCCGGTGGAATAAAGCGCGGGGCTATCTGCGTGTGAATTCTTTTCTCGAAAGTGTCTCGGGCGCCAGGCCGACCGGTCACGTTCCTGCAGGTTAAGTTTTAAGAATACCGTTCACTCATCCTATTAACATGGTGCCAATCATGCGCTCGATCACATTCATGTTGCTCGTCAGTCTCGCGGCCATTCTTCCGGCGCGTGCCTCTTTCGCTGCCTCGGTTCCGAAGGTCGGGCATGTGTTCGTCATCATCCTTGAGAACGAGGATTACGAGGACACTTTCAGTCCGAATTCTCCGGCGAAGTATTTGCAGGCGCTCGGGCAACAAGGCGCACGGCTCGACAATTATTATGGGATTGGCCATGCCAGCCTCGACAACTATATCGCCATGATCAGCGGCCAGGCGCCCAACCCCGAAACGCAGGCGGATTGTCTGACGTATACCGAGTTCGCGAGCAAAGGGACGACGGCGGACAGTCAGGAAATCGGATCGGGTTGCGTTTATCCGCCAAATGTCATGACGATCGCCAATCAGCTCGACGCCAAGGGATTGTCTTGGAAAGGCTACATGGAAGACATGGGCAACGACCCCAACCGCGAAAGCGCCACATGTGGTCATCCCATCCTCGGCGAACGTGATCTCTCGCAAGCGGCAGAGAAAGGTGATCAATACGCCACGCGCCACAATCCCTTCGTCTACTTTCATTCGATTATAGACGGTGCTTCATGCGCCCACGTCGTCAACGCGCGGGCCTTTATCCAGGATCTGCAGAGCGCCGACACCACGCCGAATTTTTCGTTCATCACGCCGAATTTATGCAACGACGGCCACGATGGAGGGAAAAAGCGGCCGTGCGTGGACGGCGAGCCGGGCGGCTTGGCTTCGGCGGATAAGTATCTGGCAAATATTGTGCCGCAGATCTTGGCCTCTCCTGCTTTCAAGCAGGACGGTCTTCTGATCATCACATTCGACGAAGCGGATCTGGACGGTAAATACGACCCCGTCACAAAAACGCTGAAGATGGGCGGCGATGGAACGGCGTGCTGTGGTGAAAAGCCGGGCCCCAATATCGAACCGGGCTCGAAAGTGTTTGGTAATTCCAATCGGGGTCCGGGCATTGTCGGTCCCGGCGGCGGACGGATCGGCGCGGTGGTGGTTTCGCGATTCATAACGCCGGGCACGGTGAGCAAAAAGCCCTACAACCATTACAGCCTGCTGCGCAGTCTTGAAGATATCTTCGGTCTCACGCACCTTGGTTATGCGGGCCAATCCGGGCTTAAATCTTTTGGCGTCGACGTCTTCACAAGTCCTGGCGGCTAACCGGTGAGGCGATACCGGCGAAGCTACACACACGCACTGAGACATCTTCTTCTAACGTGCAATTTTATGCTGCGCGCACTTACGCGACCGTTACGCGGCTGCCCCATTTAGGACAAGATGCGTGGAAGAAATGCCACACACGAAAGTGAAGAGGACTTAGATACATCATCGTAAGGAACAACCGGCATCCGATCGTGCTTGTGTCAGCTCTGCTATCACGCAACTCACACGGAGATCGTCATGTCACGTTTGTTCAAAATGCCCGTTCAGGTTCTTGCAACATCGTTCATCGCTGCGGTTGGACTATCGGGCGCCGCTCTCGCACAGACCGCTACGCAGACCGGCCCATATCTAAGCCTAGGTGCCGGCGTTAATATGCCGGAGCACCAAAGATTGTACGCGCCAGGTTCGTCTCCGGCGGTAACCGATAGTTTTAGTTTCGACACCGGGTTCGAAGGTGTGGGCGCATTCGGCTACAAGTGGAACAGCGGTCTGCGCACGGAATTGGAAGTCGATTACCGCCACGCCGACGTTGACACCGCAAATGGTGTGGACGCGCAGGGTAGCCAGCGCACATGGGGAGCGATGGCGAATGTACTCTATGATTTCCCTGTCAGCTGGCGTGTGCAGCCTTATATCGGCGGCGGCATCGGGATCGGCACCGACAGGTGGCACAATGTGAGCGGCGGCGCTTTGGCCGGTTTTCCTGCGCCAACCTTCACCAGCCAAGATACGGCCCAGTTCCAATGGCAGGGAATCGCGGGCCTTAACTTTGCCCTCAGTCCGCAGACCGCGTTGTTTGCCGATTACCGCTACATTGATCTCGATAACAGGCACTTCAATGCCGATCCGATCGGGTCCTTCCGCAGCGGCCGTGATCAGAAGAGCAGTAGCGTATTGCTCGGCATCCGGTATTTCTTCCACTCCTAACATCGTCTTCAGCGCTTACAGCAGCCGTCCCGCCTTAAATGGCGGGGCGGTTGTTTGGCATCCAACATGGCTTGCGTCCCCGACCGCAAGGCGCTCGCAATTAGTGCACGGCGACCTTATGTCACAGCACACAGCTTTCACGGGAGGGAACAATGACTCAAACCCGCCACAAACTCCCCGAGCACGCCGAGGAGGCCCTGCAGGCCATCGGAAAGTTGCACGCGGAGCACTACGGGGGCGCGACGCCCATGCAGCGGGCGGTCAATCGTATGACGGCGCTCCTCGCCCGCCCCACCACAATTGGATATATTACTGCAGCGCTGCTGGTTTGGGTGATCGGGAATCTCGTCGCGGCGCGGGTCGGTCACGGTTCCTGGGATCCCGTGCCGTTCAGTGGGCTGCAAACGATTGCAACAATCGGCGCCCTCTATGCCACTGTGCTCATCCTCGTGACGCAACGGCATGCCGATGAACTGGCTGGCCACAGGGAGCAGCTTATCTTGCAGCTGGTCATGCTCGGCGATCAGAAGAGCGCCAAGATCATTCAGCTTCTCGAGGAGATGCGGCGGGATGATCCACTTATCGCCAATCGGGAAGATCAGGAGGCGGTGGCGATGTCGCAGCCGCCGGATCCCACTGACGTGATCGCGGCGATCAAGGATACTGTGCAGCAAGGACCGGTCGCCGACGGTTCAAAGCCTCGTGTCTAGGTGCCCCACATAGCTCTACCCGTGCGCGATGTCGCGGGCTACGATCCCGCCATGCCGCAACGCATCGTCGCTCTCTTCCTCGCCCTGGTTCTCACGTTGACCGTTCATCGCCCGGCCCATGCGCAAGGCCGTGGCGGCCATGGTGGCCGGCACCAGCAACAGCAGGACACACCGGACCAATCACCGTCGGCGGCGCCGGCGCCGACGTTACCGCCGGCCGCGCCGTTGCCGTGGCCACGGCTGGAGAGTGGCTCAGTCCTATGCAATTCCCGCGACGACCTTGTCAGATATCAGGCAGAAAACGGTAACACCGCGCCTGCTGCGACATCCGGCGCGCCACCCGACTGCCATAGGGTGTCGAAACAGGTCGGCATCGAAATTCTGGGTCATGACGGTCCTTCACGCACCCAAATTGTCATGACGGACGAGTCCAAAGCGACCGGCTGGACCAATGTCTACTTTCCATCCACCCCGCCACATTAGGTGCCCCACGGCGGGCTGCTTGCTGCTTTCCGCGCCGTCATGCGCCGGTAACGTGATCGCCGGTACGGGCGTGAAACTCGAAAATATTTCAGCCGACACGCGTAACATCAGGCGGGTTGCGACGTTTCAGTCAAACACATTCATCATTATGGGCTTTGGAGGTCCAACATGCTGCGTAAACTATTCATCGCGATCGGGCTGGTCGTCGGTGTGACGAGCACATCCTATGCGGCCGATCCTCAAGCTGTCGTCGAGCGGGCCAAGGCGACCGTCGAAACCATGCGGTCCGATGCAAGCTTCGGCAATTCCATGGAGCTTCTGCACCGGGCCAAGGCGGTGATGATCGTGCCGCAATTGGTGAAAGGCGGGTTCATGTTCGGCGCCGAAGGCGGCAAGGGCGTCCTGGTCGTGCACCACCAGAGGGGTTGGAGCGATCCGGCCTTTTACGGCATCGGCGCCGGCTCCTTTGGCTTGCAAATCGGCCTTGAGGAAGCGGAATTGGTGATGTTCGTGATGAGCGACCGCGCTTTGCATGCGTGGATGAAGAATGAGGTGAAACTGGGCGTGAATGCTGGGCTCACCGTTCTCGTCGTCGGTAGCTCCGCGGAAGCCGATGCCACCACCAACGCCAATGTCGACGTGATTGCCTGGGCCAAGTCCAAGGGTGCCTACGCGGGCATCACCCTATCCGGCTCGGTGATCAAGCCGCTGCCCAAAGATGATGCCGCCTATTACGGCCACCCGGTGACCACCGCCGAAATTCTGCACAACTTTGGTTACCCCGGCGCCGAGACGCTCCGCGGCGCGCTCAAGCTCGACAACGCCGTCGCCAACGACCGGCGCTGAGACATATATGACAGGCCCCGGCGGTGAGCAGATAATAATCTGCCGCCGCCGGACTTGGCCGTTTGCGCCGATTGCTTCTAAAACTTTGGAAGATGGTGCCGGATACAGGATTCGAACCCGTGACCCCCTGATTACAAATCGGACCATATACCTGCCGCATGAACTACAGAGCCACCTGGTGAAACACTCGGTTATATAGATTGTTTAGTCATTTCTGCAATCTCGTGTGTTACCCTGCCTCACGAGGTTTCAGGCAGTTGTGCCAGAAACGCTACCCCAAATTGGCCTGGGGTAGCACGAGAGGACGCCCATGCGATTTACGGATAAAGCGGTCAAGGCGCTCCGACCTAAAGTCGCGCGCTATGAGGTCTGGGAGGGCGGCGGCTTTGGTTTGCGCGTCACGCCTCGTGGCGTGAAGACCTGGGTATGGGTGTACCGGTTTAAAGGCCGCACTCGGCGCATGACCTTCGATACCTATCCGGCTATTGGGCTGGCTGACGCCCGGATAGCTCTGACAGCGGCCCAGAAGCTCCTAGAGGGTGGCGTTGATCCGGGGGAGCATGGGGTGGCCCATAAGCGTGCGGAGCGCCTCGCAGAGACCGTAACCGAGCTTGCGGATGAATATATCGACAAGTGGGCCAAGCCTCGGAAACGCAGTGCGGCAGAAGACAAACGCGTGTTGTACAAGGACGTGCTTCCTAAGTGGGGCACCAGGAAAGCCAAAGAGATCACACGCAAGGATGTTATTGCGCTACTCGACAAGATCGTCAGCCGTGGGGCCCCAATTCAGGCGAATCGAACCCTGGCAGTGATTCGGAAGATGTACGCATGGGCGATTTCTCGCGATCTAGTTTCCATTAACCCTTGCATGGCCGTAGCCCCACCAGCCGGCGAGAACAGGCGTGACCGTGTTCTAACTGCTGAGGAAATCCATGCCCTATGGAGCGGTCTAGAGAGCCCGGACTTAAGTATGACTCCAGCGATCCGACTGGCGCTTAAGTTCCAGCTCGTGACCGCCCAACGTCGTGGCGAGGTCATAGAGGCGGAATGGTGCGAGTTTGACACTGAAGGCGAGAAGGTTTGGACAATTCCTGGCGGTCGAGCCAAAAACGGCATGGCCCACCGGGTTCCCCTTTCGCCGCTGGCAATTTCGCTGCTTGCGGAAATCAAGAAGGCCACAGCCAAGAAACCCAAGGACGGGGAAGACCCAATTCAGAGCCGCTTCCTGTTCCCGTCACCGCGCGGCGACAAAGCCATAACTGGTCGCGCAGTCGATCATGCAATGCGACTTGGCCGCACGGCGTCAGAGGAAGGCGTAGCGCCGATCTTAACCATCATCGATGCGTCGCCCCACGATCTGCGCCGCACAGCGGCCTCATATATGACCAGCGCCGGCACCAGCCGCCTTGTCGTCTCTAAAATCCTTAACCATGCTGAGGTGGGAGTTACAGCGGTTTATGATCGGCACTCCTACGATAAGGAGAAACGAGGTGCCCTTGAGGCATGGGGACGCCAGCTTACGGACATCGTGTCAGGAAACTGGCGAACCAGGAATGTAGTGGCTTTCGCGCGCGCCTAATCAGGGTATGGCGTATAGATAGTCCCGGTAAGACGGTCCCGTGGCATCAGTCCCGACCAGGGGTGAGGACAGCCGCTAACTCGGGGCAGAAACTTTTCCAAAATATATTGTAGACACCACCATGGACCTAGTTACACGGGGTGGGTAAGCGCGACACACGCTGACCACAACGGTACGAGGCTATGCCCATGAACGACGAATTTATCAACGAAGCAGAAGTCAAAAAGCTGACCAATCTGAGCCGTTCTACCAGATGGCGTGGCGAGCGTGACGGTTGGTTTCCGCTAAGGCGGCAGATTTCACCCAACCGAGTGGGTTGGCTTAGGTCTGAGATCAATACGTGGCAAGCGGCGAGGACGGCCAAGAACTCCCTACCTTCATGCGCTGCGAGTGCTTAAATGACAGGCCCTCCAGACGTGCGAAAGGAGGCCGTGGGGGCCCCCTTCCGTGAAAATTCTCAAATCAGCAGCAGCAATGACCGTAATACATACCGAAATGCGGATGGCAAGTGGATTCGTGTCAACGGGTCTAACTATCGCGCACTGACGCCTGCTGACAAGAAGCGGCGTGGGACGATGGCAACAAGCCATGCGCTCGACAATTTCGGGCGACCGTGCCCAGCCACTTTCGTTGATCTGACGCCTCAACAAGTACGGCAAGCCCGTGTTGAGGCTGACCGGCGGCGCGCGGCATTAACGGTATGCGACGATCCGCTGGGCGGTGGCAAATGACCGGTGCTCAAGAGATTGCGCAGCGCCTCGCAGACAGCATAGAGGCGGTAGCGGAGACGTTGCTTGGTAAACCGGCAACCCGAACGGCCCATGAAATGCGTTGGGGCCGTAGGGGTTCCTTATGGGTTTCCACGCATGGCAACAACCGAGGTCGCTTTGCCGATCACGAGCGTGCCGAAGGGGGCGATGCCCTTGATTTGGTGCGCTATGCCCGTGGCTGCGATTTGCGGGACGCCATGGCATGGTCCCGCGATTTCCTCGGGGATACTAATCGCCCTTCGTTCACGGTTGTGACGCGTGCGCCCATTGATAGCGATGATGGAGATGATCGTCGGCGTACCGAGCGAGCCATGCAAATCTGGCAACAGCGCTCGTCGCTGGTTGGTTCGCCCGCTGAGACCTATTTACGTGGGCGGCGAATAACCGATCTCACCGGCGTCCATGATCTGGCTTTCCATCCGCGCTGCCCCGTGGGCTCTGGTAGCCAACAGCTGCCGTGCATGTTGGCGCTGATGCGGGACGCCATTTCCAATGAGCCGCGTGCGCTCCACCGAACATGGCTGAGACCAGACGGTTCAGGCAAAGCCGATGTGGCAGCCCTTGGTCTACCTCGTGACAAGATGATGCTCGGGCCGACCCGTGGCACCGTGGTGAAGCTATCGCCAGACGACACGGTAGAGACCGGGCTGCATATCGGTGAGGGCATCGAGACCATTCTATCCGCGTGGCAACAAGGCTTTCGGCCAGTCTGGGCAGCGGCGGACGCCGGCCACATTGCCAAGTTCCCGGTTCTCGACGGGGTCGAGACGTTAACAATCTTTGCCGACAACGACGCTAACGGGGCCGGCCAGAATGCAGCGAGCGAATGTACCAAGCGATGGGTGCAAGCCGGGCGCACGGTGCGAGTGATAACCCCGAGAGGCGTAGATACTGATTGGAATGATTTGCTGAGGGCTGCGGCATGAATAAGGTCTCCCCCGAGACATTCATTCGACACGGCACCGTCGAAACCTTCACGCCACCGGCTGCCAATGCGGACGGCTTTCAGATCAAAGTCGTGTGGGCCGACAAGATCGAGCCGCCACGCCAGAGTGAATACCTGCTCAAGGGCATCATAGAGCCGCGCCAAGTCTCGATTTGGTTCGGTCCTGCGGGCAATGGCAAGACATTCCTGATGCTCCACCTTGCCTACGCCATCGCACAGGGGAGAGAGGTATTTAGTCGGCGCGTGCGCCAAGCGCGAACGCTCTACATGGCACTTGAGGGGCGCGGGGGCATTGATAAGCGCATCTGCGCGATGCTCGACCGCTATGGGGGAACCCAGGCTTTTGGGCGGTCAGCAACGTTGGTCGAATTGCTGCAGGTTGATCGAAACGTCACGCGCATCAACCAAGCCCACGTAGATGCTTTGATCGCCACCATGCGCGAGCACAGTATCAAGCTACTTATCATTGATACGACGAACCTCACATTGGGGGGCGCTGACGAGAACGATAACAGCACAATGGGTCTACTGATGAGAGCAGCCGGCGATATCGCCGAAGCGACTGATGGGCATGTCGCCCTCGTTGCACACTCTCCTAAGTCTGGGATCGATGGTGGGCCACGGGGTGGTGGTGCTCAAAAGGGCAATGCTGACCTCGTGGTGTCTATCAGTGGCGAGGACACATTCACGGCCTCATGTTTCGCGCCCGCCGGCAAGATCAAAGATGGGGCTGCATTCAAACTGCACTTCCGGCTAAAAACGGAGAAATTGCTTGGGGTATCCGGCAAGCCACTGACTGATGACGATGGCGAGGTGATGACCTCATGTACGGTCGAAGAGGCCACGGCACCAGCGGCGGTTAAGACTGCCAAGCTCACCCCCGAACTGCTGGGAGCATTCAAGGAGGTGTGTGATCTCGTCGCGTCCGAGGGGGCTGTCCTCATGAGACCCAAGGTGGACATGCCCGCCATGCGCTGCGTCACCAGATCGCAGGTCAACGCTCACTGGATCAAAACGGGGCGATTGGACGGTGAGGCGGACAAACCCCAAGCTCTTCTTAAGAGAGCGCAGCGTCTCCGCAATGCGCTCTGCGACTTGGGAAAAATTGGGATGACCAATACTCATTTGTGGGTAGCCACAGCGGTGGACGCGTGATGGACATTAGCTGGACATTGTCCATTACAACACTGCTAGGAAGAAGGTGGACGGACAGGACATCACCCCTTAGGGGATGTCCGCTGTCCACCGTGGCTGTTTGAATGAGCCAGACCTGCACCGTTTGCCGCCACCAGAAGCGGCAGGACATAGAAATAGAAATAGTGCGCAGCGTGCCTTACCGCGACATAGCGAGACAGTATCGTTTGTCGAAAGATGCCATTGCGCGTCATGCCCAGGTCCACTTGCCGGCGATGCTCGCAAAGTCGGAGGACGCTCGTGAGGTGGCTTGTGCCGATACCATCATGGGGCAGGCTGAGGGGCTACGGGAGTCTGCGCTGGCGATCCTCCGCAAGGCGGAAGAGTCGGAGGACTTTGACACTGCTCTCAAGGCCATCCGGGAGGCACGTAGCTGCGTCGAGTTACTGGCGAGGGTTGCCGGCGAACTGAAGGATGGCCCAACGGTCAATATCCTGATCAGCGCTGAATGGGTTCAGGTCCAGGCGGTCATTCTTGGAGCGCTTATCGATCACCCTGCCGCGCGTCTTGCAATCGCTTCGGCCCTCGCTCAGTTGGAGGCGCCCCGTGCAGATGCGGCCTAGGGTGTCAGGCCCCGCAATTCACATTCGGGGCCGCATGGCTTCCGATCTCGCAGCGGCGCTTGATCCTGTCGTGTTCGCGCGCGACCAGCTGCAATTCGACCCGGACGGGTGGCAGTCGGATTTCTTGCGCGAGGATGCTAACAGCCTCTTGAACTGTTGCCGGCAAGCGGGGAAGTCCACGACCACGGCAATCAAGGGGCTACACCGCGCCAACTATCGTCCTGGGTCACTGGTATTGCTGGTGTCCAAGGCGTTCCGACAGTCGCAGGAGTTATTCGGCAAGGTGACAGAGTTCCGAGAGAGGTTAAGCCCTGGCCCGGCGCTGATCGAGGACAACAAGCTGTCAGCCACCTTTAAGAGCGGATCACGCATTGTCTGCCTGCCGGGTTTTGCTGACACCATCCGAGGCTTCAGCGGTCCATCACTCATAATCGAGGACGAAGCCGCGTTTGTGGATGACGGTGTTTATACGGCGATCCGGCCAATGCTCGCGGTGTCGGGAGGACAGCTTGTTCTCATGTCCACTCCCCATGGGCGCCGTGGCCATTTCTATGAAGCGCACCGCTCGGGAGAGTTTCGGACGTTCACGGTGACTGCCGATCAATGCCCACGCATCTCGCAATCGTTCCTGGAAAGCGAACGGCGCGCGCTGGGCCATGCCCTCTACCGGCAAGAATATTTCTGTGAGTTCCTTGATACGGTCGATCAGGTATTTCGCACTGACCACATAGAGCGCGCCGTGTCGGACAGCGTAATGCCGCTGTTCGGCGCGTCTGGCGAAACAACATTGCAACCGCTGAATCTTTAGGAGCACGGCCTATGGTCATGTGTATTCACTACATCATCGGCGTTTCAGTGGGCGTGATGTCCCAGCCTACAGCGATTGCGGTTATAGAGCAGGAGTCATTCCGCGAGCGCCCCAAGCCTGCTGAGATAACTGAATTACGCTTGAGACACCTTGAACGGATGCCACTGGACGCCGCATATCCAGATGTCGCGGTAAGGCTTAGGGCGATCTACGACGGCCTCAAGAATAAAGAGCAAGCCAGGGAGTCCCATCTACTTGTGGATATCAGCGGCACCGGGAGCAGCGTTATTAAGTACTTTCGCCAAGTGAGTCTTAGCCCGATGCAGGTCGGGATCACCATGGGTCATGGTCAAACCCAGGTCGAATACGGTAACTGGCGTGTCTCAAAAATTGAGTTGGTTGGTGCGCTTCAAGGACTCCTGCATACCAAGAAATTCAAAATCGCTGCCGGTCTCGATCTAGTTCCCACGTTGATCGAGGAACTGACAAACTTCCGACCTAAATCACCAGCCATGAACGGCAACGATATCGACGCATGGCGGGAAGGGCGCTTTGACGATCTGGTCTTTGCGGTGGCATTGGCGACGTGGCAGGGCGAGCGTGAAATTGCGTCACCTAAGCCAAAGGCCCCCCCCCAACAGACCAGCCGCGTTCTAATGGTCTAAGCTCATGGATGGGTTGAGCGTCGGCGTAGACCTTGGCCAGGCGTCTGACCCTACCGCCCTGGCAGTCGCTGAGAAGCGAGCCACTGAAACGCACATCCGGCACCTAGAGCGCGTCCCACTCGGCACACCGTATCCCCAGGTCTGTGAGCGCATTACGGGCATCTGCGCCGCGCTGCCAGGCTGCCGTCTCGTTGTCGATGGTACTGGCGTAGGCCGCGCTGTTGTCGATAACCTGGAAGCGGCTGGGCTCGCTCCGCTGGTTGTCACCATCACATCAGGCCACAGCGTTCGGCGGGAAGGCTCACGAATCTGGATGCCGAAGGCAACCCTACTCGCGCCGCTCGTAACCGGCTTGGAGGGTGGGACGGTTAAGATTGCTGCCGGACTGAGAGAGGGTGCGGCGCTCTTGAACGAATTGCAGGCGTTTACCGTGACGCGCGGCGACAGGGGGCATTTAGGCTTTGAAGGTAAGGGGGCTCACGATGATCTGGTAATCGCCGTGGCATTGGCGCTGCTAGATCAGTTGCCCTTGTAGCCTGCTGTCTTCGCTACGCGCCCCGCAGTGATGACGCGGACACTCAAGGAGTTTATAAAAGCAATGGCCCCCGGCAGTTTCCCACCGAGGGCCAGACGATCTTTCAATCCGGACTGGTTACCGGCGACAGGGCTAATATAGGTCATTTCGGCCTAGGCGCCATAGAAAATAATGGGAAACTATGGGATTTAATTGTGATCCATCAGAGGTTTAAGGCGTTCTTAACGCACGCCAAAATTGCCTGAAAATCGTCTGGATTCAACCACGTAATCTTATAAGCCCCGGCAACCCGGCAGCGGTCCAGCCGCTTATAGCTCACCGCCTCAATGAGGTCCGCTTTTGCCCAGGAGTCCACGCTCTGGTCCAGGAACTGGTACTTCTTCGCCGGAATGCAATAGTGATAGGCCCGAACGTCACGAGGTGCTTCGGTCGATAGTGGAACCATGATCGCCAAGCCAACGCTGGGCGCGGCCACCACCACTGCGGGCCGGTTCTTGTGAATTTCCGGTAGCACGGCAAGAGGTCCGTGCATAACGCCCGGTGCAACTACGTCATTCGGATGTGGCCCAAAGTCGCACATGAGAACACCGCCCGGTTTCGGGACGAATGTTATTGGCATATAATCACCTCAGGAGAACACATCATTTCTGGTCATGGGGTAGGTAACACTCTGGCCAGTCTGACACCGGCATCGATGCCGGTCCTAATGTGGCTTGTATTCCCCGCACCATTCGTCGCCTGGTGTCCGAGGGTAGATCACACGCCCGCTCGCGTCCATCGTTGGCGGGTGGCGCCGACATTGGGCGATATTCTCGTGAGCGTTGGGCGCACGCCAGTAAGCGCAGTTGTCGCAAGATGGGATGGCGATGGGCGATGGCGGCTTGATGCGGGCGGTTCGGGGCTTCTGCGATGCGGTGGTCATTTTCTGGCCTTTGTCTTGCTGGGTCGCTTCGCTAGTCTCACACCAGCGCCGCCACCATTTTCGGGAATAAACTCTACGCCGGCAGCTTTAAGCGCGTCACGGAGGGCATTTAGCGTGTCATCGCTCGGCACCTGCCGACCGGCCTCAAAATGGCGCACCGTATTGGCTCCGCGCTTCGCCGCCTTTGCAAGCTGCTCCTGAGACCAATTCAGCAGCCCCCGAGCCGCCCGGCTTTGCTCGGGTGTGATCAGTGCGTTCGCGTCGCCCATTCGTAGCGCTCCTATTCCATTCTGCCAACTATATCACTCCAAGACTATTACCGTCTATAGACGAAATTCGTCTTAATAGCCATTGACGTAGACGATAACCGTCTATAGTTTGTGCAGACGATAATCGTCTAACGGATGGTCCCGAGCATGTCGCGTCTCAATCCTAAAGCCTCACTTAGCATGAAAGCTGCGTGGGACCTCGCCCGCAAGGGTCAACGCATCTACGGCGGAACCACCCGGCAATATCTTGCGGAGGCATTGCGCCAGTCATGGGCTGAGGTGAAGGGCAGCCCTGTTACCAAGGCCGCTGATGAACTGCGGGCCATGATCCGCGCCAACCGGGAAAAACCGCCGGTCGCGCTTACACCGTACCTCGCTCAGTTCAGTAACCGCACTCATCGGCGCATCTGGGCAGATAGCCGTCTCTGACGACAATGGCCGCTCGTCCTAATGCGGCGGAAGGGCGCGTCTTACTCGGCAGCCGCAAACACATCGGAGGATTCATGGACAACCAGACAAAGATTGCACGCCGTTTCGTTCTCTCGGGTGCCGTCGCCCTAGCTGCGGCAACTCCCGCTGTATTCCTAGCCGCTCCTGCGCCCGCATCGGACACGCCCGCTGCTGCGATGCCCGATCCGGTCGTCACGCTCTACGCCGAATACCTGCGCCTTTGCGTCGCCGTCGATAGCGCCAACCTCGTGGCTGACGCAGTGTGGGAGAGGGACGTACCAGAATGGGCTCAGGGGGATGATCCCCTGCTCGCGCGGTCGTCTCACGTTCCTGAAATGCGACATTCATGGACCGGCAGCCCGGATAGGAGAATCAGCCTAGACACGATCCGCAGCGAAAATCGAGCCACAGAGTCGGTTGTCGATCCGCAGCAGGACGGATGGGGTGACAGGGACCAGTGGTGCAGGCGCCGCGCTGAGGGCCGCGCACGTCTCCGCTGGTGGGTATCGGAGCGACGGGCGATCATTGCCGCACAGGGGACGTTTGAGACCGCCTGCGCTTATGCTGCCAAGCTAGGTGATGATCTATCAACCGTTGAGAGACAGATACGGGCGACGCCAGCTACTTCTTTGGAAGGCGTCATGATCAAGCTTCACTTGGCAATGCGCCGTTTCGAGGATGCAACCGAGGACAGCCTTGATACGGAGGACGGGTTTATACGCTCGGCATCGCGCGACATTGAACAGCTTGCCGCGATGGGGGCCTAGCAGCATGACTACGGCAGGCTGCCTTTGGTGTCAGCAACCAATGCCGGACACGGTGAACCGTGGCAGCGTGCGTCGGTTCTGCTCGGCAACCTGCCGTAGTCGCTTCCATGCTGCCTGTCGTCGTTGGGCGATCTTAGAGCTAGATGCCGGTCGATTGACCATTGATGCGCTCCGGGAGTCTCAGAAGGAAAGCGTGTACGCTTCGCCTGATGGTGCACCTGGGGTCGTCCGCTACCACGATAGCCGTCAACCATGCAATGACGGCCCTGGGGACCGATAAGCAATTTCAACAAAAGGGGGCTATGACCATGATGCATACGACCTTGCGCGAGCGTTCTATCCCGAGCGTCTCAGTTGATCCAGTCATCGCACACGTTGATAGCCTGATTGCGAAGACGAAGGCATTCGAGGAAATCTGTGCTCTGGACATACAGCGAAGCGAACCACTGCGGTATGAGGCGGCGGAAACGGCGTATCTTGACGCGGGCGACCTCGCGTTTCATACGCCCGCCACAACGCTGGAAGGTCTCTTGGCGCAGGCCAGACTGATAGCGGCAGAGGTTGCAGAGCCGGGCGGCGACACAGGTCATGATAATTTCAATGCCTTTCTACAGAACCTGCCGGGCATCATCGAGCGCATGACCGTTCCCGCCGTGTAGTTATCGCCTCGTCGGAGTGCGCTGTCCTGCGAAAGGCAGTGCTCTTTGCGCGGGGCGTCCCGTATGGGCTACGCTGATCGCCTCTTACACCTGGGGGCGCAATGACCATCGAGAACGGACGACCATACACTCCAGATACCCTCGCGGAGCGGTGGAATACGACGCCCAAGCACATCCGCGACCTATGCGCCAACCGCACTCTATTCTGTTTCCGGGCTGGTAAATTGATTAGGATACCTGCCGCCGTGGTCGAAGCGCACGAGCGTGGTGGGACAACGGACATAAATCTAACCGTTCCCGAGATACCGGGCCTCGCGATTGGATCGGCACGAGCCAGTGCGAGCGCAGCCCCCAAGCGGCGTGCAGGGACAAAACCAGACAGGAATACAAGACCTATAAGAGAACGCGTGAAACGACCAGCTGTTGTTGGGTAACGCGTTCTGCCCCACCGATCACTTAATAAGTCTGAAGCAGAAACATTGTTGACGGGTCCAATGCGGTAAGCATATTGGGCTCATTCCGGCAGAATCATGCCTGCATTACGTTGCGGACCTCAGGGTCTTTGCGGACGTGATTCTGCGTGCGCCGGTCTAACAGCGACGGTGATAGATGCCGAAAATTCAAGAGGTGGCGGCGCTGGTAGCGGAGACACTCCGCATAGACCCGATGAAGGTGGACTCGCACGTTCGCGGTTTGCGCGCCGCCGGACGCCTAGAGGGCAACCGCGCCGGGCCATACGAGTGTGCGGATATCATCGCGTGTTGCCTATCCTCCGATCTCACAGATGCAACAGGCCCTTATCATTTGCCAAATGTCGGCTCCTACAGCGCACAGACCTCTAAGGTAATTGAATCGGATCACCCTCAATATCAGCTCGCAGCTTGCGAGTTTGGTGAAGCGCTGGCGACGATTATTGGCTCTGATGCAAGTTCAGCATTCGCAATACCAGATAGGATTTGCGTGCTCGGTCGAGGATTGACACTTCGGGCAATTATCTGGGTCAACGATCAGCGCGTGCCGGATGGGAATGTTACCCACGTATTTGGCTATCGACCGGTCAATGACCTTTTTTCCATTGGCCCAATCTACGCCCACCTTGAGTCGTCCAATTCGGCGGGGGGCTTAATCATCGAGATGCTGCGGCAAGGGTTTTGCTCCGACCAGGTAGCGATTCCCAAATCTATCAATGTCCCGCTCTCTCACGGGAGATTGAACTGATGGTCGATTATGGTGGAGTGATCAATCCCGGTTCCTATCCCTATCTTCAGATCAGGCATGGGGCTAACGGACCATTTAACATCGTTGCTTCCGTAGAGCAGGTAAGCATGTTGAAGGATGCGTGGACGATGGCCGTTCAGAACTCGGAGACGGTGCTTTGATCTACGAAGCAGTCATGGAGTGGTCGAAGTACCGGGACTTTATACTCCCGTCGCTTGTGCATTCGCATGGCAGTCATAATGAGGACGACATTATATCTGGCGTGCTCCAGGGCGACGACAAGGGCGGTTTCAAACTGTGGAAGGGTGATGGTGCGGCGATCATCTCGCACTTTATCCAGTTCCCGCAGATGAAGATTCTGAATGTGTGGCTTGGCGGTGGAGACTTGAAAGAACTGCTGAAAATGGAGCCTCAGATTTCAGCTTACGCCAAGGCTAACGGGTGCGCGCAGGTTCGTGGGGGTGGGCGTGCCGGCTGGACTAAGGCACTCCCAAGTTACGAACAGATCGGCATCGTCATGTACAAGGAAATTTAAGATGGGCGTTTCGTTTGGCGGAAGCGATCAATCTCAATCTGGGTCGGGCTCACAAGCCGGCACCTCGACTGGTACGAACGCTGGCGCGAGCTACAACACCTCAAATACAGGGCAGACGGGCTATTCAACCGCCAATCCTACCGGCAACTGGACCGGCGCCAACAACATGCTCGGTGGAATCCTCGGGCAGAATGGTGGAGTAACAGGGGCGCAGAGCGGAGCAAGCGCTTATCTCGCATCACTAACCGGACAGCCACCCCCGACAGTTAGCGCATCTGCTGTCGCTCCGACATCAGCATCAACCTACATGGGGAACTATCAAAACCCCTTCACCAGCCAAGTAGTCGGCACTACCGCCAATGAAGCAAACCAACAGCTTGCTCAGAGTCAGAACGATCTAGCTGCTCAATACGGTGGCCAGTACGGCAATGGCCGCGCTGCCGTAGCGATGGGTCAGAACGCGGCGAACACGAACACGGGATTCGCCAACACCATCGCTGGCCTCAATTCGACTGGTTTCAACACAGCTCTTGGGGCCGGGCAGACGGACGCTGGCAACGCGCTTACCGCGAACACAGCAAATGCTCAGAACTCTTTAGCGGCATCGCAGTTGAACGCTCAAAACTTCCTCACGAACAACCAGAACAACATGAACGCGGCAAGCAGCCTATTCAACATGGGCGGCGCCGGTGTGACGAACCTCACCAACTACATGAACTCACAGGTTCCGGCCTTCGGACAACGGACGGGCGGAACGCAGACCGGCACGAACACGGGCCTTAATCTTGGCGCGCTGTCTGGACAAACGGCGGGGACAAACTCAAGCAACCAAAGTGGTAGCTCCAGCAGTTCTGGATTTAATTCTGGTGGTAAATAGCCATGGGCACGTCACACAGCGGACCATCGGCGGCAGCGGCGCCCGCTCCAGCAGCGACCAGCACGCCACCTAGCGCGCTCACGATGCTTATGGGGATGCTTGGCCAGAATAATCAGGCGCCTCAACAGTCACAGACCTCACTGACGCCGGGCACGCCTCCTCCACAAACAAATCCATTTACAAAGCTCTTTCCTGCCACTCCATCAACGCAGGACTTGTCTGTAGGCGCGTCTCCACCCGGTAGTGTCATGGCAACTGGCTTAGTAGACTCAGCATCGGCCAAACCCACAACGATGGCAAATCTATCAAACGTGCTGTTCGGCCATGATCGGAACTCCGCATTACAATCAGCTTCAAGCCTTGCAGGGAAATAACATGGGCACCATGCTCGCTGATCCTTCTTCAAGTCCTTTCATGAAGGGCATGGCGTTTCTATTGCCTCATACCATGGCAAATGTGACGGGTGCCCTTAATGCATTTCAGCAACTCAAGTCGAACAATCTCGATTTGATGCAGAAGAAATCTGAGATGCAGCGTTTCGCTGATCTAGGGCTTGGCGCCGATCCAAACACGGGCATTACATGGAACCAATCACAGACTCCCGGGCTTGAAGGCGGCAATAACTTGGCGTCTCCGAAATCGTGGACCGCGCCAATACCCGTGCCTCCTGGCGCTCAGTCACTCCCGCCGCTTCCTGGCGCTCCTGTCGGCCAAAGCGATACGCTGGGCGTTCCGGGCGGCGTCGCTGGTGTATCCCTCCCAGCCCCGCCAGCATCCTCCGGCGCGTCCAGTGCAAACAGTCCGCCTCCCATCCCAAATTCCATCAGCGGACAGGGAGGGCTTGGTGGGATTATCGACGGGCTTCCACCAGCCGTTCGCGCGGCAATCGCCGCAAATCACGGCCTCTTGTCAACGATTCTCAGCCCGAAGATGGTCCCTATAGTTGATGGTGACGGGAATCCAAAAGGCCAAGTCCCGGAGTACATGCTCCCGTATCAGCCAGTCGGCACGCAAGCGGCAGACCCGCGCAGACTCGCCGACCCGACTACGGAGGATACCCACACCGTGCAAGTCCCCGGCCCCGATGGACGCATGATCACGCTCGCGTACAATTCCGCCACTCGCAAGTATGACACGCCCATCGGCGGTCCTGGCGCTCCCTCAGATGGGCCAATGTCTGACATCGGCAAACTTCAACATGACGCCGCGCTCGGTGGCCGCATACCGGCAACTATTCCGGCGCCCCCACCCCGTCTGTCGGCGAGCACTGCTTTGCCGCCCATCCCCGGCAATTCAGCTAATGGAACGCCGCAGATAGGCCCGAAACCCATCAATCCATTCGCACAGGCTATCGACAACGCGACTAAGCCCGCAGGCCAGATCGAAGCTGAGAAGAACGCCGCAACTGACAACGCGAAGTTTGGCGAGGACATCGGCTTAAAGGGCCGAGAGGCGGACGCGGCTCTCCCTGATATGCAGATGCTGCGCAACGCGCGCCGCATATTCAATAGGTCTGGTCAGTTCGGAGAAGAAGCGAACCAGATTTATGGGGCTGCGCAATCAATGGGCCTTGGCGATCTCGTAGACCAAGCCAAGAGTGGCGATAGCGTGCGAGCAAAGGCCGCAGCAGGCCAGATCGTTCAGAAGATGACCACAATGGGCGGTTTTTCTGATAAGCCCGATGCGATTCAGCGCCTGACACAGCAAGAGGTGCAGGCGATCACGCGCGCTTATCCCGGCGCAATTAACCAGAGCGACGACGCCGCCACGATCATGATGAACGTCAAGATTGCGCAGCTACAGCAAGCTCAGAAGATGCGTGACGCGCTAGAAGGTGCCCGCGACAGCAAGACCGGGGCGCTTCCTGGCGACGTGAAGGCACGACTTCTGCCGTTCACGCAGAGCAACAACGCACAGATCGACGCCCTTGTGGATAAGCTCATGGGAAAGACATTCGGGCCCAACGCTCAATCTGGGGCACCAGACAAGCCCGTACCGGCGAACGCCCCTAACGGCTCGAAGTGGGGATTGGATAAAGACGGCAAGCCGGGACTCTTTGCGCCGCTCGGCGTTGACCCGAACACCGGGCGAATGAAGTACGGCCAAGTCAACGGGTACTGAAGATGGCGAGCATCACGCCTATCGATTATGACCCTTTCGCGCCCCCGGCATTACCGGTTGGTGTCACCGTCACGCCAGTGGATCACGACCCCTTCGCGGGCCAGACTATTGGTCCATCTGCCCCGCTACCAACCAACGTGTCAGATGACCAGACTCAATCGGCTGGCATTGGAACGCAAGCCGCGTCGTCACTCCCGACTGACGAAATGGCGCGCGTTAAATATCTCGCAACCAAGCGCTTCCCGAATCTGTCTCAGAATGACGCGGTTGATCGATACTTCTATAAGGACAACCGACTCGCCTATAAGAACGACGATGGGACTGCCAACTTTGAAGACCCGGCGCTTGCGTTGCCAACGTCGGTCTCAAAAGCGGTTGGAGATGTGAAGGACTTGGCTACCGTTATCGGCCCATCACTAGCGCCGATTGGATCGACAGTCGGCGCGCTACCGCCCTTTCTGAAGGCCCTCCCGGCTGGCTCACAGGTGCCCCCCAGGCAACGCTTGGAGCGGTTGGAGGTGATCAGCTACGACAGGCTCTGGCGTCCAATCTAACGGGCGAAAATAAGCCGTGGCAAAGCAGCCTGCTCCAGTCTGCTAAGGCTGGCCTTGAGGGGTTACTTTCGCAGATCACCGGAAATTCGATTGTGAAAGGCGCCGGGAATCTATTCGGGGCAACGCCTACCTATAATATTCCCCAGACCTCTGCTCTCAGAGACGCGGCTGACAAATTCGGCATCTCGCTCACGCCGGCTGAAGAAACCGGCAATCGCACGCTGATCAATCGGCAGAGGCTATTACAGAACACACCTGGGGCTGACCAGACGTTCAGCGATTTCTACAACTCTCGTAACGACCAAGTATCAAGTGCCGTTAATGGGCTGCTTGATAACCTTGATCCTGCCCGTAGCTCTGCAATCTCTGCCGGCGTGAATCCTCCACCTCCCATTCCTTCATTTGCAAGCCCGCGCGCTGGCATGGGGCAGGGCGTCGATGCCGCCGGCAAGATCGTCCAGGGCATTAAACAGGACATGGCTGCACGCGCTAAACCGTTCTATGACGCAGCGCTGGCGCCCGGAAATGTGATCCCGGCGCGCACTATACAAAACACCCTCAGCCCGGCTGAACAATCGATCCTGCAAAGCTCAATTGATGGGGCACGTGGCGACAGTGTACTTGGGCCGCAGCTCCAAGGGTGGCAAGACAACTCGATGTATGTGCTGGATCAGGCCAAGAAGAATAACGACAGCGCGATCAACGCCGCACAGATGGCAGGCGACAACAACCGTGCACGCATCCTGACCGGCCTCAACCAGAAGCTCGTCGGCATGATGGATGACGCGCAGCCATACTATAAGACGGCTCGCGGCATATATACCGATGGAATGCCTAACTACAATGCGGTCACCAATGGTGCCGTGGGAGACATTGCGGGGCTAACGGGTACGGATGTGAACAAGGCTGGGCAGGCGCTCTTTGGCAAATATTCGTCTCCACAGGATGTTAGGACGGCCAAAGCTGCCTTCATAAAATCAGGTAACACAGACCAATGGGATGCGATGGCCGGCGGCTATCTGCGTCAGGTGTTCAACCAGATCGGAGACACGACCACATCGGGTATCCCCAACGTCGGCGGGATGTTCAATAAGGCCGTGATGGGCAACCCGACAAAACGGGCGATGCTTCAAGCCGCCTTCGACCATCAGCCTGATTTCATGGCGAATATGAACGCGCTTTCAAGTGTTCTCCAGGCGACTTCTGCCGCGACGCGCGGCGACAGCATCACGGCATTTGCTCAAGCTGGTCAAAAGCAGTTGCAGAGAGAGGGGGGCGGTATCATTCCCAAGCTTCTCGACGGCGTTGAAATATGGAACGTGCCGTCAAACGTCGCCAGCTATATGCGTGACCTGAACACCGGCAAATTTGCTGATCGTCAGGCTGCGTTATTCACGACGCCAGCGGGACGGGACACTCTAAAGGAATTGCGGAAGCTCGGGCCAACATCAGCCGGCGCCGTGATGGCACTATCTAACTTTCTGACAGCTGGCGTTGCTGGGGCTGCGCAACAGGCGGTAACGCCATCTCTGAACGGCCCCGTTTCCTCCACTTTAGCCACGCCCGGATATCCATGAAGAGTCCAACCGGGATGAGAACGATCAGATACAGGAAGGCGCCGGCAATAGCCTTGTCGAGCGTCCTCGATGTATGGAAAGCAACCGCAACGGCAAAGTTACTTACCGCAAGCACAGCAATCGTTTTTGTCCAGCCGAACTGCATCCCGCCTTATACGCCCTGACTCAGCACATTGCCATGGTTTCCGGCCACTGGTGCAGTGCATGGTGTCGATAATGATGAGACACGTAGCGCCTCCCCCCTCATAGGGTGTGCTCCTTTGCTGACCAGCGCGCGAGTGAGATAAGTATTCCCTCCGTCATCACGGGGGAAAGCATGACTGTCGAGAATGGTTATCCGTTTACGTTGGAGCAACTGGCCGAGCGATGGGAATGCAGTCGCGCAGTGGTTCGCAAGCTCTGTATTGATGATAGGTTGCGTCACTTCCGCGTGGGCACGATGTATCGGATCACAGTAGAGGCGGCGCTAGAATATGAAGCCGCACCTTCTAAGCCCAAAGCTTCCCCACCGGATAAGCCCACAATTGCTCCACCGAGGCCGCGTGTCATCAAGAGGCCGGATTGAATGGTGCTGCGCCGGATGTCCCCGAAACATGAAGTGGAACGCGGCTCGACTGCGAAGGTGGCCGCGATGACGGGCTACTCTGTTCGCCAAGTCCACGGAATGGCAATCCTCGGTAAGATACCATCGGCTGCGAAGTTGAACGGCACACGGTGGAGTTTCGATCTCAAGAGGGTGAGACAGTGGATTCAAGAAAAGGAACGTGAGGTGGAGGCATTGGCTAAAGTGCCAATCTTGGGTGTGCGCTTAAGTCCGCGCCGGGCCGTGGGGAATCCCCAGGCTGACGATGCTGACTTGAATAGGCGTTACGAGGAAGCCTTGGGCATCCGCAAGAAGCTGTAGCGTTGTTGTCGGGGCGTGTCCGCCTCCACGCTATCTATCGCAAACGTGCGCTCCACTCGCATACTTCCAGGGCGCCAAGCCAGAGGGTTCGGAGTTCTGTTTGCGCCTAGTATGGGGGCAACGTGCTACCCCATTTGCTACCCCGTTCAAAAACGGCTTGTGCGATATCTCCATAAACTATTGATTTATATGGTGCCGGATACAGGATTCGAACCCGTGACCCCCTGATTACAAATCAGGTGCTCTACCAACTGAGCTAATCCGGCTTTGATCGGGCACGATCGCGCGGACCATATGTCCGGCGCGCCCCGAGAGCAAGTACAAGGGCAAATGTGCCCCTGCGGTCTTTAAGATTTCGTGCGCGTCTGTCGTGTCCATTCATAGAGGGCAACAGCGGCGGCATTCGAGACATTAAGGCTTTCCATCGCCTCGCTGATGGGCAGCCGGGCCATGTGGTCGCAGGTCTCGCCCACCAGGCGGCGTAACCCTTCGCCTTCCGCGCCCACCACGAGGGCGATCCGGCCTGTCAAATCCACGTCCGCCAGTTCCACCTTTGCTGATGCTTCCAAGC
>Ga0207022_10078_pt1 | contig 27408 bp, 26 predicted proteins | sample Alteio_BWMinCont_46_FD_153307 | JGI IMG/M metagenome (GOLD analysis project Ga0207022, IMG submission 153307) | Enriched cells from forest soil in Barre Woods Harvard Forest LTER site, Petersham, Massachusetts, United States -... | ecosystem: Environmental > Terrestrial > Soil > Temperate forest >... | reverse complement strand
AGCTTATCAACGAGTTGCAGGAGCATTACACCATCGTGATCGTCACCCACTCGATGCAGCAGGCCGCGCGCATCTCCCGGAAAACCGCCTTCTTCTATATGGGAAAACTGCTTGAGTTCGGCGAGACGTCCCACATCTTCACCCACGCCGCCAACCAGCAGACGCGCGACTATATTACGGGAAGGTATGGGTGAGTGCAGGAAATCAGATCCTGACTTCGTAAGCAATACCAGGTTTCAACGTCTTTTAGCCCCACCTCCGCGGCTTGGTGTGCCTGCGAAAGGCTTAATCAATTCAGGATGATTTATAGTATTTGGCAGCAGCACTATTTCGAGATATTTAGACGATGTGTATTGATCTGCCAAATTCACTTGTGCGCACCCTTGAGCCGTATATGCACCCGTCAGAACGCTAAGCTTGGCCATCTCCATTCCCGTAAATAATGGTTGCCCAATTTCTCCTACTTCTTCCCTCCATGCTATTGCTCCTGACAGCACTTCTTCCCTCAATGCCTCGTCCCATTTTGCTTCCGCCATTCTATAAAGCAATGTGTCGCGGGGTTTTACGGGAATAGCTCCCCTGTCTCTACGTATCTCTCCAGCCTCCCTTACCGACATCCCAAGGCCTTCCCGTAATAATTCACAAGAATCCATCGCAAGCGCTATCGCTTCTTTTCTTGTTGCCGGTGTAATGTGCCTTAATTTTTCTTTCAATTCAGCAACTGCATCGAGATCAATAACATGTAACTTCCGGGTTAGATATGAGTTAGTCAGAGTTCTAAATTCATTTACTTCATCGCCCGTGAATAATGGTTGCCCATCATTCCCCACCGCTTTTCCCATTGCTCTTAGCAAATCGTCACGGGGCTCTCTGGGAATAACTCCTCTGCTTCTGTGTATTTCGCCCACATTCCTTACTGGCATTCCAAGTGCTCTTCGCAATAACTCAAAACATTCCATCGCACGCCCTTGTCCTTCTTCTACCGGGGATAGCGCTCCTAATAATTTTTTCAGTTCAGTAACTTTTCCTGGATTAATAACATGTAATTTTCTAGTCCAGAATGGTTCGGTTTCAGCCCGAAAGAAAGCAATCACGCTTTCCGACACGTCGGCTTGTCTCATTTCATCTGCCAAAGCCTCAACAATACCTTCAGGAAAATTTCTCCTTCTTCCCGTTTCCGCATGATCGACACCCCCATGAGCAAGGCCGGCAAGATCCGTGAGTTTTCTTTCTGTCAATCTCGGCACCATTGTTCTACACTCTCTAAGAGGAAGGCCGGTAGTTCTGGATAATTGTCTTGCTCTTAGCCCAGGCACCATTGCTCTACATTCTTTAAGAAGTTGTCCTATCTCTCCCCTTGAAGCAAAGAGATTAAGATCCAGTTGTCCGAGATCTTTGTTCTGCTGTCTTGCATAGTATTTGATTTGCAGAATTTCTATGACTGAAAACCCATGTCCTGCCTGCTTCCTTGCGGCCACCAAATCTGCAACGATATCACCGTCAATGGGTATTTCACCCCTTTCTGCCTCTTCGAATCGTGCCGGATTGTTCAGTTTTATATCTGCTTCTTGTCTTAAAAGAAAAATTAATTGCTTTGCCCGTTCCGCTTCCGGCAGGCTATCCAGCTGTTCAAACAATTCATCTATGCGCCCAAGTATCTCCGCAGTAATGGGCATGAATTACCTCAATACAATACGCATTTCAGCCGTTATTACTGTATGGTAGCGATTAAACGTTAACATTTGGTTAAAGAATTGGGAAAGCGGGTAAATACAAGATCACCGAATGATACGAGTGTGTGGGATAGATAACATGGTGTTTTACAAAAGCCGCATTATGTCTATGATGGGATATCTGAAGTAAGTGATTGGCAGCAAGTGATCAGTGAATCACTGGCTACTAATCACTGACCACTACCTCCTATGGCCGACGAACAGGACGACGCACAAAAAACCGAAGAGCCGACGCGAAAGCGGCTGGAGGAAGCCGCCGAGCACGGGCAGACGGTCACATCGCGCGAAACCACCAGTTTTTTTATCCTGCTCGCGTTTACGCTGATGCTCGGATGGGTGGGACCCGGGCTTTTGCGAAAAGTGCAGCTATCATTCTCACCCTTCATAGAGCGCCCCGAGAGCTTCGCCGCCGACAACACTGCCCTGGGCAACCTGATGATAAGCGTACTGGAAGCATGCGCAGGCATACTTGCAGTGCCTTTTATCGGCTTCATCGCCGCCATCTTTGCATCTAACCTCATTCAGAACCGGTTTGTGTTCTCGCTGGAGCCGCTGATTCCGAAGCTGGAGAAAATCTCCATCACCAACGGCATAGAGAGGCTCTTTTCCATGCGATCCCTTACCGAATTCAGCAAAGGCATGGTAAAAATCATCGTGGTTGCGGCGGTCGCCTATTACGGCGTTGCGCCATATTTTCCCCACCTGAAGCAACTGCCGGACGTTGCCTTGTCCGGAATGCTAGTCTTCCTCGGCACCTCCGTCCGGCGGATGCTGATCGGCATCTGCATCGTGATGTTCATGCTCACCGTCTTTGACTACCTTTACCAGCGCTATGAATTCATAAAGAGCCTGCGCATGACCAAGCAGGAAATCAAGGACGAGTATCGCCAGCAGGAAGGCGATCCGCAGATAAAGCAGCGCATCCGCCAGATCCGTGTCGAGCGCGCGCGGCGACGCATGATGGCGGCGGTGCCGACCGCGGACGTCATCATCACCAATCCGACGCACTATTCGGTGGCCCTGAAATACGATTCCGACAAGATGAGAGCGCCGACACTGGTCGCCAAGGGGCTTGACAACATCGCGCTCAAGATCCGCGAAGTCGCCAGGGAACATAACATACCGTTGTTTGAAAACCCGCCGCTGGCACAGGCGCTTTACGCCACGGTAGATATTGACAAAGAAATTCCCGCCGAACATTATAAAGCCGTAGCAGAAGTGATAAGCTATGTTTACCGCCTGCGGGGCAAATTCATCAACAGGTAGCACATTATGATCCGTTTCACCGACAACATACTAAACAACATTGAAAATACTGATTTTGTCCCCCGCAACCGCGTCCCTCGCTCGTTGCAGATCGTCATCATGTTTCTGGTGGCTTTCGATCTGATATGTTTTTCCGCTTATCTCACGAATGATTCCAGTATGTCCGCAGAGTTCCTCGTGATTCTGCTGGTCAGCATCAGCATGCTTGGATTTCTGACTTTCTTTTTCATCAACCGGTTCCGCAAACTCATCCTTGTCACCGAATTCCAGACGGCTATGTTGGCTTCGGCCACCCAGCTGGGAACGCGATTCTGCTTCATCGTGAACGGGGAAGGCGTTATCTTCTATGTTGACCCCGGCTTCCAGAAGTTTTTCACAAGCTTTATCGACAGCGGAAACCGCACCCTGAAATCCCTTCTGGCATTTACCGAAGTGCCCGACGATCTGGGCGCAAAAATCTTCGCAAGCCTGAAACAGAACAAGAGCGATCATGTCATCCTGGCATTTAAGGGTGCAAGCGGCCATCCGATGACCATCGTCACAACGATTGACGTTATCCCGCGCCCCAAGGGATATTTCATCATCCGTGGTCGCGACTACGTCGAAAAACGCGCGGCAGACAAGCCGGACGGCAGCGCGGACGACAAAACGCTGCTGGCGCAGGCGCTGTACAGCATTACCGCCTGCGGGATACTTGTTGTAGACGGCAGCGGCAGAATCGTCCTCGTAAACACCGGGCTTGAAAAATGGCTGGGTTATGCGTCCGGCGAGATAGTGCGAGCGAAACTCCGCGTCAGCCAGGTATTCCATCAATACGGCGGGCGTGAACCCGGCGTGCTGCTGCTGAGTGATTTCGACGGCGAAGTGATAATACAACGCAAGGATGGCAGCCTGATAGCCATGAAAACCCTGCAGAACCTGCTTACGGCAGGCAATCAGACCCTTGGGGTGAGCGCTGTCATTGATCTTCGGGACGCCGCCTGAATGCCTGGAACCTTGACACTAAGCCTGTCGGATTTTATCGCCACCTCTCCGTTTGCAATTGCGATCATCGGGCAGGACGGCACGGTGTTTGACTGCAACGCTTCCCTGCGCGAACTGATCAAATCCAGGATGCCGGACGCCGGCTGGAAGTTCTCGGATATCTTAAACGAAGGCGCCCGCACTGCCGTAAGCGACCTCATCGCCCGGATCGCAAGCGGCCAGGAAACCGACAGGAAACCGCTTGAAATCATACTTAACATGGAGGAGCCGACGACCGCGTCGCTGTACCTCACCCGCGTCGGCCACGGCAGGAACGAGCTGATGGCGCACCTGATCAACACCACTGAGCAGAAGAACCTGGAGCAGCGCTTTACCCACTCGCAAAAGATGCAGGCGGTCGGCCAGCTCGCCGGCGGCATCGCGCACGACTTCAACAACCTGCTCACCGCCATGATCGGGTTCTGCGATCTGCTGCTGATGCGCCACCCGGCAGGCGATCAGTCTTTCGCCGACATCATGCAGATCAAGCAGAACGCCAATCGCGCCGCCAACCTGGTGCGCCAATTGCTCGCCTTTTCACGCCGCCAGACCTTGCAGCCTAAAATGCTGGACATCACCGACGTGCTTGCAGAGCTCTCCAATCTCGTGCGCCGCCTGATCGGCGAAAACATCGAACTCAGGATGGTGCATGGGCGCGATCTCGGCATGGTCAAAGCCGACCAGGGACAACTCGAGCAGGTCTTCATTAATCTCGCGGTCAATGCGCGCGATGCGATGCCGCGCGGCGGCCGGCTTACCATCCAGACCAGTTCGGCGAAGATCGATGGCAGAAATCCCATAAGCCGTGACCTCGTGCCGCCGGCCGAAGACGACACCATTGCCGACGGCGAATACGTCCTGGTGGAGGTGATAGACACCGGCACCGGCATTCCCCGTCCGCTGCTGCAGAAAATATTCGAGCCGTTCTTTTCGACGAAGGAAGTGGGATCAGGAACCGGCCTTGGCCTGGCGACCGCCTACGGCATCGTCAAGCAGACCGGCGGCTATATTTACGTGCAGAGCCAGGAAGGCAGCGGCACCACGTTCAGCATATTCTTCAAGCGCTACCGGCAGGAAGCCGCCGCAGCGGCAAGCGAGGAAACGCCGGAGCGCCAGGCGAACGAGGATTTGACCGGCAAGGGAACGCTGCTGCTGGTGGAAGACGAAGCGCCGGTGCGGGCATTCGCTGCGCGGGCGCTGCGCAACAAAGGGTACACGGTGCTCGAAGCCGACTGCGGCGAAATGGGAATAGAGATCATGGAGAAGCAGGGCGGCGAGGTTGATCTTATCATCACCGACGTCATCATGCCGGGCATCAACGGCCCCACCATGATCGAAAGTGTGCTGGCCAATTTCCCACGCGTGAAGGTGATATTCATTTCCGGCTACGCCGAAGACGTGTTCGTCAAGAGCTACGGAAGCGAGCGCGCGTTCCACTTCCTGCCCAAGCCCTTCACCCTGAAGCAGCTGGCCAGCAAGGTGAAGGAAGTTATAAATGAATAGGTTACGGCTGTTCCCGCAGTAATTCTTCTATCTCATCGGTGATTTTTTCGGAGTCGGGCGACGTCATCGAATTATAGTAATCGACAAGCTGCCCCCTGCGGTTGATGAGATATTTGTGGAAATTCCATTTCGGCGCGGTGCCAAATCCAAGCATTTGTTTTGCCCAAAGGTAAAACGGGTGCGCCTTGTCGCCGGAAACAACTTCTTTGCCAGCAAGCGGGAAGGTCACGCCGTAATTCGTCTTGCAGAACTTCGCGATGTCTTCGCTCGTGCCCGGCTCCTGCGCACCAAAATCATTACTCGGAACGCCGAGCACCACCAATCCCTGAGCCTTATAGCTATTGTAAAGTTTCTCGAGCCCTTCGTATTGCGGCGTGAACCCGCAGTGCGACGCCGTGTTCACAACCAGCAGCACCTTACCCTTAAACTGCGCAAGCGGCAACGGCGCACCGCCCATAAGCTCCCGGAAGGTAAACTGATAGGCACTGCCGGGCTGGTTGTCCGGCGCATCCGCATAGGCGGCGGCAAATGGCCACATAAAAAACCCTCCTGTAAATACCAGAATAAAGAATTTCCTGAGCATACGGAAATTTTAGTCCTTCCGGACAAAAGCGCAATAGAAGATTGTCGTGACTATCCCTTGGCATAAGCCTCCCTGATTTCGTCATTCCCGCGAAGGCGGGAATCTCTTTATCGAGGCCAGAGGATGTTGAAACAGGGATTCCTGCCTCCGCAGGAATGACGACTGTATTTATGGCAAGGATATATAAGCCAAGATTATTCTTGTTTGATCTTAACCTATAATTCTGATTAATTCTTCCTACTCGCCGTTTTCCCAGTCTTAACAAGCACTTTTGCCTTCTGCAACTTATCAATCTCATCCCGCAGGCGCACGGCTTCCTCGAATTCGAGGTCGGCGGCGGCAGCAAGCATCCGCATACGTAGCGCCTCGATGTGCGCTGCAAGATTCTTGCCGGTGAAGACAGGGATGGAGTGATCCCGGTGAATGTCCACCGTGTAGTGATCCTGCTCATAGACGCTGTGCATGACGTCGCTGATGGATTTTTTGATTGAGGTCGGGGTGATGCCGTGCTTTGCATTATATTCCGACTGTATCTTGCGCCGCCTTTCGGTTTCGGAAAGCGCCGCCTTCATCGAACCGGTCATTTTGTCCGCATAGAGTATGACCTTGCTGTCCACATTGCGCGCAGCGCGACCTATGGTCTGGATAAGCGCAGTTTCCGAACGCAGGAAGCCTTCCTTGTCGGCGTCCAGGATGGCAACCAGCCCGCACTCCGGGATGTCCAGCCCCTCGCGCAGCAGGTTGACGCCGACCAGCACGTCGAATTTACCGAGGCGCAGGTTGCGGATGATTTCGATGCGCTCCAGCGTGTCCACGTCGGAATGCAGGTAGCTCACTTTAATGCCTGCTTCCTGCATGTATTCGCTCAATTCCTCCGCCATGCGCTTGGTGAGCGTCGTCACCAGTGTCCGCCGTCCCGCTTTTATCTGGTCATGGCACTCGGCCAGCAGATCGTCCACCTGGGTCGCCACGGGTTTGATGACGCACGGCGGATCGATGAGGCCGGTCGGGCGGATGATCTGTTCGACGGTCTTGCCGCCCGTCTGGCCTATTTCGTATTTGCCGGGAGTGGCCGAGACGAAAATCGTCTGCGGGCGCATCCTGTCCCATTCCTCGAATTTGAGCGGGCGGTTGTCAAGGCAGGACGGCAGGCGGAAGCCATGCTCGGAAAGCACCGACTTGCGGGCAAAGTCGCCGTTATACATACCGCCGATCTGCGGAACGGTGACGTGGCTTTCATCAATAAACAGCAGTGCGTTTTTCGGCAGGTATTGAAACAATGTCGGCGGCGGATCGCCCGGCCTGCTTCCGGTCAGGTGGCGCGAGTAATTCTCAATGCCCCTGCAGACGCCGGTTTCCATCAGCATCTCGAGATCGAACACGGTGCGCTGCTCGAGGCGCTGCGCCTCCAGCACGCGCCCGATTTTATGATAATATTCCAACCGTTCCTTCAACTCCGTCTTTATCGTGCCTATTGCGCGCTCCAGCGTCGGGCGCGGAGTGACGTAGTGGCTTTTGGCGTAAACCGTCACCGCCTCAAAGTCGCGGGTTTTATGGCCGGTGAGCGGATCGAAGGCGATGATGGCCTCGATCTCGTCGCCAAACAGCGACACGCGCCAGGCTTCGTCTTCAAGGTGGGCGGGGAAGATGTCAACGGCGTCACCGCGCACGCGAAACGTGCCGCGGTGGAAATCCAGATCGTTGCGCTCATACTGCAACTCCACCAGTTTTTTGAGCAGCGCCGCGCGATCAAGCTTCGCACCTGCTTTCAGGGTGAATGTCATGTCGGAATAGGTTTCCACCGAGCCGATGCCGTAGATGCACGACACCGAAGCCACCACGATCACGTTGTTGGGGTTTTCCAACAGGCTGCGGGTGGCCGAGTGGCGCATCCGATCGATTTGTTCATTGATAGAAGAGTCCTTTTCGATGAACGTATCGGTTTTGGCGATGTAGGCTTCGGGCTGGTAGTAATCGTAATAGGAGACGAAATATTCCACCGCGCTGCCGGGGAAAAACGATTTCATCTCGGCATAAAGCTGCGCGGCGAGCGTCTTGTTGTGCACCATCACCAGCGCCGGGCGCTGCGTCTGCTCGATGACGTGCGCCATCGTGAACGTCTTGCCCGAGCCGGTGACGCCGAGCAGCACCTGGTCGCGCCTGTCTTTATGCAACCCTTCGGTCAGCGCGGCAATCGCCTGCGGCTGGTCGCCCGCCGGGGTATAGTCTGAGATTATTTTGAACATAGGTAATTTCCAGAATACGGGAAGTCGGGAAAATGGGAAGTCAAGAATTTCCCGCATTTCGACGTTATCTGCAAGAATGATTAACGATTCCTTAATAATTGTTTGTTACTATGGGTTTATTGACAAAAGAAGGAAAAAGCCGCTTTTCGATTATGAAGGGGTAATGTATGATTGATAAGTCTTTGGAAAAAGTAACTGGCCAGCCGCCAGAGCGTAGCAGTTCGTCCCCCCCCCCAGGATATAGTAGAACAACTTTTTGGGAGCGGCAGCCAATACATAACCAAAACTCAGGCCGAAGCGCTCTTGAACTCGGGAGTGCTTGACACTTTAGCCGATTGGCTTGCTCAGGCCAGTAGCCCTTTTGGTACAGATACATATAGTACTTATAACGACCTTGAATATGTTATCAGAGGTATTACCGCCCTCGCAGTGGCACGGCCAGATCAAATTAATATATTGCCAAATGCTTCCTCTGGAATTCCTCAGCTTAGTATTAATATCCCTGCACATCAGAATGTATTTCCTGAACAACAGTTCGATCTGGAACGAGTCCGACACGCCCTAACGACTTTTATGGAAAGATTTCAGGATAAGTTACAAACGCCTGATGTTGCACAAGCCCTTGCTGCTTCAGGCGGAGGCATTGAGCAGGCCATTGCACTACGTAGACAAAGCAGGACAACGGCAGGATGGCCTGACACAACCCTCCAGTCAATTCTTAAGCAGTATTGGAATGCGCAGCAGCAATCCGCCGAAGCCTCTCCTGCAGACAATATCCCTCCTCTCGCCCTGCCACCCGGATTATCCGATGCTACTGCTGCAGCAAGAGCAGCGGTGGCTGGAAATCGAGGAGAAACTCAACCCCGCGATGATAGTGCCGGAATAGCAGCTGGGGCACAAGTAGTCCAAAATGAGCTTGGTACGCCTGTAGAAACACAGGAAGGATTGCCTACTCCGAGTATTACAGTTCGGTTCGGGGCAACAGTACGTAGAGCGGCAAACGTCGTAAGGCACCCTCGTGGAAGTAGACGGTCATAAAATCATACCGGCAGAACTTATTTTAGTACATTACGGCACAAGCACCTGTCTGATCACATCGGGACGGACGGCAGCGATGGCAAGCAGCGCCTGCGCCGCGCCGGAAGGACGGCGGAGTCCCTGCTCCCATGCCTGCAACGTGCGGGTACTGACGTGCAGGATATCGGCAAAGCCGGACTGGCTCAGCTTCAGTTTTTCGCGCACGGTCTTAATGTCGTCCGCCGCATAGACGCGCTGCCGCCTGCCGTGCCCTTTCTTTATGTCGCTTATGGCCTCCAGTATCTCCCGCCCTATGTTACGCTTCGTTTTTTTCATATATGTCCCCTTTATTCAAATTGTTCGCGTATCTTTTTCAGCACATCCGTTGGAATGTTATCCGCTTCGTTCTTGGCGTATATCGTCAGCAGCCATATCTCGCCCTTATCGTCATGCCAGTAATATATCACCCGTACCCCGCCGCGCTTTCCCTTGCCTTTTGCCGCCCAGCGCAGCTTTCGCACGCCGCCGCTGCCGCGTATCATATCGCCGACGTCAGGTGACAATGACAGACTCCATTGCAGATCGGCATATTCTTCCTCGCTGAGATAGCCGTAAACCAGCTTGCCGAAAAGCGGAGATTCAATGAATGTGTACATAATTATCTTATACTACAATGTAGTATTAATGCAATAGAAAAACACACAAAACTATAACGGATAACTCACTTTATTTCGGCAAACCGGATGCCGTTTTCGCGGAAGGACTGAATGACTTCCGTCATGACGTCGCTTTTGGAGGACGCCATGCCCTGGTTGACGTCGGGAATCCAGAACACCAGCATGATCTGGATGCCACGCTCAAGAAATTCGCGGATGTATGCAGCAGGCGGCGGCTCGGAGATGCAAAGCCGGTGTCCCTTGGCCGCTTCAATCAGCAGCTTGCGCGCGAGGCCGACGTCGGAACCGTAAGTAACGCTCAGCAGGATTTCTATGCGCGCGCGGGTGTTCGTGTACGTCCAGTTGGTGACCTTGCCGATGATCAGGTCTTCATTGGGGATGAGCACTTCGCGGCCGTCGAAGGTCTCAATCAGCGTGTGCCGGATCGCCATCTGGCGCACCCAGCCCTTTTCGTTGCCGACCTCGATCAGATCACCGGCCTCGATGGCTTTCTCAAACAGCAATACGATACCGCTCAGGAAATTGGAGGATATTTTCTGCATGCCGAATCCCAGACCCACCGCCAGCGCGCCGCCGAACACGGTAAGCGCGGTGAGATCGACGCCCATCTCCGTGAGCGTGAAGATAAAGGCAAGAAAATAGAGGGTGATGCGAAGAAACTTTATCGCCAGTTCGCGCGCGTTGAAGGAAAGATGGGAACGCCGCAGCCACGCCTCGCCCGATTTACTGACGACGCCCGCGCCCCAGAACACCATGACCATCGTGAAGATGCCGCGGATGATGTCAAGCAGGGAAATGCGGAATTTCTCAGTCTCAAATGCGACCTTGCTCAGCGACGCCAGTGTCGGCGCCAGCAGTCCGGTGACACCCAGCAAGGTCATGATCAGCATGACCGCGCTGATGAAATAGGCGATGAAATGCCGGTGCGAAAGCAGCAGCAGGACGCTGGAGACCAGCCATATGAGCGCAATCCGGGTCAGGCTCGGGATAACATTGTGCGCCTGCATGATCGGAAACGCGCCGGCAATCCAGTTGGCGGCCACCAGGCATAATATGACGGAAAACGGCAGCAGGCTTGAAGACAGCAGGCCGTTAATGATGGGAGCATATTTGAAGCCGGATATCTTGCGGCGAACGATACGCTGCACCAGCAGACTGATGAAAAAAGCCGCAGCCACCGCCAGCAGCGCCAGAAAAATCTGCATGGGTATGCTGGAATCGTCCACGATCGACAGTGAAGAGTCTTTGACTGCCGTGAATAAATCCTTATTGTATTGCAAAGGAGAGGAATGCTGCGATAATTTCGGCATAATCACCTGCGATTTTTATAGCAGCGGCGATAATTGTCAAACACCATTTATCTGCTGCGAAGAACCTGAAAGCAAGGAGAGGATTTTATGACACTGACAAAAGTCAAACCCGCAAGCAATGACGCCGGCATCGGCATAAGTTCAAGATCGCGCAAGGACGTGGCGCAAGCCTTAGGCCAGGCGCTTTCCGATACGTACAGCCTGCAGCTTAAGACCCAGTATTACCACTGGAACGTGACCGGGGAGCTTTTCCACAGCCTGCACACGCTGTTTGGCGCGCAGTATGAAGAACTGGCCGAAGCCGTTGACGAACTTGCGGAACGAATACGGGTGCTCGGGCATAACGCTCCGGGGACGTTCCGCGAGTTTGCCGAGTTTTCCTCGCTCAGAGAAGACAGATACCTGCCAGCCGACTGGCAGACGATGGTAGGCAACCTAGCAGCGGCGCACGAAGAAGTCGCCCGTTCCTTGCGAGAGAAAATTCCCGCCGCACAGAAAAACGGCGACGAAGGCACCGCCGATTTATTCATCGGCCGACTGCAGGCGCATGAAAAGGCGGCATGGATGCTGCGGAGTCATCTTTAATTTGCGCTCAGATGCTTCGCGTCTTGGCGCCGCGCAGGCTGCGCGCGCACTTGCTCGCTAGTCGCCGCTGACGCTCCTCCGGAGTACTTGAATTATGACTCTCCTGCAAATCCACGAACCCGGGCAGACACCAAACCCGCATGCGCGCGGCGCAGCCGTAGGCATCGATCTCGGCACCACCAACTCCGTTGTCGCCATCGCAAGCGACGGCAGGGCAACCGTGCTGCATGACATCTGCGGCAGCGCTCTGGTGCCATCCGTGGCACATTATAGCGACGACGGTGCAGTGAGTGTCGGCAAGACCGCACAGACGGCTTTGCATGAAGGCCGGAGAAATGTCGTGACCTCGATCAAGCGCCTGATGGGAAGAAGCAGCAAAGACGCCAGGACGCTCCACATTGCTTACCCGCTGGCAGAAAACGAAGACGGCCTGGTGCGTTTCACTGTCGACGGGCGTATGCTGACGCCGGTTGAGGTTTCCGCCGATATATTGCGCCACATAAAAAAGCTTGCCGAAGATGCGCTCGGGCAGGAGGTGACACAGGCAGTCATCACGGTTCCGGCTTATTTTGACGATTCAGCGCGGCAGGCAACCAAGGATGCGGCCAGGCTTGCAGGGCTTGAAGTGCTGCGGCTGATAAACGAACCGACGGCGGCAGCGCTGGCTTATGGGCTGGACAAGGGTGTGGAAGGCATCTTTGCGGTCTACGACCTGGGCGGCGGGACGTTCGACATTTCCATTCTGAAACTGGAAAAAGGCATTTTCCAGGTGCTGGCGACCGGCGGCGACATCGCTATCGGCGGCGACGACTTTGACAGGGAAATAGTTGCAGGTTGCAAGTTGCAGGTTGCAAATGATGAGATGCAGGTTCTGCTATCTAAGGCACGTGCGACAAAAGAAAAACTGAGCGGTATGGAAGAAGCAACACTGGAATGGAAAGGCAAAACCGCACGCATAACCCGAAAAGAATTCAATGCGCTCATCGCGCCACTGGTAGACAAGACCCTTACCCTCTGCAGGCAGGCGCTTGAAGACGCGCAGATGACGGCGCAGGAGATAAAAGGCGTGGTGCTGGTCGGCGGCTCGACGCGTATCCCTTACGTGCGTGAACAGATCGAGGCGCTGTTCGGCAAGGCGCCGCTCGCCGACATCAATCCCGACGAGGTCGTGGCGGTGGGGGCCGCGATCCAGGCGGAAGGCCTGACCGCCGGGTCGGACAACCTGCTGCTGGACGTCGTGCCGCTGTCACTTGGGCTTGAGACGATGGGCGGCCTCACTGAAAAAATCATCCACCGCAACACGTCGATCCCGGTGGCGGTCTCGCAGGAATTCACCACCTACAAGGACGGCCAGGGCGGCATGGTGATCCACGTGGTGCAGGGGGAGCGCGAAATGGTAGAACATAACCGATCGCTCGCGCGCTTTGAGCTTACGGGCATCCCTCCCCTGCCCGCCGGCATTGCGCGCGTGAAAGTCACGTTCGCAGTGGATGCCGACGGACTGCTCAGCGTCAGCGCACGCGAAGAGAATACCGGCGTGGAGCAGACAATAGAAGTGAAACCTTCCTACGGGTTAAGCGAGGAAGAGATGGAAAAGATGCTCCTGCAAAGCATGGAGTTCGCACGGCAGGACATCACCGATCGATTGCTGCGCGAGGCAAAAATCGAGGCGCAGCGTTCGATAGAGGAAATAAAATCGGCACTCAGGAGTGATGCGGCGCTTCTTGACGAAAAGGAAACCACGGCGATTAAGAACCAGATGAAAATACTTGAGGAAACTATACAGAGCGGTGACCGCGATGCCATAGACTTCGAATGCGGGAAGCTGCATGAGATCACCCGCACTTTCGCGGAAAAGAGGATGGACAGAGCGATACAATCTGCGTTAAAAGGGGTTAATGTTAACGATGCAGTAAAAGGTTAAGACATGCCGCAGATGACGTTTGTATACCAGGACGGAAGCGAAAAGATTGTGGATGCACCGAACGGCGTCTCGGTGCTGGAGATCGCTCACAAGAATCATATACCGCTGGAAGGCGCGTGCGAAGGATCGCTGGCCTGCTCGACCTGCCACGTCATCGTGGACACATCCTATTACGAAAAACTCAAAACCGCGACCGAGGACGAAGAGGACATGCTTGACCTCGCGTTCGGCCTGACCCATACCTCGCGGCTGGGCTGCCAGATCATCATGTCGGATGCACTGGACGGCCTGCGCGTTATGCTGCCCGCCGCCACCCGCAACATGATGGTCGATAAGAAGTAACGGCATTGCCTCAGCTTGAATTATTATTTTTCAGCCGCCACGCTCCCCATCCAGCACGTTCAATTATTTTTTTCTCTTTCATGCGATTAATATAAGTACGAAAAGCCCCATTTTTTAAATTTGAATCCAGGCGTTTTGCCTCTTTATATAGTTTATCCAGTGTAGCTACTTGTTTGCTGGTTTCTTTTAAAATCTCGATCACAAGCCTCTCTATTGCAATACGACTGATGCTATTTTTACGCGCCGTATTGGGAATATTATGGCTATTTTGACGAGCCTTTGCCAAAAGCCTTCGCAAGGCAGCTTTCTCTTCTTCCTGCTCCCTAATTCGAGATTCTATATCTCTGATTTGATCTAAAATTGTCTTTTCGTAAGATGGTAATTTATTTTCATTCATAGTTTCATTTCAATATTTTGAAACAATTGTATTTTTCTTATATAAATTATCTAATTGTTTTATCAATATATAATTTATATTGATTTTATACAATATATATGATAGGAACATATAATTATATGTTCCTATAAATACTGTTTCATATTATTTTTGTATTGTTGCAATTTACTTGAGTGAGGTGATTTTAATCACTTATAATCTCCGCTGTATAAGGTTCGGTGGGTTTTTGATGCCGATTGGTGCAAGACAATTGATCTGATTGGATGTGCATAAGTGGTAGTAAGGATTGCTACAGGCGAATTAGAAAACAATCATACTCCCTACATCAGAAAAAATCAGCCTCGCGCAAAAGCGCGGACTAATAAAGCTCACAGACGAGCAACGTTCTGTTGTTGCCCCACATAAGGTGGCAAAGGAGAGGGGTCATGAAAACATTTTTACCAGGTTATAATGTCAAAAAAGCCGCGCAAGTTGCCGCTTTTTTTATCATTAAAGAAGGCGGAAAGATTAATATTTTAAAATTAACAAAGCTTATTTATCTTTCGGATAGAAGTTTTCTAGAACGATATGATAGCCCAATTTTATATGATCGCCTGGTTTCAATGCCGTTTGGCCCTGTAAATTCGATAACCTATAACTACACAAGCGGTGGACTGGAAGATCCCGATTGGGATGCTTGCATAAGTGATAGAGAAGGACATAATTTAGGGCTTGCCAGTCCATTTACCGTGACGGATTTAGATGAATTAAGCCGCGCTGAGTTGGAAGTTTTAGAGAGCGTTTGGTCTGCCTATGGGCACATGGATAGATTTGAAATAAGCGATTTCACCCATGAGCATTGCAAGGAGTGGGTTGATCCAGAAGGCTCTTCCCAACCTATTCACTATAAAACTCTTTTAGAGTTTCTGGGTAAAAAGGATTGTGCAATGTTAGCTCAAGCTATAGAAGAAGAAAGAAGTGTAAAAACAGCTTGGGCGTAAATTGTGCCTTTTGTTCCGGCGAAGAAAAAAGCAATCTTAGTTCCGTCTGGCCCCGTTTCCGGGTTACATCTTCATGTAATCTTGACGGATGCCTGTACAAAAGGAATGCATCTGCTTGTCAATATCTCTTCTATAAAGCCAAACAAATATCATGATCCTGCTTGTGTAATTTTGGAAAACGAACAAGCTCACCCCTTTATAAAGAACGACAGTTTTGTGGCATATAGACATATGCAATCGCGCCACACTCTACAAATTATCCGGTGTGTTGAAAGTAAGAACTTTATAGAAAGAGAGACAGTAAGCGACGCCTTTTTCCAGCGAATTTGTAACGGTATTGATCGTTCGTCGCAAATTCCTGAATGGGCTAGAAAGCAATATAAAAATTGGCCTTATTAATGTCCAATAATTCCCCGCGCCTCCCCCTTTTATGAATTCAGAAAATCCGACCTTATTGCGTTCCTACGGCCGCAGGCACGGGCGCAAGCTTCGCGCCGGGCAGGCGGCTTTGGTGGAAACGCTGCTGCCACAGTTGTTAATCACGCTGCCCCCTGAAAATATGTTTGCCGACCCTTCTCTACCGGTATGGTTTGAAATAGGCTTCGGCGCCGGCGAGCATCTGGTGGAGCAGGCGCGGCAAAATCCGGGCATTAACTTCATCGGCTGCGAGCCTTACGTCAACGGCATGGCCAGCCTGCTGGCGGCAATTGAGCGCGATGCGCTTAAAAACATCCGGCTCTACGGTGGCGATGCGCGCCTGCTGCTAAGCGAGCTTGCAGACAATTCGCTTGAGCGGATTTTCGTCCTGTTCCCCGATCCGTGGCCGAAGGCGCGGCATCACAAGAAACGCATCATTTCCCGGAATTCGCTGGAATTGTTTTACCGCAAGCTTACAATGGGTGGCCTGCTCAGAATTGCAACCGATCATGAAGATTACTGCATATGGATACTGGAAAACCTGCTGGCTTTCCGCAAGTTTGAATGGCGGGCAAAAACGCAGGACGACTGGAACAACCCGCCGCAGGACTGGGTGGCGACACGCTATCAGGCAAAGGCGGAGGCCGAAGGAAGAAGGGCGGTGTTTCTGGATTGGATAAAGTACTGAACTATACGGGCTGGAAGAGACGAAGCCTGCTCCTGCTGCTTGGCGTATTCTCCGCGCTCGCCCAGCCGCCGGTTTACCTGCTGCCTCTTCTGATCCCATCGTTTTCCGGATTGCTGCTGCTGTCGCTAAACGCAAAAAGTAACCGTGAAGCTTTTTTCGACGGCTGGTGGTGGGGACTGGGGTGTTTTACCGCAGGCCTGTACTGGATTTGTATTTCGCTGTACGTCGAGCCGGAAAAATTCGCCTGGCTCACGCCGTTCGCGCTGTTCGGCCTGCCTGCAATTTTGGGAATTTACACCGGGCTGGTGACACTGGCCCTGAAGCACGCGCGGCAAATGCCATCCGCATTATTGCCAGCAATCTTCGCCGGGCTTTTCGTAGCGGAAGAGGTTGCGCGCGCGCATCTGTTTTCCGGCTTTCCGTGGAACCTGACGGGATACGTATGGACGGTGTCCGACGTCACGTTGCAGCCTGCATATCTCGTGAGTGTTTACGGCCTGAGCTTTATCACGATTTATGCCGCCAGCGCCCCGGCATTGTTCGTGCTTGGGAAACACCCGCTTGTTCCCAATGCACTGGCGGTGCTGCTGCTGGTATCCATGTCGCTCTATGGATGGGACAGGCTCGACCACAATCCCACGCAATATACGGACATCAAGGTGCGCATCGTGCAGCCGGACATTGTCCAAACCATAAAATGGAACCCGCAGGCATCGCTGGACATACTGAAGAAACACATCGCCCTCACGCGCTCGCCGGGGATCGAAACCATTCGGCTGGTGATATGGCCGGAAGCGGCAATTCCTTATTATGTGGAACCGAACTCAGTATTATTGCGCGATATCGGCGCGATCCTGCCGGAACATACCTTGCTGATTACCGGGGGCTTACGCAAAAACGGCGATATCAGAGACAGGAAAGCATGGAACAGTCTGTTTGTCATAAATCATAATGGAATCCTTATGGCAACGTATGACAAACACCACCTTGTGCCGTTTGGAGAATTTATTCCGTTCAGGAATATACTGCCTGTGGAAAACATTTCCGGGGGTCATGGTGACTTTGCAAAAGGTCGGGGACCAGCGACTGTTGCTGTTGATGATATCTCACCTTTTAGCCCTCTCATTTGTTATGAGGCGATATTTCCTGATGAAACTACGGATGGTACAGGCAGGACAAAATGGCTGCTTAACGTCACCAATGACGCATGGTTCGGGCGCAGTTCCGGTCCTTACCAGCATTTGCAGATGGCAAGGACGCGGGCGGTGGAAACAGGATTGCCGCTGGTGCGGGCAGCCAATACGGGCATATCCGCCGTTATCGATCCGTATGGCCGGATAGTGAAGGAGTTACCGTTAAACGAGACCGGAATAGTTGATTTTTATTTACCATTGCCAAATTCATAGGTTTGTTATATTGCTTGTCCTTTCTATTCATAGTTGTATTTATGTTATAAAATAACAGTTCTTGTGGAGACTATATTAATTCCACCCATAAATTATATTGATTCGTACCATAGTGGTACTGTATCAGGTTTACTCGCTCATAAGACAACGTCAAAAATAGTTTCGGAAAGAGAAAGAGATTGAGAGAATAACATGCCGCATCCCGTAGATATTCACGTAGGTAAGCAGTTGCGTATGCGCAGGGTTATCTTGGGCTTAAGTCAGGAAGCCATCGGCAAGTCCATAGGCATTACCTTCCAGCAGGTGCAGAAATACGAGCGCGGCATCAACCGCATGGGATCCAGCAGGCTTTTTGAACTGTCCAAATACCTCACGGTGCCGGTGTCCTATTTTTTCGAAGGACTCGACAGCGCCGCGCGTATCTCACCCGGCGGCGTCGCGGAAGAAACCTCGCCCTTCGAGCATGAAAAAATGTCGAGCCGCGAGACGCTTGAACTCATACGCGCCTATTACCGCATCAGCGATCCCAACGTGCGCAGCCGTGTCGGCGAGCTTATCAAGTCGCTGGCCGAAGGCGTGCCGGTCCAATAAAACGGAATACGGGAAGTCGGGAAATGAGGAAGTCGAGAACTTCCCGTATTCCCGACTTCTTAATTCCCGCTTTCATCGGTGCTCTCGGAAATTTTTGCCTGATCCCATAAATCGTTCAGTTCCTGGAACGAAGCATTCTTCATGTTTACGCGCTGCGAATCCAGCTCCCGCTGGACATACAGCATCCGCTGCTCGAACTTGCGGTTGCAGAAGCGCACTGCCTCTTCCGGATCGACGCCGAGCTTGCGGGCGATGTTGACGCAGGAAAATATCATGTCGCCAACTTCTTCAAGCTTCTCCTGATGCGCGCCGTCATGCGTAAGGACATGGGACAGTTCCCCGATTTCCTCCTGGAGTTTCTCAAACGCTGATTCAGCATCCGGCCAGTCAAACCCGGCGCGCGCCGCTGCTTTCTGAAGCTTGAGCGCCCGCGTGACCGCCGGCAGGGACAGCGTGATCCCGGCCAGTACGTCACTGTGCAGATGCCCGTTTTCCGCCTTCTCCTTCGCCTTATGCACCTCCCACGCTTCGCTCTGTTCGGCAGCGGTAGCTACTTTGGCATCGCCGAATACATGCGGGTGGCGGCTTACCAGCTTGTCGCAAATCCCGCGCGCGACGTCGTCAAAATCGAACAAGCTGTTTTCACTCGCCATCTGCGCATGGAACACCACCTGCAGGAGCAGGTCGCCCAGCTCCTCGCGCAGGGATTTCATGTCTTTGCGCTCTATGGCGTCGGCGACTTCATACGCCTCTTCAAGCGTATGCGGCGCGATGGAGTCAAAATCCTGCTCCACGTCCCACGGGCAGCCTTTTTCCCTGTCACGCAGGCGCGCCATTATTTCCAGCAGGCGGTCAATCGGTTTCATTGCTATTTACAGTGCTTATTCGTATTGAAAAATACACGCGTTATCTATATGAGATTAGCAATCTAATTAATTTTTTGGGAAAAATCCATGACCTTTGTCGTCACCGAAGCCTGCATCAAGTGCAAATATACCGATTGCGTCGAAGTCTGCCCGGTGGACTGCTTCTACGAAGGCGAGAACATGCTGGTCATCAACCCGGACGAATGCATAGACTGCGGCGTGTGCGAGCCTGAATGCCCGGCGGAAGCCATCCTGCCGGAAAGCGACAAGCTGCTGAAATGGCTGGAGCTGAACCGCGAATACTCGGCGAAGTGGCCCAACATCACCGCCAAGAAAGATTTCCCTGCCGATGCCGACAGCTTCAAAGGCGTGGCAGGCAAGTTCGACCAGCACTTCAGCCCCCGAACCGGGTAAGGGAAGTAAGTAACCGGCGATTTTAGTACAAATCGTTCTGGCAATGTCATTCCCGCGCAGGCGGGAATTTCTGTCTTAACGAGTCGTTAACCGGATAGAGGCATTCCCGACTTCGCGGGAATGCCGTCCGTACTTAATATCAAGGGGATATGCCTATTTTTGGAGGTGATTACAGGTTGTCAGGGTTCTGTACATTGTCTTCTATTGCTTCTAGCTCCGTATAATTTGTTCCAGATCGCCCGACAGGTTTCTCTACCGTCATTGCGAACGAACATCGTGAGTGAAGATCCAGGAAATCTGCTGTGTTCAAGCACTGGATCGTCACGTCGGCTTCGCCTCCTCGCGATGACGACAATGGCTGTTTTCCTCATTTTTCTAAAACCTGTCGGATGGTAAGGGAAGCAACAGACGATACTTGATTATCCAAGCACCGATCGCTACGCTAGCAGTGATTATTGAGACTTTTGTGAGCATCTGATTGACACGGATGAAGTAAAAGGAAGAATTGCATGATCGACACCTCAACCATCGTATTGGGGATAAAAATACCTTCCACTTCCCCGGCCTTCCTGACGATCATTGGTATTCATGTCGCACTTGGCCTCTCCTGTGCAGTGACAGGCTTAATTGCAATGTTGATCAATAAAGGCCAAGGCCGTCATTCGACGTTCGGCAAGATATATTATTGGAGCCTGTTGGCAGTTTTTGTTTCTGCGACATTTCCAGCTGTAACTCGTTGGAATGAAGACTATCACCTGCTCGTTCTCGGAACGTTTTCTTTCGCGGCGGCACATTTAGGACGCACGGCACTCCGGCGGCGCTGGCGCAACTGGGTCAAGCTGCACATAACCGGTATGGGAACGTCATACATTCTGCTATTGACCGCTTTTTACGTGGATAACGGGAAGAGCCTGCCACTCTGGAAGGAGCTTCCCCCAACTGCATATTGGTTGCTACCAGGCGCAGTTGGGATACCACTCATTGTTCGCGCGTTGTTACGCCACCCGCTTGTCCACATGCCGCGCCAACCTGCTTCATACTGACCCACTCCCCCCCTCCAATATCGTAAACTTGAAGTAACGATTTACAGTGTTATAACTATAAAAATTTCCGGTATATAAGGAACAGAGATGAAACCCGTGGAAGCCAATATCGACGGCCTGGTCGGGCCGACGCATAACTATGCCGGGCTGTCGTTCGGCAACGTGGCGTCGGAAAAAAACGCACTGTCAGTGTCCAACCCCAGACAGGCGGCATTGCAGGGACTTAAAAAAATGAAGTTCATGCATGCCCTGGGGTTCACCCAGCTTGTCATGCCGCCGCATCCTCGTCCGGATTTGAGGGCGATGCGCGCACTCGGTTTCGACGACATAACGAAAGTTCCCGACGAGCTGCTGCAGCCTCTTTACTCAGCATCGGCGATGTGGACGGCCAATGCCGCGACCATCTCGCCAAGCGCCGACACGGCGGACGGCAAAGTCCACATTACCCCGGCCAATATGGCAAGCAAGCTGCACCGCACGATTGAAGCGAATGTAACGGCTACATATCTCAGGGAGATTTTTCCGGTGCCGGATTTCGTGCACCACCTGCCGCTGCCTTCCACCGCGATGTTTTATGACGAGGGCGCGGCCAACCACATGCGACTCTGCAAATCATACGGCGAGGCGGGCACGGAAATTTTCGTCTATGGCGGCGCGACGGCCAGGTATCCGGCGCGGCAATCCCTGCAGGCTTCACAGGCAGTGGCACGGCTGCATAAGCTGACGCCGTCGCGCACCATTTTCCTGCTGCAGACCGCCGAGGCGATCGACGCAGGCGTTTTTCATAACGACGTCATTGCCATGAGCAACGAACGTCTTTTCATCTATCACGAAAAAGCGTACGAAAATATCACTGAGCACAAAAAGGCGCTTGACGAATTCATATCCATCGTCATCACCGAAAAAGAACTGTCGCTGCGTGATGCCGTCAAAACGTACTTCTTCAACTCGCAGCTTGTCACACTGCCATCCGGGAAAATAATGGTCATCGCCCCGGCGGAATGCGAGGAAAATAAGAACGCGAAAACATGCTTTGAAAAACTTGTTTCTGACGGGCACGTCTCGCAGGTACATTACCTGAATCTGCGCGAAAGCATGAGAAACGGCGGCGGCCCCGCGTGCCTGCGCTTGCGACTGTCCCTGAATGAAACGGAATTAACAAAAATTAACGGGAATTTTATATTAAATGATGCGCTTTATGAAACGCTTTGCCAGTGGATCGAGAAGCATTACCGTGATAGACTATCCGTAGTTGACTTGCGTGATCCTTCACTGGCACAAGAATCGCTTGAGGCTCTCTCCGAATTGCACCGAATCCTGGGTATAAAAACGGAAATGCTATGAATGAGAAGATACCATTCGCCTTCAATCTTCCCTACAATCAATCTTCCAGTTACTGGCTAGCTGTCTACCCCTTCAACGATAATCCCGAATTCGAAAAAGACCTTGTGACGCTCGGCATGGAAAAACCGAGTGCCACGAATAATTCCTATCTCATGAACATTGCCGGTCACTGGGAAGCAGTATGGAAGGATTTGTACGCGGCAGCACGGCACCATAATCTCACGGATAAAGTACAGGCGTCGTTGCTTGCGGGCGACACGCGGCCGGATCCAAAGGAGTTCGATTTTTCACGTAAATCCGTCGACATGATCGACAAGATGGCCGACAGTCTGTGGCTTGGGGAAGCACTGCTTAACGACCGCATCGTATGTTATATGCAGCCGGTGTTCGACAAGCGCGGCAAGATATTCGGCTACGAGGCGTTTGCACGCATGGAAACGTCCGACGCTATCATCAGCGGCGGAAAAATCATCGAGGCCAGCAAGCACCTGAATGCGGAGTACATGCTCGATCGCTACCTGCACCTGAAAGCGATTAAGACCTTCATTACCAGCGATCTCGACGGCTTCCTGTTCATCAACCTTATTCCCGGCTTCATCCACCGCCCGGAGAAATACCTCGAGGGGCTTTCCGAGGCGGCGAAATTCAACGGGATGCCGGCAAAGCAGATCGTGCTGGATTTTACGCATTCGGAAGCGCCGCGCGACATATCGCACCTGAAGGCAATTTTCGATTACTGCCGTTCGCGCGGCTACCTGCTTTCTCTCGATGACATGTCTTCCGTGCCGGTTGCCCAGAAAATTCTTGAAACCGTGCATCCGGATTTTATAAAACTCGATATTGATCTGGTGCGCACTGCGTCAGGAACGAAGGAGGCACGCATCATCGGCGAACTGGTTGCCATGGCGCATGCTTTAGGCGCCACGGTCATCGCCGAAGGAGTGGAGACCGAAACAGTTCATCTGGATTTGTCAAAGGCCGGCGTTGACCTGTTCCAGGGATATTATTTTTCGCCGCCGGTAGCCGTTTCCAAACTTAAAAGCGTTGTGTAGGCGTGCCATGATGACATCGTCTGGTTAAGTAAAATTAATAATACGCTCGTTAACCACTTTTTAATTCACCTGGTGTAGTATTTTAATATAGATCTGGGACGATATGAATGGAAGAACACTGATATTGTTGGTTATGGCAATCGCCATCGCGGGGCTCATGGCAGTGATGGTGAAGAATCGCACTTCCTCAGCCTCCGTCGCTTCCGGCCCCAAGATTCTTGTCGCGACTGTCGACGTTCCCCTGGGCAGCTTTATTCTCGCCAGCAAGAACATCGGCTGGGCGGAATGGCCGCAAAGCGAAATCTCCCCATCATTTTTTCCCGAGCAGGGGCACAAAATCGAGGAGTTCAACGGCGGCGTCGCCCGGCGCGACATCGTCGCCGGCGAGCCGATAACTTCGTCCTCGATTGTCAAGGCCAATGACGGCGGCTTTATGTCTTCCGTGCTTTCTCCCGGCAAGCGCGCCGTCTCCATTGCAGTCAATTCCACATCAGGAAATGCCGGCTTTGTATTCCCCGGCGACCATGTGGATCTCATTCTTACCCACCGTATGCCCGGCGATGTGCTGGCCAGCGAAACATTCATCGAGGACGTACGCGTGCTCGCCGTCGATCAGATGCTCAACAATCCTGATAACAAGGCGGTCGTAGCCAAAACCATTACCCTTGAAGTTACGCCGAAACAGGCCGAGATGATCAACGTCGCTATCAGCATCGGAACCATTTCCGTAAGCCTGCGCAGCCTTGCCAACACCTTAAAAACAGCTGATCCCAATGCAGCCGGCAGCTATTCAACCAACGCCGACGTCAGCAGGCTGATAAGCGACGGCGTCGCCAACAACCACGTCAGCGTATATCACGGAACCAGCAACGAACAGATGAATTTCCAGGAGTCCGGCAGATGAAGTCCTTCATGAAATTCCTGGTTTTAACCCTATGCGCCGCCTTCCCGCCCGGCCCTGGTATGGCGAACGACTTCACCAATGACAGCGGCGAGATCAACTACACCATCGAAATCAGCAAGGGAAAGCTGGTGCATCTCGCGTCGGCGGCCTCGTCGGTGATCGCCGCCGATCCCACCATTGCCGACGTTCAGGTCATCTCGCCGACGCTGATTTATATCAACGGCAAGGGCATCGGCGAAACCACGGTGTTTGCCGTAGACTCAAGAGATAATGAAATACTGAAGGCGGTCGTGGCCGTCACGCACGACATCAGCAAGCTGAATAAAACTGTCCGTGAAATTATTCCCGATTCTAAAGTGAAATTTGAAACCATCGACGGCGCGCTGGTAATGAACGGCAATGTGGACTCGCCGTTGCAGGCAGAGGAAGTGCGCAAGCTTGCCGCTCCCTTCGTGAAATCCGGGCAGACTCTGGTCAACATGGTACATTCGCTGGGCTCCGATCAAGTTATGCTCAAGGTCAGGGTCGCGGAAGTGGATCGTACCGAATTGAAAAATTTTGGCATAAGCCTGCAAAATCTTTCCAGCGTTGCGGGAAATTTTGCTTTCGGGGTATTAAACGGACGCAGCATACTTGGCACGACAGCGGCGGTGAGTGCCTCAGGCAATGCGTATACTCCTGCCGTTTCGGGCGGTTCCCTGTTCGCCAGCTATAACGACGCCAGCAATAGTATCAATAGTGTTATTGATGCCCTTGAAAGCGATGGATTGGTTACAACTCTGGACGAACCGACCTTAACCACTCAGTCCGGCCAGCCGGCAAGTTTTCTTGAAGGCGGACAAATCCCCATACCGGTCATAAGCGGAGCAGGCAGCAGTGCAACGGTTGGAATTCAGTATCAGCCTTATGGCGTAAGCCTGAGCTTTATCCCCATTATATTATCAAAAGACCGTATAAATCTTACCGTCGCGCCCGAGGTAAGCGCACTTTCGACCACCGGCGCTATAACTACTGCCGGCTTTACTATACCCGCCCTTACTACACGCAAGACATCCACCACAGTCGAACTTGGCAGCGGTCAAAGCTTTGCCATCGCCGGGCTGATAGAAAACGATCGCAGCAATGACATCAGCAAATTTCCCTACCTGGGCGATGTGCCCGTGCTTGGCGCGCTATTCCGCTCCAACCAGTTTCAGCATAACCAGACCGAGCTTGTTATCATCGTAACGCCTTATATCGTCGGCGGGGTTGACGGCGCAAAAGCGCTGCACGATCCGACGCAGGGGCTGGTGCTGCCAAGCGACGCGGAAATGATATTGCTTGGCAAGCTATATAAAAATCAACCGCCAGGCGGCGCCGACACCGCGGACGCGCCGCACCTTCATGGACCGGCGGGGTATCAATTGCAATAGGTAAAATTATGCGTTTCCTGTCATATGTCGTAATAACAGCATCCGTTCTTTCCCTGATCAGCTGTAGCGGCGCTTCCGATCAGGCGAACACGTCCCGCACCTGCCCGGACTGGAGCGACAACCCGATACACAATCACCAGAATACGGATTTCAGCAATTTCGGATGCGCATACTATAATGACATCGCCGTGCAGGTGGAAAATCCCGACGATCTGCAGCAGGGACACGGTATACTGGTCGGCAACGGCGACCGCGACAGTGTTAATGCACAGAAATACCTGACCGCGACCCAGATGAATCCGCCAATCGTCAGTAGCACAAGTGCCTCACGATAAATATCTCGCCTCAATAGGCTTTATTGATATTCCCATTAATAAAATAGTAACGGTCTTATGCTACACTCATAGGACAATGAGAAGATTTAGTTATGAGTAACGCAAACACAAAATCCGGCAGCACGGGTATTCCGTTCATGGCGTTTTCCAGCGACGGCGAAACCACAGCCATACTGAAGCAGTTTGCGGCCAGTCGCGGCTGGCCGGAAGATGTCATCCACTCCGGCGACATTGACACTGCCGCGCAGTTCCTGAAGGTCAACAATTCCCCTAAAATCCTTTTTGTCGATATAATCTCTGCTGCGGACAAAGTATCCGCTTCGCTTGATATGCTCGCCGACGTCTGCGAGCCGGGAATCAAGGTCATCGTTTCCGGAAAGATTAATGAATACAGCTTCTACTGCTGGCTGGTGGATGTCGGAATATCCAACTACCTGCTGAAACCGTTCAGGCTTGCTGCGCTCGAAGCCGCCTATAACAAGACTCTGGAAGTACAGTCGCCGGGCGTCACGAAAACGGAAGAGACAAAAAAAGAGGCGAAAGTGATCACGGTCATCGGCGCGCGCGGCGGCGTCGGCGCAACCACGGTCTGTGTTAACCTTGCCTGGCTGCTGGCGAACCGCTTCCAGCAGAAAACCGCGCTGCTCGACTTTGACGCACAGCTCGGCACCGTCGCCCTCGCGCTCGATCTCGAACCGGCAAAGGGCCTGCGTGACGCTCTGGAGAAGCCAGACCGCATTGACGGCCTGTTCATCGATCGGGTCATGATCCGGGTGGACGATCGCCTGTCCATCCTAAGCACCGAGGAACCCCTGGAAGAAACCATCACCATGTCCGAGGCGGCGGCCGCCAACATTCTCAAGCAGTGCCGCCCCAAATTCTCGCACATCGTCATTGATCTTCCACGCACGTTGTCGCCGTTCACGCGCTACACCGTCAGCCACGCCGATCACGTGGTATGCGTCACGGAATATACTCTGGCGGGACTGCGCGAATCCCTGCGCTACCTCGAATACTGCCGCAACGTGCTGAAAGTAAGGCCGCCGATATTCGTGGCAAACCGCGTCGGGCTTGCCGGCAAGCACCAGATGCCACAGAATGAATTCGAGAAAGGCTTGGGACAGAAAGTGGATTTCAGCATCCCGTTCGCCTTGGATGCCCATGCCGCAGCCACTTCCGGCGAGATCTTCGCCGAGATTGCGCCAAAAAACCTGCCTGCCGTAAAAGCGCTGCATGCCTTAAGCGCGCATTTCACCGATCATACAATGGAAGAGAAGAAGTCGTCGAAAATCGATTCGATATTTTCCATGATCAAGGGAGGAAAATAAAGTGGCGTTCGGCAGGCGAAGC
>Ga0207022_10051_pt2 | contig 27453 bp, 17 predicted proteins | sample Alteio_BWMinCont_46_FD_153307 | JGI IMG/M metagenome (GOLD analysis project Ga0207022, IMG submission 153307) | Enriched cells from forest soil in Barre Woods Harvard Forest LTER site, Petersham, Massachusetts, United States -... | ecosystem: Environmental > Terrestrial > Soil > Temperate forest >... | reverse complement strand
GGCGAGAGTGATGGTCCCGCTCCATATGTTGTCACCACTGACGTTCCGCAACGCCCCTCCGCCGCCCAGTCCGGAACCGATGAGGAACAAGGGTTGCGCGGCAAGCGTTGTCGGTTGCCCCGACTGCCCGTCGATGAACTGTAGCTCCAGGGCCGCCCCGCCTTCCACGACGGTGCCGAAGCCCACCTGCGGCGAACCCAGCGCTTGCGCTTGCTGGACGTTGAGGACGCCCACGGCAACGTCGGTGCCGCCGGAATAGGAATTGTCGCCGGTCAGCACCAGGGTGCCGACGCCGACCTTGGTCAACCCTGCCGGTCCGACGATGCCGTCATTGATCGCGCCGGTGAGAGTTAGTGGACTGCCGCCGTCGACGGTGAGGCCGCTACCGTCGTCGTCGACGCCGATCGCGGCGGAATTGTCCAGAATGACGGCTCCCGGCCAGGCGTTGTTGCCGCTGACGTTGCGCAGGGCGCCGCTAGTGAAGAGGCCGGCGCCGCTGAGGTGCAACGTTTCACTGGTCATCACGTTGGCGGGAGTCACCTTATTACCGAGCGGCACCGGAATGCCCGCGCCGGCGGGAAACTGCAGCCACAGGGCGGCGCCGTTGGCCACGGTCACGGCCCCCTTGCCGGTACCGAGGGCACGTACGTTCTGCACGTTGACATCACCGCCGTTCACCACGGTGTTGCCGCTGTAGCTGTTGGCGTTGTTCAGGACGACCTCGCCCGGACCCTCCTTGGTAATACTGAATCCCTGGCTACCAGTGAGGGGGCTATTGTCGTCAATAAGCCCTGTGATCGTCAGTTGGGCGCTGCTGCCTGAGTTGAGCGAGGCATCGCCGGTCAGGGTGACGTTGCCGGCCCAGGTGTTGCTGCCGTTTATGCTGACGAGGGCGCCCGTGTTCGCCGGATTGGGGACGAGCGTGCCGCCGGGCCCCTGCAGTTGCAGGTGCTGCCCGAAGGTCATTTGATCGCCGTTAAGCTCCAGCGAGCCTCCTTTATTCACGGTTACGTTCTGACTGGTGCCCAGAGCCCCCTGCGTCTGAACGCTCAGGGTGCCGAGGTTCACGATGGTCGGCCCCCCGTAGGAGTTGCCGGACTGCAAGATTACCTTGCCCGGTCCGGTCTTGGTCAGGCCGGTGTGAGTCAAGGAGTCGCTAAGAAGGCCGCTAAAGGTCAGGCTGGCGCCGAAGTCAGCGCCCACCGTGACGTTGAAGACGGAGGTGTCGTTCGAGATGACGGCGCCGCGCGAGCTGGGAATCATGCTAACACTCCCGCCCCAGGTATTGGCGCCGGTGATGCCGCGCACCGCGCCGGCGTTGGCCTGCGGCGAGTTAAGATCGAGTGCCCACACGCCACGGCCGTAGGTGGCCACCATGAGGAAATCGCGGACCGGATCGAGAGCAATTTGCCGCACCTGGGCGTTGGGCAAGTTCGCCCCGAATGTCTGCCACTGGAAAGTCCCCTGGCCGAAGTCGGTGGTCGAGTAGACGCCGGCATCGGTGCCGACGTACACGATGTTGAGATTGGGCCGTGGATCGACGAGGATGGACCATACCGGCAGGTTGGGCAAATTGCCGCTAATGTCCTGCCAGTTTTGCCCGCCGGTGACGGTCTTGAACACGCGGCCGGCCATCGTGGCCGAGTCGAAGGTGCTGCGCACGGCGTAAGCGGTCGTCGGCGTGAGCGGATCGACCCAGATCTGGGAGATTCTGCCGACAGCGCCGATGTCGACCTCGGTCCAGCCTTGCTGGCCGCCGACGCTCTTGCCGTGCGTGAAGGTGACAAAGAGCTTTCCACCGACGGCGGCATAGATGACGTTGATATCGCTCGGCGCCACGGCGATGGCGTCGATGGGGGCCGTGCTGTTCCAGCCGTCCTGCCCGGGAGTGCTGAGCGGCTTCCACAGGTCGCCACGATTGAAGCTTTCATAAACGCGGTCGGTGCCCAGCACGAGGCGGTTGGGGATCGCCGGATCAACCTCGAAGGGAACGTAATAGTTGGCATTGTCCGGCGTCTTTGAGGCGCTGGTGTTGATGCCGGTAACCTTGGGAGCGAAGGTGACTCCGCCATCCTCGGAGCGTTGGAAGAACGCGGCCTGCGTGAAGGCGAAGGTCTGGTAGATGCGGTTCGGCGTGGACGGGTCAATGCCTACCTGGCCGCTGTCGCCGCTGCGCAGTTGTTGCCAGCCGAGCGCGCCCGAGGTCTGTGGGCCGGTGAACTTGACAAAGCCGTTGTCCTGGGTGCCGGCGTAGATAATGTTCGGGTTCTGCGGATTGATGGCAATGCTGTTGAGCTGCGTGACTTGCAGGTTGCTGGTGATATCCGTCCAGCGCACGGCGACCTTGGGCGTGATGGTCGGCAGATCGAGCCGCCAGATGCCGCCGTCGTTGCCGTCGAGCAGCCGGCCAAAGGCGTCGAAGGCCAGTGCATGGTGATTGGTGTGCGGCCCGTTGCCGTCGACGCCGAGATCGATCTGACTCCAGTTGGCGCCGCCGTCGGCCGACTCCAGGAAGTCGGTGCCCTTGTTGGCGCTGGTGCCGCCCACGTAGACAATGCTGGGATTGCGCGGGTCCTCGGCAATCACGGAATCGAAATAACCCTGGCCGACAAGATAATCGCCCACGGTACCCCCGACCTTGGCCCAGGTAAGACCGTTGTCGCTGCTGACCACAACCTGGTCGAGCGTGCCGTCGCTCTTGGAGAGGGAGGCGTACATGATGGCAACATTCGGGTTGGGCGAGACGGCCAGACGGATGACGCCGTCGGTGGTGGCGGCGGGGAAGCTGGTATTGAAGGTCCAGGTCGTGGCGCTATCCGCCGAGTCCCAGAGACCATTAGCCGGATCGCCGCCGGCCGTGCCGATCGCCGCCAGGATATGTCGATGCAGCTTGTCGTTGGAGGCCACCAGGCTGGCCGGATCGAAGACCAGGTCGGTGAAAGCGCTGGTGGTGGAGGAGAAAGTGGGAGGCATGATCTGGCCGGCGGTGGTATTGACCCAGGTCGTGCCGCCGTCGGTACTCTGCCAGATGCCGCTCTGGTTGCTTTGCAAGCCGTTGACCGCCTGCTCGGCGGTGGCGACATAGACGAAATTGGGATCACTCGGATCGACCAGGATGCGTTCGATTTCCTGCTGAGCGAATTCGTTCAGGCCGGCGTTGCCGGTGATCAGCGTCCAGGTGGCGCCGCCGTCCGTCGACTTGAGAACCCCCTCGCCGTAGAACTGCGTGTTGGTGCTCTTGGAGTTAAAGCTGTTGCTGTTCCAGTCGGGGTTGCCGGTGCCGACGTAGATGGTGTTGGGGTCACTGGGGGCAATGGCGATGGCATTGGTAAACAGGGTGGGCAGGCTGTCGGTGAGGGGCGCCCAGGACAGGCCGCCGTTCTTGGTGCGCCAGACGCCGCCGGCGCCGGTGGTGATGTAGATGAGGTTGGCATCATGCGGGTCGGTGGCGATGCCGGTGACGCGGCCGCTTACGATAGCGGTCTTGGCGCCCGCGACGCCGGTGCTGCCGTTGCTGATGGCTGCGGGTCCGACGGGGAACCAGCCGCCGCCGCCCGGCAAGGCCTCGGCCGTGCCCGTGCCGTTGCCGGACACCGTGAGCTTTTGTCCGCTGACGCTGACGCCGGCCTGCAGCTCGAGCGAGGCGCCGGCTTGCACGCGGGTGTTCGACGCCGCACTGCCGAGCGCAGCATTGTTCTGGATATTGACGATGCCGGCCTGGATGAGCGTGCCGCCGCCGTAGACATTCACGCCGCCCAGGACCAGATTGCCGGCGCCGGCCTTGGTCAAGCCGAAGCCATGACTGCCGTCGCTGATATTGCCGCGCAGGGTCAGCCTGCTGTTGGCCGCGGCGCCAATCGTTACGTTGCTGGCAAAGGTGATTTTTCCCGTCCAGCGGTTGTCGTCGCTGACGCTGGCGAGGGCGCCGGCAGCGCGGACGCCGGGCCCGCTCAGGGTCAGTGCCTTGTTGAGGACCTGGACGCCGCCTTTCAGTTCGAGGGAAGCATTGTAGTCGACCACGGCGCCCTGGTCGGTGGTGCCCAGGGCGTTGCTGCCGGCGACGGTCAAGATTCCCTGGATAACCTCGGTCGGCCCCGAATAGCGGTTGTAGCCGGCGACGATGAGCCGGCCGGCGCCGACCTTGCGCAGCGCGCGACCGCTGGTGACCTCGCTGATATCGCCGGTAACCGTCAGCTCGCTGCCATTGGGAGCGCCCGGACCGGAGGCGACGCCGATGTAGGTGTCGGCGGTCAAGGCAATGTCCCCAGACAGGAGGTTGGTGCCGCTCAGGTTATACAGCGCGCCGGTCACGTTCAGACCGGTGCCGGCGAGCGTGAGCGGTTCGCTAATCGTGATGCCGCCCTGGTGATCCCGCTGCCGTACGCCGTCAAACCACAACGCGGCGCCACTGGCCACGATGGTCCCGGCCTGCGCTTGCACGGAAAACGTGGGCGGCACGCCGCCCAGCGACTGGCTATCTTGCACGTCCAGGACGCCGGCGAGGACAAGCGTGGTTCCGAGGTAGGAATCGGCGTTCGGGAGCACCACCGTGCCGCGCCCGGCCTTGGTCAGACCGCCGGCGCCCTTGACGGTGCCGGCGCCGGTGGTCGGATCCCCGAGGGAGAGGGTGCTGCCCTGGTTGGCGCCAACCGAGGCGTCGCTCACCAGAGTGATGATGCCTTGCCAGATGTCGGCGCCGCTGGCGCTGACAAGGGCGCCCTGTCCGTTGCTGCCGGGACCATTCAATTGCAGCGGTTCGTTGATCGTCAGGGAGCTGCCGTTGCTTGGATCGACGGCCAGCTGCAAGGTCGCCTGGCCGATGACGCGCGCGCCTGCGGACTTGATGGTGCCGCCGCCGCCCAGGGCAAAGTTGTTCTTCGCGGTGAGGATGCCCTGATCGACGGTGGTAAGGCCGGAGTAGGAGCTGGCGCGCACGAGGATCAGTTCGCCGGTCCCTTCCTTGGTCAGAGCCTGGCTGCCGCCGCTCTCGCTGATGGCCCCGCGCACGACCGGGCTCCCGGGAGCGCCGATAGTCAAGGTGCTTCCCGCATCCACGCCGATGGATGAGGCGCTCTGCAAGAGGATGTCGCCGTCCCAGATGTTGCTGCCACTGACGTTATGCAGGGCGCCGGCACTGTTGATGCCGCTGCCGCCAAGCGTAAGTTTCTGCCCGGCTACGGTCCCGTTATTGAGCTGCAGCTCCAGAGCGCCCTCGGCATTGACGGTGACGCCCCGGCCCTTGTTCGCCGGACCCACGGCCAGGGGATCCTGCAGGTTGAGGATGCCGTGATCGACGACGGTGGCGCCCAGGTAGGCATTGGCGCTGGTCAGCGCCACCTTGCCGGAATCCTGGCTGCTCGTGCCGCCGACGGACAGAGTAGCGGTGGCGGGGCCCTGAATGGCTCCGGAGAGCGTAAGCACGCCGGCATCGGCGGCCAGGGTGGCACTGCCCGCCAGCTTGATCGAGCCGTCGAGCGTGTTGTAGCCATGCACGTTTTCAATGGCGCCGCCACCCTGAAAGCCGCCGCCGACAAGGACCAGCGCGCCGTGCACGGCGCCGACCACGTCCTTTACTTGCAGGGCGGCACTGGCGTTGACCGTGGTGGTGTTCTTGCCCAGGGCATTGTTGTTCTGGACCTGGAGAGCGCCCCCGGCCACCGTGATCGGGCCGAAGTAACCGCTGTTGTCACCGCCGAATATCACCGTGCCGGCGCCGGTTTTGCGCAGCGAGACACCGGCAGCGCCCGTGATCTGGCCGGAGAAAGTCAGCGTGGTGTTGACGGCGATATTGAAGCTCTCGATGCCTGTGGCGCCCGCATACACAACATTGAAGCCAATGAGATTGGTGACGTCCGCGGAATTGTCGGTGATGCTGCCGCCCGCGCCGGGGATGCCAAGACTGATGGCGTTGCCGTTCAGCGAATAGGCGCCGCCCTGAAGCGTAATCGTCCTGAACGCCGTATTGGGCGCGTAGTTGTTGTAGTTGCTCAACTGGCTGGCGCCGAGCGGAAACACCAGGTCGTCCAGGGGCGCGGGGGCAACGCCGCCGACCCAGTTGCTGGCATTAGCCCACAGGCCGTCGCCGCCGAGGCCGGTCCAGGTGCGCGTTGTGGGGACGATGCGGCCCTCGAGGCTTTCGAGACACAGCCGGTGACTCGGCCTGCGGCGCGCCTTGCCGTGAGCGGGGCGGACCGACTGGGACCAATGATTCAGGAAGCGCCGCCAGATGTTGGTGGTCATGCTCGGGATCCTCGAAAAAAGGGCCACGACCTAGCCTGTTGAAAAAGCTGTCTGGAGCTTCCAGACAGCTTTTTCAACAGGTTTTTAGGGGTCGTTCAGGTCATCCGGGTGTGATTTCTTGTCTATGCGCACAGCCTGTGCTAGTATGGAAAGACATCGGCCGCGGCGCATGAAAATGCCCGTGGAAGATGCCTGGCCGGTGAGGATTCTGCTTGGCGGCGGAGACTCACCGGCCGCTTTGTTAACTCACTTCGTCCCTGAAATAACGTAATATCCTGGGCGCGCTGGGGGGCACCATTAACTACAGGTCGAGCGCAACGAGATCCGAGACAATTCTTGAGAACGCCCGCCCTGGCGGTGCGGAAGCATCAAGATCCATGTGGCAGCAGTCACAGGGGAAAGGCGCTGCCAGCGAGTCACACGGACCGGTGTGTAGCCTAACCGGGAATATTCGGCTGTCAACAAGAAAAATGAAGAAGTTTAGAAAAGAGATTGGCGGGCGATTGCGAGGGCCGGGTCAAAGAGCCGTGGAGGCGGCGGCTCCACGTGCCGCCCGCGCGCCCGCTTCCAGCACCGCTTGGCGATTGCGCGCCACCCATGCTCGGAGAGTCAAGGGTTTGCGGCCGAGGAGATCCTCCACGGTTGTCGTCGTTACCGCTGCGAAATCCAGTCGGCCATCGTACGTCTGACGCGCCCACTCGAGGACGCCGGCAGCGTAGTTCGCCTCGATGTGTGGCGGCAGTTGCATGGCGCCAGAGGCGACGAGCGCAGCCAGCTGATCCGGCGTCATGACGACACAGTCAACCTTTTGCTGGAGCGCGTGGGAGATCTCCGCCGCCGCCGCCACTCCATTGAGCACTTCCGTCGAAAGCCAGTACTGTTTGCCGGCGTGCTTCTGTGGTCCCTCCGCCAGGACGCGCGCGGACACGGCCGCGAGATCATCGGCCGCAATCCAGCCCACCCGTTTGTCTCCCATGAACCAATGGAAGGCTCCCTTCACCACCGGAGCGGTGGTCAGCAGATTGTCCATGAAGAAGTGCGGGTGCAGGTGGCTCCAGGAGACGCCGCTGCCTTCGATATTCGTCTGTGTGCTGGCCGCTCGAGCGGCCCGCGCCGCGTTGCGCGACCATGCCGGCCCACCTGCTCATAAGGAATGGTAGGTGGGTCGCTCCGCGGTTTCTTGGCAGGACTTGCGGCCTGTTGGGCGATTCTTGCGGACGTTCGGAATCGCCCCGGCGTGGACGCCCACTGCCCTTTTGCGGCGGCAGAAACATCGCGACTGTTGACATTATGACGTAATGACGTTATGATGTAATTATCTTATCAATGTCCCTGCTGAGACATGTGGACGCAACATGAACACAGCAATCGACTCTGCCGACCCGACGCCCCGATACGCCCAGGTCGAAGCCGTTCTCGCGTCGAACATCGCCGATGGCACGCTCCTCCCAGGAAGCCAGTTGCCGACCGAAACCGCCCTGATCGAGCGGTTCGGGGTCAGCCGGCCGACCGTCCGCAGGGCCGTACAGAATCTGGTCAGCCGCGGGCTGGTCGAGATCCTCCGGGGAAAAGGCACCTTCGTCACGCGGCCGAAGATCACGCAGGAACTGACCGCGCTGACCGGCTTCGTCGAGGACATGCAGGCCCTCGGACGCAACCCCACGGCCCGCCTGCTCGACAAGCAGGTCGTCGCCGCGGACAAAGCCGTGGCCCATCATCTCGCGATTCCGGCCGGTTCCCCGGTGGTCCGAATTCAGCGTGTCCGATTGGCCGACGGAGAACCTGTCTCATTCGACGAAACCTATTTGCCCCGCGAGATCGGCGAGAAGGTTGTCACGAACGACCTGGAGGTCGAGCCGATCTTCTCACTCCTGGAGCAGAAGTACGACATCCCACTGGTCGAGGCCGAGTACCGGCTGGAAGCCGTGTCCGCCGAACCTTTGGTGGCTGAGGCCCTCGGCGTCGACACCGGCAGTCCGCTTTTCCTGATCGAGCGGACCTCCTACTGCGCGGGGAGCCGGCCGATCGACTACGAAAAGCTCTATTACCGGGGCGACATGATCCGCTTCGTGACCCGCCTGGCCCGAAGGAGTTGACATGAACCCCTGGCTCGGCCTCTGGCTGTTCGCGGTGTCCCTTGGCGCCAGCGCGCTGGGCGGCATGCTCGGCATGGCCAGCGGGATCTTTATCGTGCCCATCCTGACGGTATTCGGGCATTTGGACATCCGCACCGCCATCGCCGCGAGCATCGTCTCCGTGATCGCCTGCTCCTGCAGCAGCGCGTCGCCATTCCTCAAAGGGGGCCTGGTAAACGTGCGGCTCGCCATCGTCCTGGAGACGGCCACCACGTTGGGGGCGCTGACCGGAGTTTTGCTCGTCGGCGTCATCCCGACCGCGTACCTGTATTTGCTGTTCACCCTGATCCTGACGCTGTCCGCCCAGCAAATGCTGTCCCGGCGTGGACAGGCATCTGGCACTTCAGCCGGCGGCGACGCCTGGGCCGCTGCGCTCCGGCTGGACGCGCGCTACCCCGACAAGGGTCGGGATGTGGAGTATCGGGTGCAGCGCCTGCCGCTGGGGATGCTGCTGATGTACGGGGCCGGGCTGATCTCTGCGCTGCTGGGCATCGGCAGCGGCGTGCTAAAGGTCCCGGCGATGGACAGCGCCCTGCGCCTGCCCATCAAGGTCTCCTCCGCCACCTCTAACTTCATGATCGGTGTGACCGCAGCCGCGAGTGCCGGCGCGTACTTCATGCGTGGCGACATCCTGCCTGGCGTGGCCGGCCCCGTGGCCCTGGGGTCGGTGGTTGGATCGGTGCTGGGCGCCCGCGTCCTCATGGCCGTCTCGAACGAGAGGATTCGCCTGTTGTTCGTCGTCGTTCTGCTGGCGCTCGCGCTACAGATGGCCCTGAGCGGCTTCGGCATCAGTCTGTGAGGAGGATACCCCGTGAGCAAGACCGAAGGCCTGCTGGCGGGGCTGCTGCGTTACGGGACCTGGCTGGCATCGGCGGTGATCGGCTTGGGCCTGGCGCTGTCGCTGGTCGGGCTATCCGGGGCGCAGGTGGTCGCGGTCGGCGTCGTGCTGTTCATCGCGCTGCCGGTCCTGCGCGTGCTGGTGCTGCTCGCCGTGTTCCTGCGCGACCGGGACTATCGGCTCGCCATCGTCGCGGCGCTCGTGCTGATGACCATCGTCGCGGGATTTGCGATCGGAATTTATCTGTCGGATCCCCGGGCGCTTGCCCACTGACGGGAAGCGGAAGCAGATCGGAGGACAAAATGTTCAAGCTGGGAAACGGCGTTTGGTGGCGACAAGGGGCACCGCTGCCGCTTCGCCTGGTGATCGGCTACGGCTTCCTCGCTCACGGCTGGGCCAAGGTCAGCCGGGGGCCGGCGGGGTTCGGCAAGTTGCTGGGTCAGATCGGCGCGCCGCTGCCGGAGTTGACGGCCTGGGTATCCACGCTCATCGAGATTCTCGGCGGTGTCGCGATCCTGGCCGGGGCCTTCGTAGCGGTCGTGAGCGTTCCGCTGATCCTCATGATGCTCGTGGCGATGTTCACGGTCCATCTGCGTTACGGCTTCAGCGCCATCAACACCATCGGCTTGACCGCCGACGGGCCGCAGTTCGGCCCTCCCGGATACGAGGTCAATCTCCTGTATATCGCCGGCCTGCTCGCGCTGATTCTGGGAGGCGCGGGTCCTTTGTCGATCGCTGGGTTGCTCACACGCGGAAAGCGAGATCCCGCGTGATGGGCCAGCGGATGACTGTTCGCTGGCGAGCGCAGCCAGGCCTCGGCGGCGTGCAGGCAATTGAGGGTTTCACTGGTCTGCCAGGTGAGCTTCACGCAACGGCTCCGCATCAATTTGGAGCTGATAGTTTCGGTAGGCTCTATAAACAATCCTGTCTGGGTTGACTTTTTCTGTTGAAATCCGCCGTCGCACCCCATAACTTCCTGTTGGCGGAATAGGAAGATTCCGAATCATAACAGAAAAAGGACCAACAAAGCTCAAATTGCATGTTCGTGGCCGGGAGAAATCTCTTCCGGGCTTCCCCTCTGTTGTTCCTCACGAATCAGCAGTGTGATTGGCTCGTCCGTTGGGCGTGCGCGTTAGGCGGGCAGCCCCAGGGGCGAGATGTCATCGGATTACGCAATTGGTATTCGGCCCCTTCGTAACCTCCAGGAGTTTGCACGATGTTCTTGAATCTCTGGCGACGGTGGTTGAACCCGCGAGCCTCCACGCTACTAAAGGAGGAACGGCGTAACCGGGAGCGTCTGGGGCGGGGCAAATTTCGGCCGACCCTGGAGGGACTGGAATGCCGCGTCGTGCCCACGATTACTTTTACGAAGACCGCCAATGCGGCCAGTTTCGCTGCCGGGCAGAACATTACCTACACGATTCAGGTTCACTTGACGCAGGATCCGAACGAGGATCCAATCGACGACCACTTCGTCCAGATCAGCGATGTTTTACCGGCAAACACCACCTTCGTATCAGCGGTTCAGGACCCCGCCGATCCGACGCAATTCACGCCGTCGACGCCGCCCGCGGGCACGAACGGCACTGTCCAGTGGAACACTCCCACTCTGCCGCTCGGTGAAACCGACACGTTTACGCTCGTCGTCAATATTAATCCCGCAGCCGGCACCGGGACGATCACCAATGACGCACGGTATTCGTCGCTCGACCACGCCTCGCCCGGCGTGTCCACCGCCGTAACCGTAAGCGTGTCCCCCCAGGCCGATCTGTCCATCATCAAAGAGGATCATTTAGGCGCGTCGGCAACTCCCATTGCCGTGGAATTGACGCCGTTCACCTACTTCCTTACCGTGACGAACCATGGCCCCAGCGATGCCCAGGGCGTTGTGGTCACGGACGCCGCCCCCGCCGGAGTGACGCTTGACTCGATAAGCTTCCCGCAAGGCAGCCAGGGGACCGGTTCGGCGTCCAATACCTTCAATCTGGGCACGGTGGCCGCGGGCGCGACCGTGAACGGAACTATCGTGGTCACGTTCTCCGAGGACGGCAGCGTTACCGACACGGCATCGGTAAGCAGCTCCACCACGGATCCGAATATGACCAATAATAGTTCGAGCGTTACCGACCCGGTGACCGAGGGGACATTTACCGGAACCGGTTTGACGTTTAGCAACTTTGAATTCACCCCTCTGGTCAATCAGCCCGTGGCCACCTTCACCCATGTCAACGGCGCGGAAGCTGCCAGTGCCATGACAGCGACGATTGCCTGGGGCGACGGAACTTCCTCGGCCGGCGGCGTGGCCCTGGTCAACGGCAGCTATACCGTCACCGGCTCACACACCTATAGCGATGAGAAAATCTATTCGATCACGGTGACGGTGACGGACGACAGCGGCTCGGTCACGTTTAACGGCACCGCAACGATACAGGAGGAATTGTTGCCCGGCGGCACGCGCGGCACGGCGGACCAGCGCTTCCTCTCCGAGGTCTATCGCGACCTGCTCGGCCGGCCTATCGATCCCCAGGGGTTGGCGACGTGGACGGCGGAACTCAACTCCGGCGCCAGCCGCAACCAGGTGGTACGCAATATCCAGAATGCGCCGACGCTGGAGTACCGTGACGATCAGGTGCAGGCGATCTACCACCAGTACCTGCACCGGGCGGCCGATGCGGCCGCTTTACAGAATGATGCCGCCTTCCTGCAAAACGGCGGCACACCGGAGCAGCTCATCGACATCGTCGTCAGTTCGCCGGAATACAATCAGCGCACCAACGGCACCAACGACGGCTGGCTCGATGTCTTCTACCAGGACGCGCTTGGCCGCGCCGTGGACTCGGCCGGCAGAAGCGGTTGGGACATGGCCTTTGCCAGCGGCGCTAGCCGCGCTCAGGTGGCGGCCCAGATCATGATGGACGACGAGTATCGCCAGGACCTGATCCAGAGCTACTACCACCAGTACCTGGATCGGCCGGCCGAATCGACCGGGCTGGCCGCCTGGCTCAGCGCCTTCAAGGATTTCGGAGCCACCGACGATATGGTCATCGCGGGCATCATCAGCGCGCCGGAATTCTACAACAAGACCGCTCCGTGACAGGTAGGTAGATCCGGCGAAAATGTCCAGATAGGCTTCCGGTTCCAAGCCGTGCTAGGCAAATGGTGGTTCTACACGGCCAGCTTCAGCAAGCCTTGACAGGGCGGTAGACTGCCGTGCACCCGGCAGTAATTGAAGCGGGAACGAGTCCTGCCCTCTTTTCCCTCCCCCTTTTTTCCCTCCCCATGTAAAGGCTTCATCTGTCCCCTTTCTCGTCATCGCGGTCGATCGGCCACCCGGCTTCGTTCCGCTTGGAAAGATAGAGGAACAGGAAAGCAATACCGCTGATGAAGCCAACCAGGATGGTAAGGAAGATGGCAATTTGAAAGATCAGAAATTCGCCGGTCATACACTAGGCCCATCTTTCGGTGCGGAATTCGGCAGCATTGTGACCCGATGTGCAGCAAGGGGCCTTGCTGGCGCGTCGGGTTACAATGCCGCACAACAGTTCACACTTCGTTTTTCGGTGTCGCTGCGGAGCCTGCCCTCCTGCTCTCAGTTCTCTTCAAAGCGTTTTGGCAATCGCCCGGAGACGACGCTGGGAAATAACCGATACCAAGAGTCGATTTGACCAGGAAGAAGAGAGCCGCCAGACCGAAACTTGACGCGACGACTAACGCACAGATGCGATACACCAAGGGAGCGATAACTTGATGCTTCGGATAAGGCACATCCGGCTCAGAAAGAACCTTGAACACGAGGCCGCCGAAACTGGCTAGAAGTATGCCACACAGACCGGCAAGCAAATGAGCTCGCCGTTTCTGTACAGGTGTGTCCTTCATCCAAGCGCACCCATGAGCCCAGAAATAAAAGAACCCGAACATGACTACCGGCATAAGGAGTAGCAGCATGCAGCAGGGAGGCCCAGCAGTCATCAGCCGCCTCCTTCCATCCAGACCTGACCTCCAGGCCAGACCTATGCTTCCTCTGCGTCGCGTACATCCCGCCGGCTCACGAGATTAATGGGCTTTAGAAATGATCCCGAGAGACCGGGATTATTCCCAAACGCGCCTGCGACATCATCGCGCCCTGGCGGCACCCAGGTGCTCGTTGCTTTCGTGCCGAGAAGGTCCCTCCGCACGGTCGGCGCGTGAACGCATCGTCGCCCGCTACCGGCAGAGCAATGGCGGCAAAGCTGTAGAATATCCACGGGAGTATTGGAGCCTGAGTAGAATATTCATCAGGCCAATAACGGCCAGCGCAGGCCACATCACTCAAGAGGAGGTCGAAATGTCCTGTCCTTCCCAGGCCCAGGCCCGATCGTAATATGCCCAGGGAAGCAGCTTTTAGTATTTGCTCTCATTTCCATAGTGGAGGGATTACGCATATGCGCTATTATCTTTGCCTGCTGGCCCTGGCTGTGCTGGCGGCGAACTACAGCGGCGCGGCCGCCGCGGATCTTGACAAGATCGAGCGCCGCATTGCCAGGGAGCCGGCTTACAAAACCAAGCCGAAGTACTGCTTGCTCGTCTTTGGACCACAGGCGAAGTCGCGCGTCTGGCTCGTCCAGGACGGCGACACGCTCTACGTGGACCGGAACGCCGACGGCGACCTCACCGGGAAAGACAAACGGGTCACGAGCAAGGACTCGGGCGACAACTACCGCGTGTTCGAGGCCGGCGACATCCACGACGGCGCGCTGACCCACTCAGGCCTGTCGGTTTCATTGATGAAGGTCACGCCGGAAATCGTCGGCAACGAGCAGGAATTCCGGCGCATCGCCAGGAGCAGTCCGGAATTGTGGACCTGGTGGGTGCGCATAACTGCCGAGCGCGAAGTTGCCGCCGCGGAGAAGACGGCGCTGCCGAAAAAGATCGGCTACGTTATTAACGGCGACGGCCTCGGCTATCTCCTGTTTGCTGACCGGCCGGGCGATGCCCCCATTATCCATCTCAACGGCCCGTGGTCGATCGGCCTGCAAGATGTCAAGCAACAATTAATTGCCGGCCACAAGACGATGCTGCAAATCGGTATCGGCACGCAGGGCATTGGCCCGGGGACCTTTGCCTTCGTGCTCTACCCCAACACCATCCCGAACGATGCCTACCCCCGCGCCGAGATTACTTTCCCGGCCGGGCACTCGGGGGACAAGCCTGTCCTGCTCAACCTGGAACTCAAACAGCGTTGCTGAGGCAACTGCCTGGAGGACCTGGTCGAGGTCCCGGAGACGGTCGGCAGAGGCCTGGCGCGCATCAACCTGTCGTACGATGCCTGGAAACCGGGCCGCGTCAGCCCCGCGACCGTGGCAGTTCCCACGATCGTTCACGAGATTGTGGACTCGCCCCAGCTCAAGGCCACGCTGCGCGGGCATAAGGAAGGCGTCTTTAACCTGGCCATGGCCCCCGACGGCCGAACACTGGCCACGGCCTGCACTCACGGCGGCGCGATCAAACTGTGGGACATCGCCGAGCAAAAAGAACGGGCCGCATGGAAGGGCGATGCCGGCAATATCTACAGCATGGCGTTCGCACCCGACGGCGCCACACTGGCGGTTGCCTATTACTCTGACAACCGCCAGGCCGTCGTTGGCGGTATCGGCCTGTGGGACGTAGCCACTGGCCGGCAAGGGACCGTTCTTCGTCACACCCCGTCGCGCGGCGTCATGCGGTTGGCCTTCGCGCCGGACGGCAAGACCATCGCGGCTGTGGAAGATTGGCTGGAAGAAAAAAAATACAGCACCGAGCTCACGCTCTGGGACCTTGCGACCCGCAAGGCGCGGTCCAGGTTGCCGGTTGAACACTGCAATTCGCTGGCGCTCTCTGCGGACGGCACGCTCTGCGCGGCGGTCTTCGCCGTCAAGGACAATCGTCTCACAGGGATCGAGGTCAAACGCCTGGACGTGATGACGGCAAAGGAATTGCCGCCGCTTGTCAACACCGTGAATCAGAGCACCATCAATTTTGTCGCCATTTCCCCCGACGGCAAGACGCTCGCCGGGGTTGATCCCATGGGCACGATTATCGTTTGGGACATGGGCACGGCAAAGGTGCGGGCCACGTTGCGTCTGGAAGAGAAGCGCCTGATCGGTTCGCTTGCCTTCGCGGCCGACAACAAAACCTTGGCCGCGGCCCTCGGCGACCGCATCGGCCACAGCAACGATCCGGGTCTCATCGCGCTCTGGGACACGGCCTCGGGCAAGCAACTGCTGACGCTCAGCGGTCACAAGAGCGCTGTCTTGTCGGTTGCCTTTAGTCGCGACGGCCACACTCTGGTTTCGGGCGGCGCCGACAAGACGGTGCGGCTGTGGGACGTCGGCGGCCTTATGGCGAAAGCGGCTGCAGGACAACGATAGCAGGTCGTTTGGACACCTTGTCTATCCGTTGGGATTAACGACGCGCCCGAGAAACAGGATTGCCCCCGTCCGCTTGTCCTGGATCAAGAATAGAAAGGGATGGTCGGCCCGAAAGAGGATCGTCTGAAAGACGGGGCCCGGGGCATTGCCGCCAACATGCCCTGTTACAGCGGCCGCTTCGGTGCCCTCCTCGTTCACATCGACAAATGCCTGATGAATCACATCGTAGAGCTTCTGCGCTTTTTCCGTGGCCAGGCCCGAGAAGTCGGCCTGATCGCTGAAGGCCCGCGGCATGCCCAGGGAACTCAACACGTCCTTGAGACCCATGGGGGAAGTAAAGATGAACTTCGGCAAGTACACCTCTACTTCATGCGCGTGTGCCAGGCCGGAAAGCCACTTCTGCACATCGTTGGCCGTGAGCTTCTTCTCCAGGTTCGGCAGCCCATCGACCTGCTTCGGCAAGAGAATCACCATGGAGAGATGGCCGCCCAGGTATGGCAGTTCGAGTAGCTGGGCGTCCGCGGTCTCAGCGTATTGAAAACCGCCGGTCTGTTGCATCATGGGCACTTTGATCTCTCGATTCTTCGACGCATGGAACGGCGCCTGTCGTGTCTCCGGTTTCGCGAATCGGTATTGCCACGTGCCCTTGAAGTAGATGGCGTTCGTCAACACCAGGCGGATGTTTTCCTGGAGAACGCCGGGCGGCATGAGGTCTGCAATCTTGCCGTTGGTCTTTTCCCCGACCCAGTGGTTGATCGTCTGCCGGGCCTGCTCAGCCTTGGCGAAATCGACCGCGCCTGGTTCCGCTCCATAGCGCTCAAGAGTCGATTTCAAGAACGCTTCCTCGAAATGGAAGCCGGTCTGCCCCCACAGGCGATTGGCCACATTCAACTGATAGCTCTTGCTCCTGGCGTTCAGGATGGTGTTGAGCCCAGCGAAACCATTGTGGAGATGGGGATCGGGCAGGTCGAAATGAAGCACGCGTGCCATTTGTTTCCTGGTGTCATCCCTGGCGCCGGCATAGATCATTGCCAACGCGGTCGAGATACTGGCTGGCGAGAAAAACTTGTTGCCGTCGCGTTCGGTCGCGTGCTTGTACAGCTCGAAGGCGAACTGATTGCTCGATCGCGCAACGGCCAGAACGTCGCCAGTGACCGGTACGCTGGTCCCTTCTTCCGGGTCACGTTCTTGTTTGGATTCCTTCGCTGGCGCCGTTGCCACGACGCCATCCTCGGCCGGCATTTGTGGATAGTACGGCGCCGTCGGGGCACGTCTCGCCAGCCGATTTGCTCGGCGCATCGATCTCACCCGGCACGAGGCGGGTTCGGATGCTTCCGCTTGCGCGGCAGAAGCAACGGCCATGCTGGTTAAGAGGCCGAGGATCAAACGCACGAGAGATCGCGCACGGAACATGATCTAGCCCTTTCTGCACTTGGATCGAACTGTTCGCTGCATTGTACCTCGATGAAGAGCGCCTATAACTATTATGGGCCCGAGGTGACACGCGATTATCCACCAGCGCCTTAATCGACCGGGCGAACGAAACCGTTCCGAACATGCGCCGCTGGCTGAAACACTACGCTTGCTCGTGCAGCCTGGAGGCCAAAATGTCCATGCGCTATTCGGGCATACTTCTGTTCGGCCTGCTCGTAAGCCTGGCCTCGTCCGTTCCTGCGCTCGGCGCGCCGCCACCGCTCGGCGCGCCGCCACAGGACGAGCACAAGCAAGTCGCGGAATCGACCATCCAGTTCGAGCAATCAAGGATGAAGGTAGATGCTTATGACTTTGTAGAAGTCACCGTCTCGGTCCGGAAACCTTTTGCCGGGAACCCGTTCACCGATGTTACCGTGAGCGGCACCTTTCAACGGGACGGCGACAGGCCGACCTCGGTGCGCGGTTTTTGCGACGCAGCCGATGGCAGCAGGTTTCGCCTTCGCTTCATGCCCTCGAAACCGGGGCACTATTCGTACGCGGCCGCGCTCCGCACGAGCGGGCTGGTGCAGGATTTCAAGGGGACCTTCGAGGCGGTGGACGGCAAGCGCCGCGGCGTCCTGCGCGTGGACCGGGATTATCCCTGGCATTTCCTGTGGGAGGGGACCGGCGAGCATTATTTCTGGAACGGCAACACGGCGTTCCTGCTCATGGGCTGGCAGGATGAAGCCATCATCCGCGACTGCATCGATCGCCAGCGACGGCTCAAGGTCAACCGCCTGCGCGTCCTCCTGGGCGGCGGCCGCTCGCGCAGCTTCTGGGGCGAGCCGATCATTCCCAATGCCCAGTTTCGCACCTATTTGAACCCATGGCCGGCACAGCATCCCGACGCGCTGACAGCGCCGGGATTCGACTACACGCGCTTCCAGGTCGCCCACTGGCAAAAGTTCGAGCGCCTTCTGAAATACGCCCGCGAACGCGATCTGATCATTTCCGTGGTGTTCGACTGGAACGATTCCCCGGTCCATCCCGCCGCCGGCAGCGCAGACGAGCGCCGTTATTTTCGCTATGCCGCAGACCGGCTGTCGGCCTTCGCCAATGTCACCTGGGATCTCGGCGACGACATCAGTCTGTACCGTTCGCTCGACTGGTCGCACCAGACCGGCAGCCTGCTTTACGAAGCCGACCCGTATCATCACCTGGCGACCGATCATCCCGTGGACAACCGGCACCAGGATCGCACGGCGGACTGGTTTGGCTTCACTTCGTTTCAGGAGTGGTCGCGGCCGCAGCACGCCTGGATGCTCGGCCAGCGCCGGGCGCAGAAAAAGACCGGCCGCATCATCCCGCAGGTGAACGAGGAGTATGGCTACGAGGACCACTACCCGAAGTGGGCGCAAAATTACCCGGACGGCGCCTCGGCGGAGAACATGCGCAAGACCGCCTGGGAGATTTACATGGCCGGCTGTTACCAGACCACGGGCGAGACCGCCCGCCGCGGCACAGGCTACTGGCCGGACACCGGCGGCGGCTGGGTGAACGGCCGGGGCGATGCCAGCATGGTGATGCTCCAGGGCTATGCCCGCATCGTCGATTTCTTCACGAGCTTTGCCTGGTGGAAGACCGAGCCGCACGATGAGCTGGTCACCCCGGGCAACTTCTGCCTGGCCGAGCCGGGCCGCCAATACGCCGTCTACCTGCCGCGCGGCCAAAAGGCCACCGTCCAGCTCGAGCCCGGTCGTTACCACGTGCGCTGGTTCAACCCGCGCGACGGCCAAACGAAGTCGCTCCCGGACGCGGTCGCCTCGCCGTGGATTTCCCCAGAGCCGCCCGACAGCGGCGATTGGGCGGTCCTGCTGTGGAAGGATCCATGAAGGTCAATTCTAATCGCCTCAAGGCTTGCCAAACCCGAGCAGCCAACCTGGCACTACGCGCCCATGTTAGGATGACCCCCCGCCACGCTTAGTATTGCATAGAAAGGCAACCCTATTCAAAGTGGCACGGGTTCAGGCTCCCGTGACGGTCGGCGCCGCCGCAATTCGACGGTTGTGCCTCAGTCTGGGTAAGGGTCCCGTAGGTCACCCCTTTCCAAAAAAGATTGTTTGCAAACGCGCGCGAGATCGGCGACAAATGATCCGACTCGTGGCGCTACGTTTTATCGTCCTGTGCGTCCTTAACGATAGGTGACTCGCATGACCGAGGGATCTGCCGCGCGCGTTCGTCCATTGGCGCAGTACCGCGAGTACCTCCGCCTGCTGGCTCGGCTACAACTGGATCCGCGCTTGCAGACGCAACTGGATCCATCCGACGTGGTGCAGGAGACGCTCTTGAAAGCCCATGGAGCAATGGGCCAGTTCAGGGGGAAAACCGACAACGAGCTGGCGGCCTGGCTTCGCAAGATTCTCGCAAACACGCTCGCTGACGCTCTGCGTAAGCTTCACCGGGGCAACGGCAGGCCGGACCACTCGCTCGAAAACGCCCTTGAAGAGTCATCCGCGCGAATCGAGGCCCTGCTGGCTGCCCATGAGCCTTCGCCCAGCCAGCAGGCCATTCACAATGAGCAGCTCCACCGCCTCGCAAAAGCGCTCGGCGAGCTGCCCGAGGACCAACGCCTTGCCGTGGAGATGAAGCACCTCCGCGGCCTCTCGGTCGCCCAGATTGCCGAGCAAATGGCCAAAACCAGGCCAGCCATCATCGGCCTGCTCTTTCGCGGACTGAAGCGCCTGAGGGAACTGATGGGCGAATAGAACTTGGTGCTTAGAACTCCAACCAGGAACCTGGTTTCCCGTGAATGCATCCGAGCGTGAAGACCGCCTTTACGAAATCCTCCTCGCCTATGTCGAATCGGCCGAGGCCGGCTCGCCCCTCGACCGGTCGGAGTTCCTGAGCGCTCACGCGGAGTTTGAGGTCGAGCTGACGGAGTTCTTCGCCGGCCAGGACCAAATGGAGGGAATGGCGGCGCCGCTGCGCACCATCGCGCATGCTGTCTTGCGCGTTCAACCGCAGGCCGGCGAGACACCCCCTCCCGGCGGAGGCGGTGAGACGACGTTGCTCCTCTCACCGTTTCTCTCGGGCGAAAGATTCGGCGACTATGAGATGCTCGGCGAGATCGGCCGCGGCGGCATGGGAGTCGTCTACAAAGCTCGCCAGAGGAGTCTCCATCGTCTGGTCGCGATCAAGATGATCCGGGCCAACGCTCTCGCGTCGCCCACCGACTTGCAACGCTTTCGCAACGAAGCCGAAGCTGCTGCCCAGCTCGATCATCCAAACATCGTGCCGATTTATGAGATCGGCGAATTCCATGCGCGGAGCATTGGCCCGCCGATCACGTATTTCAGCATGAAGCTGATCGACGGCCCCAACCTGGCCGAACGGCTCTATCATTTTCGCAATGATCCATCCGCCGCCGCGCGCCTTCTCACCACAATTGCTCGCGCCATTCACCACGCTCACGAGCACGGCATCCTCCACCGCGACCTCAAGCCATCGAATATTCTTCTAAGACACGAGGCGTCGGGGGGGAGGGAGACCGAGCCTGCAAGTCCCGGCCATACAAAGTCTCATTCGGCCCCGGCGCCCGACGTCCGGCCTCCGGCGCATCACTTCTCGCCACTCATAACCGATTTTGGCCTCGCCAAACGCCTGAGCGACGACAGCGGTCTGACACAGCCGGGAGAGCATGTCGGCACGCCCAGCTATATGCCGCCGGAGCAGGCCTCGCGGTTCAAGCAGCCGCTTACCATCGCAGCCGACGTATACGGTCTGGGCGCCGTGCTCTACGCGATGTTGACCGGCCGGCCGCCCTTTCATGGCGACACGATTGCCGAGACGATGCGGTTGCTTCTGGAGACAGAGCCGGTTCTGCCGCGTCGTCTCAACCAAAAGGTGGACGCCGACCTGGAGACAATTTGCCTTAAATGCCTGCAGAAGGACCCTAGCCAGCGGTATCCATCTGCCGCCGCCCTGGCCGATGACCTCGAACGCTGGCTGGCGGGAAAGCCAATCCAGGCGAGAGCCGTTGGCCGGACCGAACAGGTCTGGCGCTGGTGCAAACGAAGACCTGCGATTGCCGGATTGACGGCTGCCTCGGGGGTTCTGCTCGTCATGCTCCTCGTGGGGCTCGCGGTGAGCACCGCGCTCATTGCCCGGAAGGCCGCCGAGGCTCGGGGCGATCGCGATCTCGCCCAGCAAAGTGAGCGAACCCTTCGGCAACAGCATTATGTTCGTGACATGGCGCGGGCCCAGGCGGCGTGGTCGCGATGTGACCTAACCACGCTCTTAGAGACCTTGGCTCGTCATATTCCAGGCGAAGGCGAACCCGACCTGCGTGGTTTCGAGTGGTTCCACCTTTGGGCGCTTGCCGGCCAGCCTAGGCTGGAGCTACATGGGCATAAACGCGAGGCATGCCACGTGGCCTATTCGCCCGATGGTAAGCTTCTGGCTAGCTGTAGCTGGGACGGCACCATCAAGATGTGGGATCCCGCGAACGGAACCGAGATAAGGACGCTCCAGGGACATAAGGGAGACGTCAACTGGGTATCCTTTTCGCGGGACGGGAAGGCACTTGCTAGCGCCGGCGATGATCGCATGGTGCGGCTATGGGATGTCGAATCGGGTCAAAGCCAACTCATTCTGGCCGGACACCAGGATGAAGTAATGGTCGCGGAATTCTTGCCTGACGGCAAGCTGATCGCATCAGGGGGAGCGGACAATACTGTCAGGTTGTGGGACCGTTCCTCCGGACGGCTCGTTGCGACTCTGATCGGACACACCAATCGGATCAATTCCCTTGGCTCTCAGGAAAATGGCACAATTCTGGTGTCCGGGGGCAGGGATGGCGTGGCCCATTTCTGGGACGTCGCGGCGGCGCGCTCTGCTCCCTGGCCTTCAACCCTGGCACCCATTCGAACGCTGCCAATGGAAAGCAAGCAAGAGCTGGCGACCCAGCCTCGTATCAACTCAGTGACCTGTTATTACGACAGAATTGCCTTCGGATGTGGTGACGGCATAGTCAGGCTCTTCAAAGCAAAGAGGGCAACACCCGAACCGTGGATGAATTTGCCCGAGCAGGCCTACGCCCTGCGCTCGGTAAGGTGGAGTAGTGATGGCTCCTCGCTTGCCTCCGGAAACGAAGGCGGCCAGGTTCAGGTTGCGAACTTCCTTTCCGAGGAGACGCGTGTGTTTCAGGGCCAAGGCCGCGTTTGGAGCGTGGATGTTTCTTCAAGCAACTGCCAGCTAGCCAGCGCGTGCGGTGACGGGATCGTCCGGATCTGGGATCTCTCGTCAAGAGCCCCTGAGCGCTGTCTTTCGACTCTTGTTAGGCCGAATGTTTCGTGTCTGGCTTTCGCACCGGATGGCCAAACATTACTAACTGGCCATTACGGAGGCGCGGCCCGTTTGTGGAACGTGCAATCGGGCCAGGTCTGCCAGGAGATCTGTTCGGACGATGGGCGCAGCGCAAGTGACATCCTGTCGGCCTCTTGGAGTCCGGATGGGAGCATCGTCGCGGTGGGAAGGGCGGAACGCCCGGCAATCCTGTGGGACGTGAAGCCCCGCCGGCTTCTTCCCGAGTTAGCAGGCGAAAACGGATCCCAGCAACAGGTTGCCTTTTCGCCCGACGGGAAGCTGCTCGCGACGATTGGCGGTGGCCCGGCCCTTCGCTTCTGGAATACCCAAACCTGGAGTTTGACGCACACTCTTGAGAAATGTGAGGCGGAACGGATCGCGTTTTCGCCGGATGGGCAAGCCCTTGCCCTTGGCGGCTACGACGTGTCTAAATTGGATATCGTTACAGGCGAAAGGTGCCCGGGGGGCGACACGGGCAGGCACACGGTGCGGTGCTTGGGCTTTTCAGCCGATGGGCGGATCGTGATCACCGCCAACCATGATGGAACACTGGGTAAGTGGGATTTCGAGGCTGGACAGCATGGCCCAGCCGAACTGTTGCATGCCAATGATCGAATCGACTGTGGTGCGTTGACGCCGGACGGCAAGACCATGATCACCGGAGGGCGTGATGGTGCCCTGAGCTTCTGGAATGTCGCTCTCTGTCAGGAACTGTTCCACCAGCGGGTGAGCGGTGGCGGTGTGCGGGCCGTCGCCGTATCCCCCGACGGCACCATGCTCGCAATCGCGGTGGCCCACGACAAGAACAGCAGCGATCTCTTTCTCTGGTCGGCACGCGTCGCGGATCCGGTGACGAAGCCAAAGTGACTACTCAGGTTTGCCCCAGCCCTTCCGCCACAAATCTAAACGAGCGCGCTTCATTCTTTAGACCCATACGTCCTTGACTATAGGGAACGTTTGACCTCCCTCGGGAGAAGCAGCGGCAAGAAAAGCGTTAGACGGCAGATGATTCTAGCCCGGCACAGATCGGGCAAGTTTCCCGGATCACTTCGAAACAAAGGACGTGAGCTTATGAAGTATCTCTTGAGCGTTGTTCGGTGCATAATGTTGGCCTGTCTGGCCGCCGGGGTCACGGCTTCGACCGCTCCTGGTGGGGACGACACACGGCCCAACTGGACAGGCGGGGGAGCCGGCACAACCACGCCCGAAGGCGGCGTCGATGTCGATGAATTCAGCGGGCGGTCCTCTCATGTCGGCCAGTTCATCGCAGAGGGGTTCCATACCCTCAATCCGGTCGACTTCACCTTCGCGGGCGAAGCGACCTGGACGGCCGCCAACGGCGACACGTTGGAGCTGACGTACACGGGCCAGATCTTCCTTAGCGGCGACCCGGTCTATCCCTTCGGATTCGTGGCCGAACTTGTGGCCGAGGGCGGCACCGGGCGCCTGTCCGGGGCACGGGGTCGCGCCGCGATGTCCGGCGCCTTTACAGGGAGGCCGGGGGAGTTCTACTTCGACTTCGAAGGAACCCTTGATCCCAACGGGAAGTGAGAAGGGCTCGTGCCCCCGCATCCCAGGCAGGTCCGTGTGGCCCTGCCCGACCCAATACTGCACCGGCCAGTTGCGCCGATCTGCCCGTTATGACGTCCGGCCGGCATGATTCCGCTGGCCTTGCTGGTATCACGGCCTCCGCTGGGGAGCCGTGGCTGACTCAACTCGCCGCCTGGTCCGCGCCGCGAGAAACAGCCCTTTAACACCTGCGGACCTGGAGATCAGCCATGTTTTGCAAGTCTCGGTTCAACAAGGTCGTGGGTCCTTTGACCGCTCTCGCCGTGGTTCTCACCTTGGCGTGTCACAAGGCACAAGCGCAGGTCAAACCATTCAAGGTCACTGGTGAGGGCGTCGCCCCGTTTGGTCTTCCATTGCCGGGGCAGGATGCGCGGCCCCATTCGATCGTGGGCAACGCGACCCACCTGGGCCGGCATACCGGCGAAGGGAGCGTCAAGACGGACTCGGTAGTGTTCGATCCGACCACGGGGCGCATCATCGGCGAGTTTGGCAGCGGAGCGCCCTTCGTGTTCACGGGCGCGAACGGGGATGAACTGGTCTGCTACTACGGACGGACGGATTTCGGCGCCAGCAAGCCGGGAACCTTCGAGCTGACTATACTCGACGTCCTGCCAGACGGCTCCTTGGTCGTCGAGGCGCTCTTTATCGCCGAGTTCGTTCCCCAGCCAGACGAGTGCACCGGCATGTTCGCGGGAGTAACAGGTAGCTGGGTCATGTACGCCACGACGGAGCCATTCGTCCTGGGATCCAACGATCCTGTTAACTACTCATGGCAAGGCCAAGGCTCGCTTACGTTTGCAAAATAGTACCGGTGGCCAAAGAAACGACGCCGAGCAAGCTGCTCACGGCCCCTCATTGTCTCTGGAGCGAATAAAGGCGATAAAGGAATAAAGGTGTCAGGATCGTGTCAGGATCCTTTCCTGGGGCAAAGTTTCCTGAAAAGGGTCCTGACATCCTGACACCTTTGTTTTCCCAAGCCCCCTGTGCAGCTCGCCTTCGGCTCGGGGAGCGCAGAAAGAAGCAGACGCACCAGCACAGACTCGTGCCTGGCGGGAAAAGGGCAAATATGAACCAGGACGGCAAATTCCGTTCGCCCGACTTTCAACCGGAAGAGTTCTCCCGGCCTGTCGGATTTCGTCGTGACTTTGCGTTATAGGCATTGGAGGTGAATCCATTGAGCATGCACACGTGCAGCCGGTGGCATAATCCTTCTTTGCATCTGTTTGGGCTTTACATCGGAGAATTCGTGCGAAGCCTTCGCTAAGACATCGAGACTGCTTTGAAGGAGTCTGCCGTGAGTGTCCACCGCAATCATCGCCCGACCATCGATGCCCTGGAATCTCGGGACCTCCTTTCTCTTACAAACCAGCTTCTATCCATCAATTACTATCGCGATATCCTTGGTCGGGCTGCATTCTCGACAGAGGTCACGAACTGGTCACTGGCACTTGATGGGGGAGCTGCGCCAGCAGCTGTCGCCGGCGCTTTCGTCAGTAGTCCGGAATATGCCAATAGCTTCGTGGACGGGTATTTCCAAAGCTATCTCATGCGGCGGGCAGATCCCTCTGGATTGGCATCCTTGGCTGGGGCGCTCGTGCGGCATCGCCTCACGCCCGAAGGGCTCCGGGCCACGATCCTGGGCAGTGATGAATACTTTCAGAAATCAGGCGGGAGCGTCGGCGACCACGGAGCTTCCTACGTAAAGGACCTCTATGAAAGCGTTTTGGGCAGACCGGCAGATGATGGCGGGCTTGCATCTTGGGAGGCCGCGCTTGCCGGAGGACAGTCCCGGAGTCAGGTTGCATTCGGCATCATCAACAGTCGCGAGGGTCTCAGCCGCACCGTGAATTCCCTGTATGTGACCTATCTTGCCAGGGCTGCGGACAGCGCCGGGCTAGCAAAGTGGGTGTTGACCATTCAGCAGGCGGGCGGGACGACGTTCAATGTGATGGCCGGCATCCTTGGCTCCTTTGAGTACACCGGCCGCGTCACCACGGTGTTGCCCAACGATTCGACGATTTCTCCGAAAGTGATGCTCGTCGTTTATGACCCCATCATGGACAATTTCGGCGGGAAACGCATGCACCAAGTCTACGGGAACGATCCCGTTACCATCGCAAATGGTGTGGTAGCAGATCTGAAGGCCGATAGCCATGGTATCGTGAATTACAACATCGTTGAAACCGACATCCTCGACGCTTATCCCTACCAGCAGGACGGTTTCCAGTACGACAATGTGAGTTTCGCCGCAGCCCGCGCCAGCAATCAGTGGCACCAGGGTTCACACTTCGACTACAACCGATTCATTTCGGAAAACGGTATTGCTCAGAAAATCGACAGCGGCGCCATCGACGAAGTGTGGCTGTTCACGGGCGACACAGACGGCTTCAAGACCTGGGAATCGACGATGGCCGGCCCAAACGCATACTTTGTGAATTCCGCTCCGGTGCAAGGTGTGAACACCACTCGCGATTTCATCATAATGGGCTGGAACTTCGAGCGCGGCGTTGGTGAGGCTATCCACTCCTATGGCCACCGTACCGAAGACATCATGAAGCACGCTTACGACGGTGTCTGGGACCAGAATAACCCGGTAAATAACTGGTCAAAGTTCGCGTTGATCGACAAGAATAACCCTGGCCAGGGTGGGGTGGGCGATACCCACTTCCCAGTGAATGGCCTCACGGACTACGACTATTTCGATAGTAGAATTGTCCTTTCGAACGCTCCGGATTGGGCGTATTACCCCTATTTCAAGGGCACAACCGAGACGGTCAATAATGTTGCTTGGTCCCCAGACGGCTCGGATCCTCAGCGGCAATACCTGAACTGGTTTTATTCATGGATTCCGCATTTTGCCGGTCGTGGCCCGGATGGACGGCTCACCGACTGGTGGATCTACATCACGAACACCGATTTTAAATGATTGGTGCTAGTTTGGACGCGCGAGGCGGCCTCGCGCGCACTGCCATTACTCCAGACGCCGGAACGAACCTCACCCACTAGTCCCTGAGGTGCGGCATGGTCTTGAAGCAATTGCACGGAAGAAGGGGAAGTGAGAAGGGCTCGCGCCCCCGCATCGCGGGCAGGTCCGTGTGGCCCTGCCCGGCCCCATACTGCACCGGCCAGTCGCGCCGATCTGCCCGTTATGACGCCCGGCGCCGGCATGATTCCGCCTGGCCTTACTGGTATCACGGCCTCCGGTGGGGAGCCGTGGCTGACTCAACTCGCCGCCCGGTCCGCGCCGCGAGAACAGCCCTTTAACACCTGCGGACCTGGAGATCAGCCATGTTTCGCAAGTCTCGGTTGAACAGGGTCGTGGGTCCTTTGACCGCTCTCGCAGTGGTTCTCACCTTGGCGTGTCACAAGGCACAAGCGCAGGTCAAACCATTCAAGGTCACTGGTGAGGGCGTCGCCCCGTTTGGTCTTCCATTGCCGGGGCAGGATGCGCGGCCCCATTCGATCGTGGGCAACGCGACCCACCTGGGCCGGCATACCGGCGAAGGGA
>Ga0207022_10076_pt1 | contig 27756 bp, 24 predicted proteins | sample Alteio_BWMinCont_46_FD_153307 | JGI IMG/M metagenome (GOLD analysis project Ga0207022, IMG submission 153307) | Enriched cells from forest soil in Barre Woods Harvard Forest LTER site, Petersham, Massachusetts, United States -... | ecosystem: Environmental > Terrestrial > Soil > Temperate forest >... | reverse complement strand
TGCATGATATTCATGATACGTCGGACTGTCACTTATTGTTCATCAATTCTGATGAGAAAGCACGTTGGCCGAAATTAAAGGATTTTCTTAAAAACAAACCGGTGTTGACCGTAAGTGATTTTGGAGACTTTGCGACATCCGAAGGGATGATCGAATTTGGCCTCAAGGATAACCATATCAGCGTTGATCTTAATATAGATGCAGTCAAGGCCGGACAGTTACAGGTACAGGATCGCCTGTTGCATCTGGTAACTGTCGTACACCCTGCTTCCATAGAAAGTGGGAAGTAGTATGAAAACGCGCTCATAGCGTGACATCCTTCTGATGACCATCAGCGCGATGACGCTTATTATTGCGCTCCTTGTTGCTAAAGATGTCTATGTAAACTGGCAGCAGCTGGAGAAAATACGCTCACTTAAGGGCGCCATCCTCATGAGCGATAAGTTGTTCGATGCCACCGAGAAATTCTCGGAGGAGCGGGACATCGCTTATACGATTTTGCATGCGCCAGATGCCGATACAGCTAACAAACTACGCGCACGTCTGGAGGAAAGACGTCAGGCAGCGGATGTAGCCCTCGGTAATGGTATGGAGGCACTTAAGGCCTACGACTTCGTAGAACTTGTGAAGTTTCGTGAGGCTATCGAAAAACAGTTATTAGGTATTCGCAAGCTTCGAGAGCAAATCGATCAGGCTGCAGCAGTTCCGGCGAATCAGCGCAATGACAAGCTTTCCGACCAATGGTTCGAAGAATCGACGAAGCTGATTGAAGAGACGCAGGATTTATGGGTAGAATTCAGCCAGCATTTCGCAGACATAGATCCGATTGTTACGCAACATCTGCGCTATAAGCATTTTCTGCGCGTTATCAGCGATTATACGGGGCGGGAACGCGCTATTATTGGGCGTCTCATCGTCGATAATTCCGATCCCGGGCTAGAACAATCCGCGCAACTACTGCGCGGTCAGGGAACCCTTGAATTAAGCTGGAAAATGGCCGATGTTCTAGCCACCCAGAGCGGCCTGATGACTTCCATTGCACCTTATTATAGTGATGCCAGGAGCCACTATCTCACGCTTTTTAGCATGATATCCGATACTTTCTACGTGCCCGGCGGACGCCATGGCGCTTCCTATCCTATCAGTGTGGACCTTTGGTTTGAATTATCGTCACAGGCAAAGGAATCATTTGATGCGCTAAAAGACGCCTCGCTGAAGGCCATCCATCACTATGTAGAAACATTGGAAACGCGCGCTGAACAGGCAATTATCGGCAATACCGTCCTGCTATTTTGTGTGATGGTTTTGTGTGCTTACAGCTTTCAGGTTGTGATCCGCCGGGTTATCACTCCTATAAATGCCATGGCGGGGGCGCTCCTCGATACTGTACATGGAAAATCGGTAACCTCCCTACCGCCAATTGCCAATGAAGAGGATGAAATTGGCAAGCTAGTGCAGGCGCTGCATGCATTTCAGGAAAGTGGGGACCGTTATCGTGCGTTGGTTGAAGCGAGTTCACAAATTATCTGGACATGGAGACCCGACCAAACCGGAAATATGGGAACGCTTTTTGATTGGTGGGAGAAAATCACAGGGTTGCCGGCATCTGAAATGCTCCCTTACGGCTGGGCCAGCACCGTTCATCCAGATGACCGTGAAAACGCGAAGGAGATCTGGACACATGCTATGGAGACAGGGGAAAATTATACTATGGAATATCGACTCCTCAGGCGTGAGGGAGGAGTGTGTTGGGTATATGTGCGTGGAGTAGGACTTAAAAATCCGGATGGATCGGTACGTGAATTAGTTGGCGCGCTTAATGATATTACAGAGCGAAAAGAGGCGGAAATAGCACTCAAGAATTACAATCTTGCACTGGAACGCAGTAATAAAGAACTCGACGATTTCGCCTACATAGCTTCACACGATCTGAAAGAACCGCTGCGCGGCCTGTTCAACCATGCCACATTCCTGCTCGAAGATTATAAGGATAAGCTCGATGAAGCTGGTGTGCGCAAACTTCATCGCCTGTCATACCTTGCCCAGCGTATGGAGCGACTCGTCAACGATCTTTTGTATTTTTCGCGTCTTGGCCGCCAGGATTTGGCCATCCAGCCTACCGACATGAATGAAGTAATACATGATATAGCAAACACGATTGAAACATTCATTGAGGAACGTCATGCGCATATCATTGTTCCTAAACCATTGCCTGTCATAACATGCGATAAGACGCGTATCACCGAAGTGTTCCGTAATCTTATCACCAATGCCATCAAATATAACGACAAGTCGGAAAAAACCGTGGAAATTGGTTTTTTGGAGACACATACCCCATCTGGTGGGGCCGCAACGAAAAATGTATTCTATGTTAAAGACGATGGTAAGGGCATTCCTGAAGAATTCTACGATGAAATATTTCGTATTTTTAAACGCCTGCAAAGCAGTAAGGATACAGCAGAAGAAGGCACTGGAGTCGGATTGACGTTTGTCAAAAAAATTGTCGAGCGGCATGGTGGTAAAATTTGGCTGGAGTCAGAAGTAGGGCAGGGAACCACATTCTATTTTATCTTGGGAACGCGATAATTATCGCCGAATCAAGACGGACTAACTGCAATCAAATAAACCAAGAGCTATTACGATGCGCGCGACAAGGTATAGCCATTAACATCCTTGGAAAGCTCTAGGCTTGCGATGCTATCAATCGCTGTCTTTAGTTTTCCTAATTCGGCAGGCTTAGTCAAATAGCCTCTCACGCCCAGTGTTTCTGCTCTTTCCATATCCTTACTGTAATTGGATGTGGTGCACATTACGATAGGTATATGCGGTAATATTTTACAGGTCTGCAAACGCTCTATAAATTCAAAGCCATCCAATCCCGGCATATTGATATCGAGCAGTATCAAATCGATAGAACCAGAATTTTCTATTTCGGCGTTTATCATGGTCAGTGCTTCAAAAGCGTCGCCAGCAACTAACAGATTGCATTTTAGCTTAGCTTCTTCGATCAGCATGAGCCGGGTAAGTTCAATATCGGCTTCGTTATCCTCCACCAGCAATATATTGGCTAATGAACCTTCTTTGCCCAGAGAGGGGCTTTTTTGCGTGGATATTTCCGTCGGTATAGCTGCATTCTGACTGAGCTGCTCGGGCTTAGGCAAAGTAAACATGAACGTTGAACCACCGGCGCTGCCGAATTCGTACCAGATATTGCCGTGATGTAATTCGAGAATTTTCCTGCAAATGGCCAGTCCGAGACCAAGCCCTTTTCCTTTATCGCGCGATAAGCGTTTAAAAGGTTCAAAGAGTTTACCTTGCAATTCCGCGTTAATACCGGGGCCGTTATCTACAATGCTGATTTTCCATTGGCCCTGCTCCTCAATGGCATGCACATGAATAATTGGATCGACTTCACAGTAGTGTATCGCATTGGCAAGAAGGTTTTGCAGCACCTGGGTTAACTGCACACGATTGGCAAAAACCTTTGGCAAAGCATCGCATGTAATAATAGCTTTGCGTTCAAGGATGAGTGAGGTGAGATTTTCCTTCGTATCACTCAATATTTGGGCAAGGTCACACGTTGTTTTGGCAATTTCTTGTCTGCTCCCGTCCAGTCGCGTATAGAAATAGACCGTGTCGATTAGCGCAAGCATGCGCGTAGCAGCATTTTTGGTATATTTCATGTATCCTTGCCCGCGTTCGGACAAAGTCTCATGTGCAATCACGAGGTCGAGGAAAGAACTGATGGTGTTGACAGGTTCCTTGAGATCATGCGCCAGTGCGCGACTAAAAACCTCAAGAGAAGCCTGCTGTTCGTAAATGCGCTTTTGCAGAGCACAATATTCAATAGCAACGCGGATAATACGTTGCAGGGTATCTGAGGTAATGGATGATTTTGAGAGGTAATCCTGCGCACCTTCCTTGATGGCCGCGACGGCTACATTCTCATTGCCTTGCCCGGTCATGATGACTACGGCAATATGGGGATATTTGCTGCGTATCCGCTTTAGCACTTCAATACCATTGCGTCCCGGCAGGGAGTAATCGAGCAATATACAATCGGGATTGTGCGCCTCAATGTGCTCAAAGCCTGTTTCACCGTTGTCGGCTTCAAAAATTCTGTATTTTACATCGCCGCTCTTTTGGAGTGTTCTGCTATAGAGTTCCACGTCATCCATGCTATCATCAATGACCAGAATTTTGAGAGCCTCACCCATACTCACTCCTTACTCGCGTATAAGTATATCGCCGTTAAAAAATTATAAATTAAAAAGCGATAAAAAAAATAACGTAATCTGCGTAATCTGTATAAAATTTTCTATAGAAGCGAGTAGGCATTTTTGTTTAATACGAATCAAATTTATAAAACATTCGAAATTAATATTTTTTTTGATCTAAATAGATATCTTGATAAGAAACATGGCATTGCTCCGAAGTAGCAACAAACAATTTGATGCACAAATAGTGCTAACATTCGTCTTATAAGGCGGGCTGTTAATCAGTTATTGATTTTTCTATCTGATACTGTGAGTAACCCTCAGTAGCTTTCCGTGTCTGAATTATATGGACGACCAAAAACTGAACCCAGAATCATTAGATCTGCAACCGGTGATTGAGCTTAAGGGAAGCAGTGGTCAATCTACAGATATGGCTAATTTGTTTCCGGCAAGGTTACTGGCACTGGCCATGCTTCTTACGCTGGCGGTCGTCATATGGATGGGGAGTAACAGTTTTTACATCCATTCTTTTCTCACGCATAACATGGCAAGAGATCAGCAAATTGCTGAGCAAGCCGATGAAATTTTGTATGTGGATAATGCGCTCTCACAATCAGTGAGAACGCAATCCTCCACTGGTGATGCAGAGTTTGACAAACGTTACCGTGAAGCGTTGGAAATAGATCTCGATAAAAAAATTGAGGGCTTGCCGGATCAGGATTTGCGGGATGTTGCCCATGCCATGGATCAGGCAGCTGATCACTTGTCCGTATTGGAAGCCAATTATCAGGATCTGATTCAGAAGAAGCAGATTGCTGAAGCCGAACTGATCCTTCACGGTGAAGAGTACAAGAAATTTAGTCAGGCGCATCTGGATGGCAGACGAAAACTTTCTGAAAAGATCCGCCATGCCTCACATGAAAATCTGCTGAATCTGGAAAACAATATTTACACTACGCTGGTGATGGTAACACTGGTTGTATTGATCCTGTGTGTAGCGTGGTATTTAACCTTTGGCAGCATCCGCCGCTGGCGTATGGAACTGGAAGCAAGCCGTTTGCGGGAAACACAGGCCAAGCAGGAAGCGGAAAAGGCCAACGCCGCCAAGTCTGAATTTCTGGCCAATATGAGCCATGAACTACGCACACCTTTAAACAGTATCATCGGCATGACAAAGCTACTGCGCGACGATATGGCATTGCCGGAAACATTGTATGAAATGGTAGATGTTATTGACCAGGCTTCTACATCCCAGCTGGATATCGTGAATGACATTCTGGACCTTTCCAGAATTGAGGCGCAAGTGGTCGAACTGGAATCTATCGGTATCGATGTTGTGTCGCTGATTGACCAGACCATCGATGCCCTGCAACCGCTTGCGGCCAAGAAGAAGCTGGGGCTGGCCCGGGTGTACAAGACGCAACGTATACCCTTTATACTGGGTGACCCCCTGAGGCTGTCGCGCATCATCACCAATATGGTGGGGAATGGGCTCAAATACACATTGGCAGGTAGCGTGTGTGTGGAAGTGGGGTACGACCAGATATCTGGAGAGGAGATTAAACTCTGGTTCAATGTCATCGATACCGGCGTTGGTATTTCAAAGGACAAGCAAAAAATTATTTTCAATAAATTTACCCAGGTTGATAGCTCCACAACGCGCAAGTTTGGAGGTACTGGGCTTGGGCTTGCTATTACCAAGCAACTGATCGAAATGATGGGAGGTACTATTGCCCTCGACAGTGAACTCGGCAAGGGTTCTGTATTTTCAGTGGCTATTCCTTTTAAAACAACCCAAGTATTGTATAAGGATACCGAGTCCCCGATGGGGATTAAGGTTAAAACACGCACTTATGGCACTGTGCCTAGCCATAAAGCACGAATCCTGGTGGCTGAGGATCACAGCCTGAATCAAATATTCATACGCAAACTACTTCAAAAGATGAATATTCCTCATATGACGCTGGTGGAGAACGGTAATGACGTACTGGAAGCCATCAAGAAAGAAAAGTATGATGTTATCCTGATGGATTGCCATATGCCTGAAAAGAACGGCTATGAAACTACAGCAGAGATTCGTCAGTTAGAAAGGGGGGGGAATGTTCATGTGCCCATTGTGGCCATGACTGCCGACGCCATGTTCGGAGTACGAGAACAATGCGTGAAAGCCGGTATGGATGATTATTTGAGTAAGCCCATCGACTCGCAGAAGTTTAAAAATATCCTGATGCGGTGGATTCGGTTTGAGGAAACACCCCCTAATGCGTACATGGATGAAAGCTCGCCTGATTTAGAAAATATCCCTCCCGAGGAAACGGGTAATCCTATAGATTTCAAACAACTATTTGAGTTTACTGGCGGGGACAAGGAAGAAGAGAAATTTTTATGTGGGCTGTTTTTCGAGCAGGCCAAGAAAGCATTGAAAAAGCTCAGGATGAATTGTGTCGATGGTGAATGCGCTCCATGGGTTGAAGCGGCGCATTTGATCAAAGGCAGTGCCGCCAACGTCGGCGCGAATCACATGTCCATGCTCGGTGCAAACGCGCAGGAACAGTACACAGGCACGGCTGCCGAACGCCAGCAGCATCTTTATATGCTTGATCAGGAAATGGAGAAAATCAGGTGTTTCCTTATAGCGCGGGATTTGTTACCCAATAATTAAGCCGCCCCATAATGGCTTGACCTAGTTTTTTTCGCCAGATAGATGGTATAGGATATTGAAGGTCAAGTTTGACTGGAATTTATTGAGACGAGGATTTTTAGAAATTACTTTTTTGTCAGTCAATTGTTACTGAGATTGCCATGCAGATAATCACTACTGAGACTGAAAATCACCTCTGTGAGATGCTTCCGGTCATTGAACGTCAGCCAGACGCGTGGATGTGTATACGCGTCAATATTGCGCCTATCCATGATCAGATGCTTATAAAAGAAGGGGTATCAAGAGCGTCGCTAGCAAAGATTCGTAATATCAGCTTACAACTGGCCGAAAAAATCAATGCACTTGGGTTGTCTCAATTTGAGGGCAGTACGATGGTCTTTGAAGACAGTGATGTACTAGTGCTTTTTCTGAAAAAACCTGACCTCACTCATAGCGTAGTTGAAGTGCTGCGTAAGGAATTTATTAAAAGTGGGATGATTCACATTCTGGTTATCGAGGAAATGAAAGAAAAGTTAGCTCAGCTGGTTAGCCTGGCCGAAGAGAAGAAAGAAACTGCTGAGGATTTCCATATAAAAAAACGTGCCGTGGAAATTGGAGAGATGTTGGTGGAATGGTCAGAACCAGGGCCTGCTATTGCACGTGCGATATACGATAAGCGTCGCCTGCGCCAATCAAGCTGCATCCTTATCATCGAAGATGATGCTCTGACACGTGGTCTGGTTGCCTCCGTACTTAAGGGAGAACATCATGTAGTACAAGCAAAGGATGCAGAAAGTGGAATTGTTGCTTATATTGACAATGCACCTAATGTAGTTTTTTTAGACATTCATTTGCCAGGACTCAATGGTCACGAGATCTTAAAACGCCTGAGGAAGATTGATCCGCAGGCATATGTCGTCATGCTGAGTGCAGACAGTGTTACAGAAAATGTGGTTTCTACGCACAGCGAGGGCGCTATCGGATTTATACGCAAACCATTTACCAAAGAAAGAATCCTGACATACATCAAACAGTGTCCTTCGTTGCCACATTAAAATTGTATGCCATTGATTACGGAAAAGATAAATGGGTACGGGCGGATAACTGGAAATGAGTTAGGGAGCTGAGCGTCCTGCTCAGGAGAGTTGCGTTATTTCTTCCAGCTTTATTCGTAGTTTTTCACGGGTAATAGGTTTGACTACATAGCCATTGGCACCTTGGATATAGGCGTGCCCGATAAAACTTGGGTGCTCATTGGCAGTACAGATAATTATGCATGTCGCTGCGCCACCCGTCATTGCGCGTATGGCTTGTAATACGCTTATACCATTCATGCCCTCCATCTCCCAATCGAGTAGCATGTAGTCGGGAAGACTGGAACGACACATAGTAAGAGCTTCTTCCCCGGAACTTGCTTCGCTAACCTCAAAACCAAGGCTTGCTGCGCTACGCTTGAGCAGCTCTCTATCGAATGCGCCATCGTCTACAACTAAACAGGTTTTCATGAGATGCTCTCGATTTAGGGGACCAGCCGTTTTATAAAATAGACAGATTTAAATTCTATTAAGGAGATAAAAAATGACTGAAAACAGACACGAAATCACGCCACGCGACGCAAGGCGTAACCTTTCTCTTCTTGAAAGAATTTGACGTTAGGAATTTCCTCTATAACCGATTTCAATTCATTGAATTCAATTGGTTTGGTGATGTATCCGTTTGCGCCAAGAGCCTTTGCCCTGATGATATCCTGATCGTAGGTAGAACCGGTGCACATAACGACCGAGACATTCTTTAAATTCTTTTCTGCCCGCATACGTTCAAGCACTTCGAAGCCATCCATTTCTGGCATATTGATATCAAGCAGTACCAGATCGATGGAGCTGTTTCCCGGTACTCCGTCATGCAGCCGGGTGAGTGCTTCCTCCCCATTGCGGGCAACAAAGAAATTACATTGCAGCTGCATATGTTCCATCAGTTCAAATCGGGTGATCTCAATAAAGGCTTTGCTATCATCCACCAAGAGGATGTTAGCCAGCGGCTTTGGTTGTACACGGCCATTGCTTTTGGCGGGCATATCGATAACCAAAGGCTCTGATGCCGATGGATGGTCTTCGTGCACTGGTAATGTTCTGGAAAGGGTAAATAGGAACGTAGCACCGGTTGCCGGCGCTGGCTGGGATTCGCACCAGATTTTTCCGCCGTGGGATTCCACTATTTTCTTGCAAATGGCAAGTCCTAGTCCAGCCCCTTGTTCTTCGTGGTGCGTCATACGTTTGAACGGCTCAAATATTTTCTCGAAATAGGCTGGGTTAATGCCCGGTCCGTTATCGCTCACACGAAAGACCCAATCATCATCTCGTGCAAATACACTTATATGAACGGTGACCGGTTGTTCACTATGATGGATGGCATTGCTGATTAGATTCTGCAGCACCTGCATCATCTGCATCCGGCAGAGATAGACATCCGGTAAGCTGGTGCACGTGATGATTGCGCCACGCTCGTGGATGAGCTGGTTCAAGTTTTCCTCAGCCTCTTTAAGCACCGTAGCCATATTGCAGATTTCTTTTGGCATTTCCCTGGGATCATCCAGCCGGGTATAAATAAACACCGTATCAATCAGCATCCGCATACGGTCGGTAGCGTTCTGGATGTGCCGTAAATAGTCTTGGGCCTTTTCGGGGAGTGGAGTGCATTGGGCGATCATGTCGGCAAACGAATGGATCGTGCGGACGGGCTCGTTAAGGTCATGCGCCAACGCGCGCGTAAATACTTCGAGAGAGGTGCGCTGCTCATGAATGCGCTTCTGCATTTTGCAATGCTCAATCGCCATACGAATCACATGCTCTAACATCTCTGGCGAGATGTCCGATTTAGAAATGTAGTTCTGTGCCCCTTCTTGCATCGCGCTGACAGCGACATTCTCATTGCCCTGCCCAGTGAGCATGACAACAGGGATAAAGGGATACTGGCTTCGGATACGTTTCAGCACCTCGATACCGTTATGGCCCGGCAAAGAATAGTCCAGTAGTATGCATGAAGGCGTCTCTTCCTGAATGTACTTCAGACCCGCCATTTCTTCATCGGCTTCAAGAATAGTATACTGCGTATTCATACTCTTCTGCAGAGTACGACGACACAACATCTGATCATCCTCGCTGTCGTCGATGATCAGCACTTTCATTGATTTGTTCATATACCATCCTTCGGAAGCAATGCGGTTTCAAACCAATATTCCTTAATACGCCTGATGGTCTCGACCAATCCCTCAAAACTGATGGGTTTTTGCACATAGGTATTGGCGCCCAATTGGTAACATTCCTCAACATCCCTGGCATCCGAGGATGTCGTTAGAATTATGATAGGTATTCGCTTTAGCTTGTCAGTTTCCTTTATAAACCGGAGCGTGCTTCGCCCATCCAGACCAGGCATATTTAAATCAAGGAGTACCAATCCCGGCTGCTCTGCAATGCTGTCGCTGTACGCACCTTCATGAGAGAGAAAATCAATGGCTTCCTGACCAGAGCGGCACCATGTCACAGGATTGTGCAGATTGGCTTTCTGGAAAGCACGGATGGTTGCTTCGTAATCATCCGTACTATCCTCTACGAGAAGAATAGATTGTGCCATTAAACGATTATTCTCCATAGTGTGTCTCACATGATCAGTGTACGGACCCATTGCCCATGGATATATTCGGTAGGCGCAGGGACGTCCAATCCAGTACGCACTGAATCATATCATCAAACTCTTTGAGAGCATGCGGTTTGGAAAGGCACATATCCGCTCCCAGTGCTTTGCATTGCGTGTGGTCGAGCGGATCGCGCGACGTTGTGAGGATAATAACCGGAATGGTGGAAAAATCGTCGTTATCTTTTAATTCCTTGAGCACCTCATACCCGCTAATTCGCGGGAGATTCAGGTCGAGCAGGATGATGTCGGGCCGATTTACAGACTGATATTGCTTTCTCTGGAAAATATAATCGAGTGCATAATACCCATCCACCACCCAGTGAATTTCGGCTGCATTTTCTCTTCGTGCGACAAGTTCCCGGATCAAGTAGGCATCTGAACTACTGTCCTCAACTAAAAGGATATCCATACCTAGACCTCAATCCCTAATACAGGGGCGTTACGGTATCATTTTGTACAGATCGTGTCAAAGTGGTGCACGTGTCTTTGGGGGGAAGCGAATGTATTGGCAATAGTATAACGCGTATTGCGGTAAAATCCCATGTAGTGGCGTTGAGGCGAGAAGCTGCAAACCGGGAGGTAAACACTTCTTTTATCGGTTGAATATGGTTTTTAGTTATTAATGTTGTTTCTAAGGCCCCGCCCGGCGCTGTCGCTAGAACTGAGTAATTTCAATAGCCTAAGAGTTTATCGTTTTATGGCGCTAATAAATAGTAACAGGGAATTCTAAATGTTTTACTGTTATTGTTGTTGTGAGCGGCGTAAGCGCGTAGAGCTATCTCTTAAAATATTAGAAAGAAAAAAACATGGCCGAATTTCATGGTGTTATCCCAACGCTCAGTGCCGCATTAACAAAACGTGGATACACCACCCTTACTTCCGTACAGCAAGCCGTTTTAGCACCTGAGTTGCAAGGCTGCGATTTACTCGTTTCCGCCCAAACCGGGTCTGGAAAAACCGTGGCATTTGGCCTCGCCTTAGCACCCACGCTTTTGGGTGACAACCAATCGTTTCCCAAGGTATCAGCGCCCATGGCACTGGTGATTGCACCAACACGTGAGCTTGCACTCCAAGTAACGCGTGAACTGGAATGGCTGTATGGCTCAAGTGGTGGAACCGTGGCTTCATGCGTTGGCGGCATGGATATCCGCGCTGAGCGGCAAGCATTAAATAATAAGCCACATGTCGTGGTTGGCACGCCGGGTCGCCTAAAAGATCATATCGAGCGCGGATATTTTGACACAAGCCAGTTAAAGGCGGTGGTGCTCGACGAAGCAGATGAAATGCTCGATATGGGGTTCCATGATGAGCTGCAATATATTCTTGATACATCCCCTAAAGAACGTCGCACTTTGATGTTCTCCGCTACGGTCGCCAAAAACATTGCTTCGATGGCTAAACGCTACCAAAAAGATGCCAAACGCATCAGCACGAAAGAAGAAGAGAAACAGCATGCGGATATTGAATATCACGCCTTGAGCATTGCTCCGAGCGATCGTGAAAATGCCATCATCAATTTGCTGCGCTATCATGATGCTAAAAGTGCGATTATTTTTTGTGGCACGCGTGTAGAAGTCAATCATCTGACCAGTCGTCTTACGAACCGTGGTTTTTCGGTAGTCGCACTTTCTGGTGAGTTAAGCCAGGCCGAACGCAGCCATGCGCTACAAGCCTTGCGCGATGGTCGCGCAAAAGTGTGTGTCGCCACCGATGTCGCTTCACGCGGAATAGATTTGCCAGGTTTAGCACTCGTCATTCATGCTGATATTCCAAAAAATCGTGACATTTTACTACACCGAAGCGGTCGCACCGGACGCGCAGGCAGCAAGGGCGTAAGCGCGTTGATCGTGCCGCATAATGCCCGCAAGCGTACAGAAATTATGCTCAAAAATGCAATGGTGAGGGCGGCATGGGGCACGCCGCCATCTATTGAAAGCATTCTGAAACGTGATCGTGAACGCTTTTTGGCTAACCCTGCATTCAGTGAGCCGGTAAAAGATACCGAAAGATCGGCGATTGCGGAATTACTTGCACGCTATCAGCCTGAGCAAATTGCGGCTGCGCTCATGCGTTTACATAATGCACAAAAACCTGCGCCCGAAGAATTGCTCGATACCGCGCCTGCTGTAGACCATAAAAAAGTAAGCCGTGATGATTTTAATAATAGCGTCTGGATATCGCTCTCTGTTGGGCATGATGTGTCGGCTGAGGCGCGCTGGATTCTTCCAATGCTGTGTGGCAAAGGCAATATCACTAAGCGCAATATCGGTGCGATTAAAATCCAGCAGAACGAAACATATGTTGAGCTCACTGCCGACTGTGTGGACTCCTTCTTTAAGGCCGTTGGTGAAGGTGGAAAAATAGAAAAAAATATTGCTGTTGTCCGTCTGCAAGGCGCGCCGAGTGCGCCTAAAGGAAGTTATGACGGCACGCACCAACCTAAGAAAAAATTCGATAATAGTAAGCCGCATTACGCAAAACCTGGCGAGGGCGCCAAGCCAAAGCATCACTTCAAAAAGAAGCATGACGAGCGCAAACCAGGCGCTGCAAAACCGGGCGGCGGCAATAAGTTTAATAAGTTTAAAGGTGATTTTAAGAAAAAATAAAACGGTGGTTGTACCAAGAGGTCAAGATCAGAACGCCGAAAACAAGACTTCATTGAGTAAGTCGTCTAAAGCCAGTTTTAAGGTCGATTATAATCCAATTTAGTAACCCGGAAATAGCAAAGCTGCAAACCGCGCGCAAACCCGGCCTCTCAGAGGCCACTTTTGTACTGTCTTGAAAAACAAAAAATCTTCGGAGACACGCGCTCCGCTTCGATTTAAGAATGGTGGTGGACGGAGTCTTCTACGAACCAGTCTCTGCATGCCACCTGTTATAACAGGCAAATACAGGTGTTTTTTGTGATTTTAAGGGCAATAAAGGTGCTCACAGCAGCCCATCTCGCTGAGTAACCAGCATAATCCAGCGTCGCCACAGAAATTATACGAAAAAATAACAGGTCATTTAACGGGTGCGGATCAGGTCGATATCAGGTGACTAACAGGTGATTACAGGTGTGTAATTGACGCAAAATTCTGACGCGACCTATGCTCTTAATCCGGAATCTGCACGGTTTGTAAGATCTATAAACCGTATTTACTCTGTCACTTTAGATGGAATCGAGGTGTCAAAAATCCCGCAGACTATTAAGCTGCAGCGTTTTCTTGCAATTCGGATAGAGTAAGCGCAAATTAGCACATGCTTTTTAGCAATCCAACAGATCTCCAATGCCCGCATTTAAACTGCCCCAGTCGAACGCATAGATCACGCATCAGTTGGCGTGGATTATGATGTTCCCCAATAATATTGTAGCGCGTAGGAAGCTGAAGATTGCCTATGCATTGGATTTAGTAGCCCCTCTGATCAAGTCAGGCACGGGTCAAATTCAAAGCGCAAAGCTTTATAACAAGCACGCCAAGCACCATGTTTCCTATGCCAATGCTATGACGCCTGACCGAGCCTATAAAAACAAGAAAGCAACCAGCAGGCGTCGGCAGATTGATATATGGAAGGAATATGAGCCAGTAGCGCATTTTTGGGCTGCGCATCAGGCTTGGATATCACCTGATGCAATTCCTGGCCTCAAAACCCTCTGTTAAAATAATAGAAAAATTATTTCTAAATTTTGCATTTGAATATCCTGGGCAGTCCCGTTAAGGCTTATCGAAACACCTGCATCAAATGAAGAAGAAAAATAAACCTACGAGGGTTTTAAGGCGGCTTAAAATTTAGTGCGCCGTGAAACAATCTGTAATATGGTTGGGTTCACTATGAAACTAATTGCGCACAGAGGCTATTGGCTGGAACCGGCAGAAAAGAACACCGCCGCTGCTTTTGAGCGCGCGCTGTCGCATGGTTTTGGCATCGAAACTGATTTCCGTGACCTGAATGGGACGCTTGTGATCTCGCACGATGTGCCAGTGACAGGGTGCCTCTCGGCGGAAATATTGATCGATCTGCTGCGTGACCAACCCGCCCAGTCCCCGATGGCACTCAACATCAAATCTGATGGACTCACCACGCTGATGGAAGATTTTATCCAGCGCAGTGCTGTACAGGATTATTTTGTATTTGATATGTCCGTACCGGATACGCGTGGGTATATGGCAAAACAGATTCCCTTTTTTACTCGCCTGAGTGAATATGAAACCGCACCGGCATTTCTTATGCAAAGTACTGGAGTGTGGCTGGATGCGTTTGAATCCGAATGGTACGATATGGGCGTAATTGATTGGTTGCTGGCCGCTGAAAAACAGGTGGCGATTGTGTCTCCGGAATTACACCGTCGTCCCCATCTGGCTTTATGGGAAATGTTGCGTGCGCATGCGCTGCACCAAAACCCTTTAGTCTCGCTTTGTACGGATCATCCCTTAGATGCAAAGGATTATTTTTATGCCTAAAATCAAAGCCCCAAAAATAAAGGCAATTCTATTTGATATGGATGGTGTGCTGATCGAAGCCAAAGATTGGCACTATGAAGCGCTTAATCAGGCGTTGTCGCTCTTTGGAATGGAAATCAGCCGTTACGACCATCAGGTGACCTATGATGGGTTGCCAACAAAAAAGAAGCTAGAAATGCTTTCGCAGGAGCGTGGGCTGCCACGGGCACTGCATAACTTTCTCAACGATATTAAGCAGGAACTGACGTTTCAAATTGGTTACACCAAGTGTAAACCACTCTTCAATCATCAATATGCGCTATCGCACCTGAGGGCATCCGGCTATAAAATGGCTGCTTGTTCTAACTCTGTCCGTCGTACCATGACGACGTTGTTTGAACGGGCGGCACTCACAGACTATTTTGAATTTTATATCTCGAATGAAGATGTAAAAAAAGCCAAGCCTGACCCGGAAATGTATCTGACGGCGATACATCGTCTTGGGCTAAAGCCGGAAGAGTGCCTGATTCTGGAAGATAATGAAAACGGTATTAAAGCAGCCAAAGCATCCGGCGCGCACCTCATGATTATTCATGAGGTAAACGATGTGACACTGGATAATATCACTCGGTGTATTTCGACCATTGAGGAGCGCGTATGAACCTGGTTATCCCGATTGCCTCCAACTCAAAATTCTTCAATATTGAGGATTATTTTTATCCCAAACCGCTCATTGAAATTTTTGGTAAGCCGATGATTCAACATGTCATCGAAAATCTTACCCAAGGCATTATGTTCAAAAAAATTATTTTTGTAGTGCGTCAGGAAGAGTGCGACAAATACCATCTTGATAACACCCTGGAACTGCTTAGCCCTGTTAAACCAACCATCATTAAGCTGCGCGCGGATACGCAAGGGGCGTTGTGCAGCATATTGCTGGCGATTGAACACATTAATGGCGATGAACCACTGGTGATCTCCAATGCCGATCAGGTTTTTAATTTGGCGCTTGGCGATAAACTCAAACAATTTATGGCTAGTCCGCTTGATGCTGCATGTCTGACGTTTCATTCGGTACATCCGCGCTGGTCGTATGTGCGTACGAATGCTGAAGATATGGTCGTTGAAACCGCAGAAAAACGCCCCATCAGCACCCATGCCATCGCCGGACTGTATTTCTATAAACGCGGGGCAGACTTTGTGCAATATGGCATGAATTCGATCCGCCACGGAGCAAGTGTTGATGGCTTGTATTTTGTTTCGCCGGTATTCAATGAGTATATTCTTGGCGGCAAAAAAGTGGGGCATTTCTCCGTGCCTAATGATGTGTATCATACCTTCTATAGCCCAAAACGACTGGAAGAGTACGAAGCGCGGTTCGGTATTCGGAGTGCATCATGAAATGCTATAAGCTCGATGACATGGTGAAAGGGTGGTTTGTTGGAAATTTCTCGCCGACAATCATCGCTACCAATGAAGTCGAAGTCGCCGTGAAAAAATACAAAGCCGGGGATCATGAAGCCGCGCATTATCACAAGCTCGCTACCGAAATTACGGTGATCACCGAGGGCGAGGTGCAGATGAATGGCACAACATTTAAGTCCGGTGACATTGTGGTGATTGAACCGTTTCACTCCACAGATTTTAAGGCGATTACGGACGTAACCACAACGGTGGTCAAAATTCCCGGTGCTAATAACGATAAATATATGGGCGCTCCCTGATGCTGAATATTGTTGTTCCGATGGCTGGCCATGGCAGCCGTTTTGTAGAGGCTGGATACAGAGATCCCAAGCCCCTGATTCCCGTGATGGGCAAGCCCATGATCCAGCAGGTGATCGAAAATTTAAGGCCCAGCAGCGTACCCTACCGTTTTATTTTTATCTGCCAGACGAAACACCTGAAACACTATCCGCTACGTGCGCTGCTGGAGACTCTGGAACCCGAATGTGAAATTATTGATGTGTCTGAAGTAACGCAGGGAGCTGCCTGCACCGTGTTGCTCGCCCGAAATTATATCAATAATTACAACCCACTGATGATTGCCAATTGCGACCAATACATCGATACAAATATCGATGATTATCTGGCGGCGTTGGAAACTGGAGCGGCAGACGGGCTAATCATGACCATGAAAGCCCATGATAAGAAATGGTCGTTCATCGAGTTGGATGCCAATAATCGCATTACGCGTGTGGTGGAAAAGGAAGTGGTCTCCGATGAGGCTACTGTCGGCATTTATAACTATCGTCATGGTGCCGACTATGTGTTGGCAGCCGAGCAGATGATTGCAAAAGATCTGCGCGTGAACAATGAGTTTTATGTGGCTCCGACCTATAACGAGATGATTGCAGCCGGGAAGACCATTGCCTATTACAATATAGGGTCGCACGGGGCGGGCATGTATGGTATCGGCACGCCAGAAGATCTGGATGCCTTCATTGCCATTAAAGCGCCGACTATTCCTCGGCCTCTGTTTCTCCCGAACGCGTTGGAGGCGAATGCATCTCCTCGCATCTGCGTAATATCATCGGGATTAGACCGCGTTTATGATAACTGCTCTGACATTTTCAAAGCGCAGATTGCACTTTCCAAAATTCCCATCGATTTTTATGGCCTGTTCTGGCAGCCCGTGGACAACGGAAAAATGCAAAAACACCTACAGGGATTTCACAAAACAGTCCTCTGGACGGCGGCCCAGCGCGAATTTGGAGATCTTTCCAGCCTCGTCAAGCATCATGAAACCAATGCACATAACTTTTTTTCCATGGCTTGGGGGAAATGGTTGCTTGGCCACCATATGACCGAGCAAAAAATCTGGGATCAGTATGATGTCTTCGTCTATTGCAGGCCTGATGTATGTTTTGATGCGGCAATTGATTTGCCATCGATCTTCAGGCAACTGCAGTTTCAAGATATTTTTATTCCCCTGAATGGGAATGACTATTGGGAGGGTGGCGTAAACGATCAGGTGTGCTTTGGTGGGCGCGGACTTTCTGTATATTTAAATATGTTTGAACACATTGTAGACTATCTGAAAGAAGGTGTGGTTTTGCATCCTGAAACGCTGCTGAAACATCACCTGATGAAAAATGATGTACGTGTTGCAGTATATCCCGTGCAGAGCTTTCTCTTCGTGAATGAAACACGCTTCCATCGCGGTTGATAAAACATGACCAGTGGGTTACAGTCTTACACGAACAACCTATGGATTAGCTATGCAAGATAATGCCATTATTATTCCGGTGTACGTTGGACATGCGGGAAGATTTCTGGGGCTAGTCAACAATCTGGCATCACTCGATAGACGTGGTGTAACGATTGTTTTTGTGGCTACCAACAAGGGAGAACAGCTCTATTTTGCCCGGCAATGCGCACGTTTTCTGGATGATTGCGTTATTCTTAACGCCGAGGAAATGGCCGCCTCGACGGGAGGATTCTCAGACTTTATCACTCACAATCAAAACAGCGCGATCATTAATCTTAAAAAACTGCTGGCCCTGAAATACGTATTTTTGTTGGGTGCAGCGAACGTCTGCGTGCTTGATAGTGACGTCTTGTTTTTATCCAGGTTCAACGGGGAACGGCTATTTCAAAACTTAAATCAGAACTACAGCAGGAATTGCATTTACGGTGGGCACTTTGGCGAGCCACTGGGCAAGGAGATTATCGCTCATACGAATAAATTCATCTTTGAGCCATCAGCGGATCTTGGATCGATATTGCCCGCAGCAGATTTTTACAGTTGGTTTTTTGATGTTCCTTTTTATTCGCGCATCCACTTCACTTCCTTCATGGATTTTCTGGAGAAGAAATATCCGAGTGGTTGGTGGCATGCCATCAATTGGCACACGTTCGATTTCATTATTTATGGTAATTTTCTGCTTTCGCAGGGTATCTGGAAGGCCGTAGCCTACGATAGCATTTCCCCAAAGATCCCTGAGAAATTAACTCCAGATGAATTGGCGTTAGTGTGGAACAATTACCGCTATCATCCATGTTGGGTAAGCCATCAGAGCTTGATTTTGTCGCCGGAAATCTTGTCTTTGAATTCGGATATTGAAATTTTATACCATACGGATCGGTCATAAATAGCATCTAGGGGATAAGTTTCTTCGCCCGTTGTACCGTCAATATTTCTTCGTCTCTTTTTATTTTCTCCGCCCATCTTTGAAAACAAGACCGCCCAGATAGCGCGGCACAGGGCGAAATATCAATATTATTCCTGTATATCAATAAGTAATGGGTGGACCGGTAAGAGTTGAAATTGCGACCTCACGCTTATCAGTAACCGTCTGCGCGGAACCGTTAGGTTTCCAGCAGTAACATGCTTCACATGTAAATAGGGTGAAACGCTAGGCAGGCAGGTCTCTTGCCGTAACATTTAGCAACGCTGAATACCCTCACTCTCCGCTACCCCGATGCTACCCCGGAATGTATAATATCGATAGTTGATGGAGTTGGTCAGGTGTACTAGCTTATTCTAGCGCACTTCATCGACTATAGACTGATTTTCCTGATGCTTTTTAATTCCTACGACTTTATCTTTTTATTTTTACCGATCGTGCTATTCGGATTTTTCCAATTGGCGCGGATTAATCATGGTTGGGCAACTGGCTGGCTGGTATTAGCCTCACTATTTTTTTACGGGTACTGGAACCCGGCATATATAGGGTTGCTGCTGGGCTCTATTATGTGCAATTACGCTTTCGGCCTGTGGATTTCCCAGTATAAGGCTCCTGACTCGGGATCAAAGGCTGTACGTGCGAAGCAATTACTTATTATCGCGCTCGCAGCTAACCTGGGATTGTTGGGCTATTATAAATATGCCCACTTTTTTGTGGGAAACCTTGCTCTCTTGCTCGGCAAGAATTGGAGTCTTGGCGAAATTATTCTTCCTCTGGGTATCTCGTTCTTTACCTTTACACAAATTGCCTTTTTGGTGGATGTCTACCAAGGCAAGGTGAAAGAATTTAATTTCACCCACTACATCCTCTTTGTCACCTATTTCCCGCATCTGATTGCAGGTCCTATAATGCATCACAAGGAGTTGATGCCGCAGTTCGCCAAACCAGAGATCTATCGTTTTAATTACGAAAATCTGGCAGTGGGTTCGACCCTGTTTTTTATAGGGCTATTCAAGAAAACGATATTGGCTGATAATATCTCTGCTTATGTTACCTCAGTATTTGCTGCATCCGGAAGGGGAGTAGAGCTCCCATTTGTCGATGCGTGGAGTGGCGCATTATATTATAGTTTCCAATTGTATTTCGATTTTTCAGGCTATTCGGATATGGCGATAGGCTTATCGCGGATGTTTGGCGTGACGCTACCGGCTAATTTCTATTCGCCCTATAAATCAGTGAATATCATTGAATTCTGGCGGCGCTGGCATATGACCCTATCGCGCTTTCTCCGCGATTACCTGTATATTCCACTTGGCGGCAATCAAAACAGTATGCTGCGCCGCTGCCGGAACCTAATAATTACTTGCTTGCTGGGCGGATTGTGGCATGGCGCGGATTGGACTTTTGTCCTGTGGGGCGGATTGCACGGATTTTATGTGGTCATAAACCATGTCTGGCACAAATTTCGTCAGGCAATGGGGCAGAATATCGAACAATCGTTGTCGTGGCCCCTGCACGCACTATCCGTGCTGGTTACCTTTTTGGCAGTAACGGTAGCGTGGGTTATATTTAGATCTCCCGATATCCATACTGCCATCGCTATTCTCAAAGCCATGGCGGGATTTTACGGCTATGCCCTGCCGCATGAGTGGCTATCGGAATGGGGTGCAGTAGGCCAATGGCTTTCTATGCACGGCATTATTTTCAATGCGAAAAAAGTCCCTGAGATTGCCGGTATGGATGGGATGATTAACTGGATGGTGGTATTCTTATTCATCGTATGGATGGCACCCAATACCCAGCAGATTATGGCAATCTACAAGCCGGTACTGGGAATGACTGAAGAAATAAAATTAAAATTTTTCTTGTGGCGGCCCACATATATTTTTCTGGGTATAAGTATTCTGGTTGCCGTTGCAGGCATATCGTCAATTTCGGCATTGTCTGAATTTATATATTTCCAATTTTAAGTGAAGGCCATGACATCAAAGCAATTTTTCATTAGGTTTTTTGCAGGAGTTTTCCTACTCCTTGGTGCGATTATCGGCTTCAACCGCATAGTTGATCCGTTCTGGTATTATCGCGATACGGAAATAAAGGGATTTAATGCAATAAAGAGCCAATTTCAGCAATTCGAACAGATTATCAAACCGGCTTTGGTAGTACGCGACCAACCAGAAGCGGTTATTTTTGGTAGTTCATATATGGAAGTTGGATTAGACCCCACCAATCCGTTTTTTACTAATCACGGTCAATTCAAAAGCATGAATTTGGGTTTGGCGGGCGTATATTGGAGTAATATTCAGTGTGAGTTTGAATTTGCAGTCAGACATGCCCATATAAAACGTGCCGTGGTAGGATTTCACCCGGATGGATTGCCTTTGGTAAATTGTGAAAAAACATTCCCCTCGATTGGTCAGGTCAATATAGCGAAGCTTTTAATTTCAAGTTCAAGTTTAAGGGCTTCCATTAGAACCATCCAGGAACAAAAAGACGGCTATAATAAATTTACACCAGAAGGAATGTATTTTTATAACCGCAGTGGTTCTGGAGATACCCTGCCTCTGTTTCAGGGGGCTTTACTAAGTATAAGCGGCAATCCCTGCTCACCTACGGGTAGCAATGAAGCACTCAAAAATCTTGATACCGATGTGGTTTTTGATTTAAGGGGCCTTGAACGCATGATTCAGACGGCCAAGGAATATGGGGTGGAGTTGGTATTATTTAATTTGCCGCGCCATGCGTATAGCTTGGAAATGGATAGGCAATGCGGCCATCAGGACCAGCGATGGAAAATTATGAAACAAATTGCCAAACTGGTGGATAGTCAATCCGCTCAAGGGGCTCAAGTGAGCGCTTGGGAATTTTATGGCTATAATGATGTCACCGCTGTACCCGTTAAATTACCACAAAAATACTGGCAAGATCCCACTCATTTCAATTTTGAGATGGGTAATCTGATGCTGGAAGATGTGTTTGACCCCGCGCGCAGCAAGCCGGTGCTTGGCAAGCGCCTTACATCAGGTCACATTGAAATCGATTACCAGGAATTTTTGAAGGGACGAACAGAATACCTGCAGCTACATCCTGAATTTCAAGCGGATCTTCAGGAAGCGCTTCGCCTAGAGTAACCGCCTTCCCGGAAACGCTAGGTTTCCACCGGTAACATGCTTCACAAGAAAATAGGTTTCAACGCTAGGCAGACAGGTCTCTTGCAGTAACATTTAGCAAGCCTGAATACCCTCACTCTCCGCTACCCCGATGCTACCCCGGAATCTAGGCAACCAATAATCATATGCCTCACCAGTAGCGCAATATTAGCGATTTCCACATATCCAATCATAGTGGAAGCTTCACCAAGTATGCCTTTAATTTTGCTTATTTGAGTCAGCCATAAAAGATGATTTTGGAGCAACAGATTCACGACTTACGTCTATGTTAGTAGACGTGGTAGCCTGATTTTCAAACGCATATATAGCTTCTGCCAAAACACCTGAAAATGCAGTAAGTATGATTAGCTTTGGTAAGAGTTTCATGGTCAGTCCTCATTTGCTCTGTAGTCAATAAAAAAGCACTTGATTTATTGTTCATTCACCGGGTAACGCAGCACATATGAGGCAAGATAGTCGTCACCGACTTTAACCTTGCGGGTCAATGTTGCTCCGCCTTCGGCTTTAGTGTTTACCATATAGTAGCCACTAGGTAGTTTGACGAGCAGCACTGGGCCTTTTGCGGTGGTATCGAGCACCGTTTTGTCCTTACGGTCAGTAATCTTAACATGGATATCGGCAAGATATTTTCCCTGTGAAACAAAAAGTATCTTTAGGTTGTAGGCACTTTCTTCGGCATCTATTGCCCGCATACCACTTATAGCTATCCCTCCGGACACATATTGTGCTGTTCCGTTATTTTCAGGAGTGGCTTTTGCCAATGCTTCATCCTCACGCATATTTTTGGAGTAGGATATACTATCATATGGTCGGGAAATCACTTGACCGGACGATGCTTGATTGCCAGAGGTATCAGCCCCAAAGACGGAATAGGTCATTGTGGTGCAAGCTAAAATGGCTGCTGCCAATAAGATGCATAGATTTTTCATACTACTACCTCCCATCAAGAATCAGCAGCCAAGGTGGTCATGTCGTGTGTGGGTAGGGCCTTTATTCTGCTAGCCGTATATTCTTTAGATGCTTGCTGAACCGCCGCATGATTGCTCATATTGGCCATGTTATTGGCAGTGTTGGTAACATCAGTGGACGTGCACCTCAACAGAGCAAGTACGCCGAAGGCAACGAACAGATTTTTCATGGCTTTCTCCCGCCTATTCAGTGAATTTGCTGTGCTTGCAGCCATAATTCCAATGCGCATAATTGCCATAGCTTCAGTTCGCCACTTGGTGTGCGGTAGTGTCCTGGGCTTCTTAGAAGTTTACTGATGTATTTGATGTTGATTATGCCGCGCCGCTTCACCGCATCTGGATTAAGGACATCCTGCATCCACGCCAGGGCCTTGCTATCAGGGTGTTGAAGCGCTGGTACTGGAAGCGTGGTCTTAGGTCGGTCCACGATTTCGTCAGGCAACCATTTGCGAGCCAAATTTTTAAGTATGTAATTGCTTCCACCTCTTACTTTCAATGATATGGGAATAGTGCTGGCAAATTCTACTACCTCATGATCAAGGAATGGTATGCGCGCTTCAATTCCCCAATCCATGGTCATATTGTCGATACGCGCTAACGGTCCATTAGACAAAGCAAATGTGCTTTCATAATAGTTCATGTTGTTAGCAAGATTGGATGCGCCAGCATTTTTACAGAGTTCTTTTAAATATTCGTGACTGTAATTGTCTGTCTGGTAATCTGTCGTTACAGTTTCCAGATATGCTTCGTAACTGCGATCAGCGATCATATCGCTGAGCTGATCTTCCGCGTTCATAGCCTTAGTATCGATGTCGTTGAGCCATGGATAACAGGTAAATATTTCATCGGCACCATGCCCGGATTGCACAACATTCACATGCTGTGAGATCTCCTTTGCCAACAAGTTAAACCCTATATTGGCATGGCTAGTCATTGGCTCTGACATACCACGCATACACTCACGCAGTGATTCGTGCAGCATGTCGTTTTTTATCAATAGTTTTTGGTGCGGCATGTGGAATATGTCGGATACCATGTCAGAATATTGGAATTCATCACCGGGGCTAGCGCCATTGGATTCGAATCCTATCGAAAAGGATTCGGGTACGTTGCCGGATACCTCAGAGACCAAAGCGGCTAGCAGAGAAGAATCCAGCCCACCAGAAAGCAGTATGCCCGCAGGCCCTTCTGCAGTCAGGCGTTTACCTACGGCGCTCAGTAGAATGGCTTCCAGTTCTTCCATCCATTCGCTCTCAGACAACGTGGACTCGGTGCATACGTGATTCACCGGAAATGCCCAGTAACGATGGCTTCGCATCGCGCCACCCCTTTCAATGATAAGAGCGGTACCGGGCGATAATTTGAAGACACCATTTAAAATGGTGAGCGGGGCGGGCACGGCATGAAACATTAGATAGTAATGCAATGCCGCGCGGTTAATGCTTTTGTCGACAGTAGGACAGGCCATAAGCGCTGGAAGCGTCGATGCAAATCGGAACGATTCCTGCTCATAACTATAGTATAGTGGCTTGATACCCATGCGATCACGACAGACGATCAACCGTTCGGCGGTTTTATCCCACAAGGCAAAAGCGAACATACCTTGCAATTTTGGCAGCATACCCAGTCCCCATGCATGGTATGCTTTGAGGAGCACTTCCGTATCGCTTCCGGAAATGAAGCTATGGCCCATTTCCTCAAGCTGGCTGCGTAGCGACCGGCAATTATAAATTGCGCCGTTGAGGGTAATACCAAGACCAAGTTCTTGATCTAGCATCGGCTGTTGTGATTTACGATCCTGCCGATCATGTGCCTTAGTACGGCGCTGGCTCAAACAGATATTCTGATTCTGAATAGTATTGCTGCCTTTCGGCCCGTGCCTCTGCATGCGCTCATTCATTGCGGCGATCATGCCAACGGACGGGGTTTGATGGTCAAATCTAAATTCACCTGCGATGCCGCACATGATAACCTCCTGTTGGTGGTTCCCAATAAAAATCAAAGACATTTATTTGCTTGTATTTGCCTATAGAAACCAGTATAGTTTCAACGCAAACTATTAGTGTAGCAATTAATATATATCTAGCACTAATCATTCGCAATCAAATTAATGAAAATTCTTTATAATAAGAATAAATAATGATATATATCAATATGCTATAATTTAATTAAGCTCGGTCATGGATCCCAAGAAAAAATACTCAATCATGCCCCCTAATGATCTGCTTGATTCAGTAGGATTTAATCCAAATTACACGACGCTTGTTATCAAGTCTTTGCGCAAAATCATGCAGTCTTTAGATACGCATTCCCAACGACTACTTAAGCAATATGAGATGAGTGTGCCACAGGTTATGTGTCTATATGAGTTATTTGAGAAAGGGACGATGACGGTTGCTGTTCTCGCTAATGAGATCCACTTGAGTGCTAGCACGACAGTAGGTGTTATCGATCGGCTAGAAGAAAAAAAGCTGGTTAAACGAACCCGCGACAGCGTTGATCGCCGCTCGGTATTCGTGAACATTACTGCAAAAGGCCATGAATTTGTTACCAATACACCACATCTGCTACATAACCGGCTGCATGATTCATTGCACAAGCTGGATGAAAATGAACAAATTGTTATTGCCACAGCCCTCCAAACTCTCGTGCAGATGTTGGAGGAGAAATAGTACGGACAAGCTTAATACGAATGCCATTTATAAATATTTATTTGTGTACTAATGTTTTCTATGCTAATTAATGCGTATAAAGTATTTATTTAAACTAAACCAATATAACGCGGTTTCACCACCGGCCTTATTTGCATACGGGATATTCTGAGATGTTACATCAAAACCTCACTTTACAGCAGCTGAGCCACTTGCGAAAAAAAATAACGCTTCAGGAACTACGGGAAGCACTTCACATCCATCAAAGTGATCTGGGCAAAAAACTGGGGATTAAACAAGCTGCCGTATCCCGTAAGGAACGCCGTCACGATATGCACATCAGTCATCTTCGAAAGACGGTGGAAGCGATGGGGGGTAAATTGGTGATTACCGCTCATTTTTCTGGTGTAGATATTCACCTTAATACGTAAGCGCAAAGATCTGGAAATGAGCGGACACTTGCTGCGCAAGGCGCGAATCATGATGCTGTCAGCGCGGCTATGGCGTAGGAGATTGGTCTTCTGGTGTGGAGCGCTTATTGTCGGCATTGTTTCGTCATATTTCGCCATTGTTGCTGACATCGTTAATGGTTTCTTTCACCAGCACATTCAAACACACGGCTTTTTGCCGCTCCTTGTCACACCTTTAATTTTTGCAGTTTCGGCAGGATTGACGCAGCATTTTTTTCCTGCTGCACGCGGTAGCGGTATACCTCAGGCTATTGCCGCCCGTATTATGCGTGATCCAGATAATCGGAAGCAACTAATTGGGATGCGCATCGCGGTAGCGAAAATACTCTTGACGCTTTTAGGTATCCTTGGTGGCGCATCTATCGGGCGCGAGGGACCAACCGTTCAGATTGGCGCTGCTATCATGTTACTATGTGCCTCGCTCGGGGGCTTAAGTGCCCAGCGCGGTATTGTGCTGGCAGGTGCGGCAGCCGGTGTAGCTGCAGCATTCAACACACCTCTAGCCGGTATCGTCTTTGCCATTGAGGAAATGGCCCGGGCATTCGAACAGCGCAATAGTTCAATTGTACTGATTGCTATCGTATTTTCCGGTGCGGCGGCCATGTCAATACTCGGCAATTATCACTATTTTGGCTATACTGACACCACACTTTCGCTTGCACACAATTGGCAGGCCGTGCTTGGAACTGGTGTGGTGGGGGGACTGGCAGGCGGGCTCTTTGCCCGTCTGATCATCGACGGCGAACCATTCCTGCGTAATTGCTACAAACAACTAGGTAAACGTCGCCCCGTATTATTTGCTGCGGTCTGCGGACTGGCAGTGGCATCAATTGGCGTTGCCACAAATGGCATAACGTTCGGATCGGGCTACACGATGGGGCATGCGCTGTTGCACGGCGATATGGAAGCTGCCTGGTGGCAAATGCCCGCCAAATTACTAGCTACTGCTTTATCCACTATCAGCGGTATACCTGGAGGTATCTTCTCACCCAGCCTGTCAGTTGGTGCTGCCTTAGGTGCGGAAATGTCACCGTGGTTTTTCCATACACCGATGGAAGGCGTGATCTTGTTGGCAATGGTTTCTTATTTCGCCGGAGTAACTCAGGCACCGATTACCGCTTTTGTCATCGTATTGGAAATTACCGGTAAGGCAACAGACGCTGTTCCTCTGATTGCAGCCGCAGTCCTTGCTGCTGGCATTGGGCGGATGATCTGCCCTGTATCACTTTATCATTCATTAGTAACACGTACCAGAGACAGTGTAGACCGCCGCTCTGTGTTCATCGAAATTACCGAACAAGGGCAGGAATTTATAATGAAGAGTCCGCATTTACTCCATAACAAATTGCAACAGAACTTAGCAGAATTAGCAGAAGAGGAACGGATTCAGGTCGCCAA
>Ga0207022_10071_pt1 | contig 27766 bp, 28 predicted proteins | sample Alteio_BWMinCont_46_FD_153307 | JGI IMG/M metagenome (GOLD analysis project Ga0207022, IMG submission 153307) | Enriched cells from forest soil in Barre Woods Harvard Forest LTER site, Petersham, Massachusetts, United States -... | ecosystem: Environmental > Terrestrial > Soil > Temperate forest >... | reverse complement strand
GCTGGCGGCCGACGCGATCGGCCGGATGAGAAGCCGGCGCCGTCAGAACGGCGGCCAGCGCGGCAGCGGCCTCTTGCATCTCGGGAATTCCGGCAATATGCGCCCGGCCGATCGCGTCGGCCGCCAGCCGCTGCATCTCCACTTCGGGACGCGCCAGGACCTCAAACCACAGCGGCTTCAGTCGTTTCGAAAAAACGTAGACCGCCTCCGGGACGTGGATCTCCGGGTCGTGATCCATATCAAAATCGGGACGGATTTCGCCCCGTGCCGACGCGGCGCTCCAGAACACGATCAGCGCGGGAATGAGCCAGGGACGCAGAATTGACATTCTTCACCTGGATCAATGTTCTCGCCGGATAATGTGGCAGCCGCCGCGATGACCGATTACCGGCCGATACCCCACATGCCAACACCCACCACGGCGATCACGAGCCCCACGACGACCGCGATGGCAATGATGATCGCGTACGCGATCAACGTGATCAGAAGAGACTTGCCGAACGAGGACGGAAGCATGGCGGTCAACATGCCGGACATCACGAGAACGCCTGCAGGCATCGAGATGAGATTGACGAGAATCTGCGTTTGCGCCGGGTTAGCGCCCGCCGCCACGGCACCTGCTCCGAAAACCAGTCCAATCACGATTCCCACGAGCACGTTCACAACCAACGTCGCCGCAGTGATGCCCAGTGCCTTTCCGAAACCGGGCTCGGGAACCGACTTTTCAGAACCTGCCAGCTTGTTGAAGATTGAACACGCCGCTCGCAGGATCACGGCACTGATCAAAGCGCCAATCGGCAGTGCGACCAGCAGTACGCACAAAAGTCCAATGAGGAGTCCTGCGCCTTGTTGACCCTGCATGACGAGGCCCTTTCTGAGGTCTTGGTTTCTTTGGATCGGGACAAAGTCCGGATCAGTCTACGGAAACAGTTGCAGAGAATCTACTCAAGCAGGGCAGCGGCCATTACGTGGCAATTCACCGGCGGACTGCCGTCTGCCGCATACCAGTTGGCGTGCGATGACAGCCAGGTGGGTGGCGTGGAGACTCTCCCGATCGACGACGGCGATCGTGCGTGGCGTGGAACAGGGTACCGGGATTGCGTGACAGCAAGTCGAGCCGCCGATTTGCCGATTCGATCGGCGCAAAGGCACGTGACTTCCGATTACGCATTCATTAACTTATCCTCACGCCTCGGCCGGCCGCCATCGCTTCTTCGAACACATCCTGGCGCCGCGCAGTAAATCGCGCAGCACGTGAACGTGGCAATTGCTAAATTACGAGAGAGATTTGCGACTGAGCCGCGCGTGCCTGGACCAAACTTTTCTCACCTGGAAATTCGGAGAATCGCCATGAATCGGAATCGTTGGACGACGCTCGTCTTGTCAACCGCTCTGCTGTCGGCCGTCGGCCTGTCGGCATTCGACAGGGCGCTCGATGCGCAGGACAAGAAAGCCGCACCCGATAAACAGCCCGTAACCGCGGCCGCCAACAATCCGTTTGCGGGAAAAGTGCTCTTGGTCCAGAAGAAGGACGACAGTTCGCCTTTGGTGATTCGTTCTCAACAGGTCGAGATGGGCATATCCGGCTTCGTACTCGATAATGCATCCTTCAAGGAAGTCGGCGGGATGCGAATGTTAACCGGCCAGGGAATCGAACGGGTGAACGGAGAACCGGCCGGACCGCGGGTCAGCCTGCCGCTGGAAGCGATCGGAGCGATCCTTGAGTTCGACAGTGTGGAAGCGTTCAAGCAGTTCGAGGAGCAACAGGCGGAACAGATGCAGAACGACGCAATCGACATGATGCCCGTACTGAGGGGGATGCCTGTACCGATCGCTCCGGCTGCGCCTGTGGATTCCCCCGACGCCTGACGGGGCCTTGTTCGACGTGATTCGATTCACCATTGTTCGATACTGCAGGGGCTTTCCATGCCGCGACTGTTCATGCTGTTGATCATTTGTCTGTTGACCGTCGCAGCACGCGCCGCGGCTGACGAGAACTGGCCGAATTTACATGGCCCCCGGCACAATAGCCAGTCGGATTCAACGGGACTGCCTCTGGTCTGGAGCGAGACCGAAAATATTGTCTGGAAAAGTCCCATACACGACAGTGGTTGGTCGTCGCCGGTCGTCTGGGGAGACCAGATCTGGCTGACGACGGCCACTGATGACGGCAAGCAATCGTATGCCGTTTGCGTCGACCGGCAGTCGGGAAAAATTGTGCACGACGTGAAACTGTTCGAGACCGCCAAACCGGAAGATACTCGTCAGTACAACACGTTCGCATCGCCGACGCCGGTGATCGAAGACGGGCGCGTGTACGTAAACTTCGGGAGTTACGGTACCGCATGTCTCGACACGCATAATGGAGAAGTGGTCTGGACGCGGCGCGACCTGCCCTGCCGGCACTGGCGCGGGCCGGCTTCCTCCCCAATTCTGTTCGGGAACTTGCTGCTGATGCACTTCGACGACTACGACTTGCAGTATGTGGTCGCCCTCGATAAACACACGGGCAAGACCGTCTGGAAAAAGGATCGAGAAATCGACTACGGGACCGACAATGGCGATCTGAAGAAGGCCTATGGGACGCCGGTTGTCATCGACGTGAACGGCCGCAATCAGCTCATCAGCCAGACGGCGAAAGCGACGATCGCCTACGATCCGCAGACAAGTGAAGAACTCTGGCGCATCCACTACGACGGCCATTCGACGGCGGCCCGCCCCATGTTCGGACAGGGGCTGGTGTTTATCCTCGCGGGCACGGATAAGAAGTTGTTCGCCGTCAAACCGGACGGCCGCGGCGACGTGACGGCCACCCACGTGGCGTGGGACTTCGGCAAGAGCATGCCGCGCCACCCCTCGCCGCTCGTGATCGGCGATTCAATCTACGTTGTCGACGACGGCGGCGTGGTGACCTGCCTGGAGGCCACAACGGGCAAGCTCGTGTTTGCCGAGCGGATCGGCGGGGACTACTGGTCGTCTCCGCTGTTCGCGGACGGCCGAATCTACTTCTTCAGCCACAAGGGCAAGACGACGGTCATCGCCCCCGAGCGAACGCTGCGAATTCTGGCAACGAACGAACTGGACGGCACGTTTCGGGCGTCGCCGGCCGTCAGCGGCCGATCGCTGATCCTGCGCTCCGAAACGCACCTGTATCGGATCGAGCGGCCGAATTGATGTGATCAACCGAAATTAATGCTCCGTGGGCTGACGACCTCTACGATTTCATCTATTGGCCGCTTCATGGCCGATGCTGCCAGCCTCTGTCGCAGAGCTGCTGATGGGGATGGAACTGCTACGAAACGGGAGTGCCGGGCCCAAAAAAGGTGTCTGGAACCTTCCGATTGGGGTCAGGCACGCGGTCGTCCACTCTTGGCAGGGTTCCAGACACCTTTTTTGGGCAAAGCCGCTGGAGCGAGTCGCTTATTTTGAGAAATCTGTCGGCAGAATGCATTTTCCCGTCCCCAGATTGCAAAGCGGAAACGGTAATCTTATGGCAGACGTCCAAAAGGTCGTTCCGATGTGCCGCAGGATTTCTCTTTCTCTCTTTCTGTCACGGGGTTGCAGTTGCAGGCCGACAGCAGCTTTGCCCAGCTCGTCCGTCCGATTGAACGGCGGATGTTCGAAACTGTCTGGCGGATTCTACGTCATTCGCAGGACGCCGAAGATGCGCTCCAAATTGCCTTGGCGACAGTCTGGCAGGAGCGGGTGCGGATTGAATGTCATTCGGCCCCGCAAGCGCTGATATTGAAGATCTGCAGCGACGCGGCAATCGATCAATTTCGCCGACGGCGCAACTACCGTGATGTCGCGACGCTGGAGAATTGCCTGCCATCCTCGGGGGCCCCTCCGCTCGACGACGTCATCGAGCGCGAAACTCTCGACATCGTCATGGGAGCGATTACCCGACTTTCGCAGAACCAGGCGACAACGGTGGTGATGCGGTTTTTTCAAGGGGAATCTGACGCAACGATCGCCGCCGTTCTGGGCTGCGGTGCAGAGACCGTCCGCGAGCACCTCGCCCGGGGGCGGGAACGACTCGGTCGCATGCTGGGACAGTTGGCCCCGCGCGGCTAGAAATCGACCAGCAAAGTGAAAACGGACCATCACCAGGAAAACGAACGATGAACCAGGAAGATGGACGCCCAGCGGCGGTCGACACGGCCCTTGAACAGTTCTCGCGGGTCGCGGTACCCCCAGATGTCGAATTACGACTCCAGGCCCGCATGCAGGAGTTTTACCGGCAGGAAGAATCGCCGCCGGCCTGGACGACCTCTCATTTTCGGTTTCGCCGTCCGGTTGCCGCATGCGTGGCAGCAGTTCTCGCGATGGCAATGCTGGCAGGCCTGTCGTGGTTTCTTTGGCCCAGTCAAAAGTACAACGTCCTGTTGGTGACGCTCGATACGACGCGCGCCGATCGGCTGGGGTGTTACGGCTATTCCGCAGGAAACACGCCAGTTCTCGATACCTTGGCTGCCGAAGGGGTGCTTTGTGAACGCGCTTTCACGGTCGCTCCGATTACGCTGGCGGCACACGCGACCATGTTCACCGGTTTGTACCCGGCCGAGAGTGGAGTGGTCACGAATGGGCGGGGAGGACGGTTGGACGACAGGATACCCACGCTGGCCGAGGTCCTCAATCGAGAGGGATACGACACCGGGGCCTTCGTGGCGTCGTTTGTGCTCAATAGCAAATTCGGCCTCGATCGAGGGTTTCGCACGTACGACGACGACTTCGCCAGCGCGGAAGCGGCACCCGACGCGCTACACCGCCAGCGACACGGTGAATCGGTCGTCGACGCAGCCCTCCAATGGTTGGGGGCAAAGCGCGAGAAACCCTTTTTCTGCTGGGTTCATCTGTACGATCCGCACGCTCCCTACCTGCCGCATACCGCATTGTTCGGAGCCAAATACGTCGACCGGCCGTACGACGCCGAAATTGCCTATGTCGATCGGCAAGTGGGACGTCTCGTTGATTTTTTGAAGACCCGCGGGCTCGAATCGCGGACGCTGGTGGCAGTGGTCGGCGACCATGGCGAGGGACTGGCAGACCATCTCGAACGGGGACACGGCTTGACGCTGTATCACGAGACGATGCAAGTGCCGTTGATCTTCCGTCACGCAGGACGATTGCCCGCCGGGCGGCGCGTCGCCGGAAATGTCTCGCTCGTCGATCTGTCTCTAACGATTCTCGATCTTCTGGGACTGGACGACCCACGGAAGATCACAGGCAAAAGCCTCAAGAAAGTGCTCGCGGGGGGAGAGGCGCCGCCGGGTCTGATTTACGGCGCCACGGACGACCCGTTTTTGGACAACGGCTGGTCCCCCTTGCGCTCCCTGATCGAGGGCCAATGGAAGTACATCCGGACGACGAAGCCGGAACTGTACGATCTGGCGGCCGATCCACATGAGCGGCAGAACCTGCTACAGGCTAATCCTGGCACCGCCCGCAAGATGGAATCCCGGATGGCCGAATTCGAGTCGCAACTGGCAAGGCGCGAGGCAATCGCCAAGCAACTGTCTGCGAGCGAGCGGCAGGCACTGGAAGGCCTGGGATATTTTTCCGGTGGATCGAAGACCGTCGCGACGCGGCTGGCGCCTGCCGAACTGCCCGACGTCAAAGACATGTTGCCTTTCGGCAATGCGATCGATGACGCAATGAGACTCGCCGAAACCGGGTCGGTCGACGAGGCGATCGGGCAACTACGGGAGGTCATCCGCATGGCCCCCGGGCACACAGCAGCCTACTGGTATCTGGCGGTCGTATTGCGAGATGCCTCCAGACTTGACGAGGCCGACCAAGCCCTGCGGGCCCAATTGGTCATCGAGCCCTATTCCAGCCGTGGGCACTACGTTCTGGCCACCGTGTTGATGCAGCAGGATAAGACGACCGACGCGGTTTCGGAGTTCCGCAAGGCCATCGAATTCGATCCCGATGACGCCGAGGCCCATCACATTCTGGCGACATTGCTCTTGCGGGCCGGTGAGACCGAAAATGCTCTGGCCCATTTCAACGCGGCACTGGCAATCGACCATCAGCATGTCGGCGCCTGCGAGGGGAGGGCGAACCTGCTGGCCCAAATCGGGCGTACGGCCGAAGCCATCGCCGATTTTCGAATGGCATTGAAATATGCGCCGGACGCGGTCGAAGCGCATTACAACCTCGGTATCCTGTTGGCCGGAACGGGCGATGCCGAGGAAGGCGGCCGTCATCTGGCCCGCGCCGTCGAGCTCAGTCCCGAGAGTGCGCGACTACAATATGCACTGGGCGTATTTCTGGTGAAACAGCGCCGATTTGACGAAGCGATCGGTCACCTGGCCAAAGCCGTGGAGCTTAAGCCCGGCTACACTGAGGCTGAAGAGAAACTGGACGAGGCGCGCCGGGCACGTGCTGCGAACCTCGCAGCACCGAATCGCTAACGACGAAATGACGGCGACGCCGACAACGCCGACGGACTGCCCATGGCCCTCGAACACGCGGCATGGCATGCTGTTGCCGAGTTAAATGGCAAATACAATCAGCGGAGAGTTTTCACCCTCGATGGTGGCATTTTGGGAAGGATCTTGGCTATGCCCCATCGGAGCCTACTTTCGGTGGCATCTTATCTTTGCGGAGGTGCGCTGGTTATTCTGTTATGCGTGACCCTGTTTTCAAACGAATTGGAAATCGACGTCGTTGGCAACGAATGATTTGAAATTGATAATCATTCGACTGTTTCCAGTACACCACGCCAGATTCGAGTTGATTGATCGGTTACCCTCGGGCAGAATGCTCGTAGTTCTGCACCGTTGCAATGTTTCGGAGCTGCATGATGAAATTGACAGTCATGCTGATTTGCTTTGCTGCCGCCGTTGGCCTTCTTGCCACCGCGGAATCGAAATCGGATGAACTGGGCAAGGACACGGCGTCACCGAAGCCCGACGCGTCGGATAAATTCATCGGCAAGGAGGCTGGCGAGGTCCGTGACGACAACGGCTTGAAGATGAAGCTCGTCTGGTGTCCACCTGGGGTCGTTACGATGGAAAATGTCGACGTCATCGCGGAGCCTGCCGCCAAGAAGCAAGACAAGCCGAATAACGATGATGATGAAGTCGATCCGAAAGACGAGCCTGCGTCCAAGCCGCGACTGACGAAAAGAATCGCTCCGGTGAAGGTCTTCCTGACTCAAGGCTATTGGCTGGGCAAATACGAGGTGACTCAATCCGAATGGAAACAGGTGATGAATTCCGAGCCGTGGAATGGCCAGGACTGCACGAAAGAAGGCGCGGACTATCCCGCCACGTTCGTGAGTTGGGACGATGCCGTCGATTTCTGCCGCAAATTGACGGAACAAGAGCGCCAGGCTGGTCGCCTGTCAAACGACTGGGAATACACTCTTCCCACGGAGGCCCAATGGGAACGCGCCTGCCGAGCGCGAACCGAAACCAAGTTCAGTTTTGGGGATGACGAGTCGAAACTCGGTGATTACGCGTGGTTTGAAGAGAATGCTTTGAATGCTGGCGAGCAATACGCCCATCGGATGGGCCAGAAGAAAGCGAACCCGTGGGGCCTGTGGGACATGCACGGTAACGTCTGGGAATGGTGCCGCGATGTTTACACAGAGAAGCTGCCCGGCGGCCGCGACCCGGAGGTGAAATCGGACGAGAAGACAAAGGGCTCGTCCCGGGTGATCCGGGGCGGCAGTTGGCTCCACGGTGCCCCGAGCTGCCGGTCTGGGAGCCGCAGCGGGAGCCAGCCCGACGTCGGGGTAAACGTCCTGGGTTTTCGTCCTGCCCTCGCTGGTGCCGACAACTCGCCCGAGGCCGCTCTGCCCGTCGGCAAGTGGAAAGTCGAGTTCACCAACGGGGTGACTGAGGTGTGTGACATCTTGGACTTCGATGGCGGGCAAGTGACCGTGGACGAACCGCGGCGGACTTCACGCGGCACCGTGGTGGTCAAACACGGTTCGGCCGTAATGACTTTCCATGACGATCGAGTCGAGCGATGGACGGCGGTCGGCAAGCGTTTCGTCGTCGAGCATTGGTTTCCGGGTTCGGGGTTTCCGGCCGCAACCCCGGTACTCGGAATCGCCGAGCGCACCCCGTGAGGCAGACGGCCGAACAAGACGCTGCACCTGACCGGGGGCCGGTTCACCACATGGTCCGTGCTGGCAGGGGAATAGTGACTTCCGAACACACGATCATGACGCGCCGCGGTCGCCCGTTTCTGCAGCACTACCCGTTTCTGCCTTCTGTTGCTGCCACCTCGATGTCTCATCAGGGGGCTCGTCATCGGCGTTTTTTGCACGCCGATTTTCTTCGTTTGGGGTGAGTACTTTGAAATCCTTCCGCTGCCGTTGTGGCTCATCATCTCTGCGGGCGAGACCGCCGGTGATAAACGGTTCTCGGCTGGATTGGGGACGTTCGTCGCGTTCCTGGGTTTCACGTCGATTGCGGCCACCATTTTCTCGGTCTGTGCGTTGGCAAGGAGAAAGGGACGCGAGGCTTAAGCCGCTCGACCAACTGCTCCATTTCCACCGAACAGCCGCGGCATCATCCGGTTCCGCCGCCGGCAACTGTCGGAATGAATGCCAATCATTCTGACAGGTAGCGCCTGGTCAGTTTGATTCAGACTTGGCGTCTGGTTTGGGCACGGGAGGCTTGACTGAATGTCCTGCCTGAATGGCCAATACGACCAGTTCACTCAAGCTCGCCGCAATGATCCCTAGTGCGATGACCGCCAATACAATGAAAATGAACCATGCAAAAAACCAGAGTTCCGGGTACTGCTTATTGAAGAACATGAAGTCGGCGAAAGCCAGACCTATGAATGCAAGGCTCCGCAAAATCATCCGCTTCCAATGGCTATTATCGCGGTGTGCGTCCATGCCGAAGATTGTACCCCGGCTGGAGGACGGTGGCAAAGCGATTTCACGCCGCGCAGGGCAATGACTGTGGGTCATTTGGCGCTCACGCAATGATGGTTGAATTGGGTAAGTGCCACCCAAAACTTCGGGGCTGTTTGGGGGATCTGGGTAATTCCCGCCGCAGGGCAACCGCAACAAAATGGGTGGCACTTCTCGCACGTCAGTCACGGCAGTGGTCTGCGCAAGCCATGCCGCAATAACTCTCGTCGGGCTTCGCCCTCGCCGCCAATAAACTTCCGCGCAGCGGTTTAGTTCAACTTCCGATCAACCGAACAGCTTGGCAATTCGAGAATCGGCCGGGTTGTTGATGAGGTGGACCGTCAATTTGCCACAGCGCTTTTCGCGTCCGTACCGGATTTCGAGAATTTCAGGTCCATCCACCGTCCGCCCAGAGACTCGCCGGCTCGTTTGCGCATTTTGCTATGTCGATAGGCAGCGACGCCGAACGGCACCTTATCTGTCAACCAGGTCTGAGTCTCCAAGTCGATATCGCCTGATGCCGATGACTCTTTCCCATCCAGTCGCGTACATGAAAACGTCCCACCAGGTGTTTTGATTTCGACCCCATCGCTTTTCTCGGATTTCGCCAGTCCCCCATTCAGCAGTTCATCAAGGCTTTCGACCTCTCTCGCGTTCCGGCCCTTCAAATCCAGCTCCCGGGCGGTGCCAGCCGCATCACGCTTCCATGGGTAAGTGCCACCCAAAACTTCGGGGCTGTTTGGGGGATCTGGGTAATTCCCGCCGCAGGGCAACCGCAACAAAATGGGTGGCACTTCTCCTATTCCACCGGCCGCGTTGCCAAGACGCAGAAACCGCCGCGCTCTTCACTCTTGACGCCACCGGCGAGTGATAAGAGAGCGGCCACCGTGCGCTGAATGGGTTGTCGGCGACCGTGGCTGGCACGCTCGACTTGCTGAACAATTACGCCTACAACGTAGATAGTGCGATCACGCAGATCACGCAGCAGGACGGTAGTGCCACCCATCCGGTTGCGGCTACCCGAGGCAATAACTCCCAAATCTCCCAGACTGCCCCAAAATAATGGATGGCACTGGGCTCATTCATGCTTGCGTAGCTGCACCGACTGGTGTAGCCTTTTCGGGAGTGGGGCCAGCACGGAGTATTCGTCGTCTGTGCTCCGCTCACGGAAAGGACCGCCAATGCAATCGACAGAAAAAACTGAGCTTGTCGAAAACCTCCGAAATCCCGTGTGGCTTCGTAGTTGGGTGCTGTCCCACCTGTGCGATCGCCTGAAGAAAATCGAGGAACGATATCACCATTGGGAAAGCGATCGCGAAAGTGAATCACCCGAGACAGAAATCGAATTCTTTCCAGAGGAGGGCGTAGCCCTCTTTGAATTAGATAATCATCTGGCGCCCCCTGACCGGCCCTGGAGCCATCGCCTTTATGAGAGAAAAGAGATCGTCGTCTTTGAGTCGGGCACCATTTCGGTCTTAGGACATCACGATAGCGCGGGTACAGTTCGTTCCGATTTCGAGGCGCATGCTGGTTTCGTGAGCCGTGACGCGATGTGCTTTCCTTTTCAAGAAGAGGACTACGCGATACTCACGGACAAGGTCGCTGAAGCATTGCTGTCGGCTGCGGAGAAATAATTGTCGCCGGGGATGCTTGCAGCGACTCGACGCGCAACCGTTAGAGGTCGTCGTTCGGGATGTTCATGCCTCCGAGAGATTGGCCCGGAGTCATCCATCACTGGCCCCGGAGCTTGGGAAACACGGTGTCGATCACCGATGGCGGACCGAACAGCTTTCCGTCGATCAGGTCGGCGACTGCCACGAGCACTGCGAAGATGAGGCTGAGGCAACTGTCGTTGTAGTTGTCCCATGCGTAGATGCTGCACTCGATGAGCAGCACGACGAACCGGCGAAGGATTTGTGCCGTCAGCAGGATCACGGAGAAGCGGAGGGCGAGCTTGATGACTACTTTCACGTTGTCTGACATTTGGGTCTCTGGAAATGACGAAGGTGGGATGACGGGTGAACGGCCTTTGTCGGGAGTCGGCGACGCTGAAAGTCTTCGAGGTCTTCGACGTTGAACCTGATCGACCGGCCAACGCGGACTGGCTTCAGAATCCCCTCGCTGACGATCTTCTTGACCGACGTGACTGATACGCCGAGGAATTCGGCAGCATCCTGATAGGTCAGCCCGGTTCGCTTCCCTCGGTCGCACGCGAGTGTCGGCGCCAGCGTCAGGATTGCGGCCGAGACGGAATCTCCGGTTCTTTCCCTGAAGAGGTCGAACTGTTTGAGGAGCTTCTCGTCCATTTCACCGTCCCCTGCGGCATCGACGGCAGTTACAATGATACTGAACCTGTCGCTGCTGAATTCTCGGGACTGTCGGCAGCGGCTGCGTCATTGCGACGGGCGTCAGCGTGTCGGGCTGTTGACCACACTCGGGCCGCGGCTCGATCGCGCGGCTGATCTTCGGGCGAACAAGGACCGGCTCATCGTCAGTTGCGATCGGGATCGCATTCATCGTCACGGGTGTCGGCTCTTGGATCGGCACCGGCACATCCGCGGCAGGCGACATTGCAATCAGCGGGACAGACTGCTGTTCTTCGTGGCGCTCGCGTCGCTCGCGGCAAAAGAATGCCACGCCGCAATAGAGGAGGCCCAGGAACAGTAATTCGATGGATCGGGAGAGGATTCGTTCCTTGATCGTGGCGAACGGCCGTGCCGAAAGCTCTCCGTCGCGAATCTTCTCGCGGCCCAAGTGCAGATTAGCGGTGAAACATCTCATGGCTGATCTCCGAAAAAGAGCAACTGCGAAACACAACAACTTGTTTTCGCCCGCCATCTCTGAAATAATCTCACTGCCAAAAAGTTGCAATGACTTAGGCGGGGGAGAAAGATCGTGGCCGATTCAAGCGACCGTCCATATCCTTGGCTCGAATTTCTTGTGTCGATGACCGGTTCCATCGTCATCGGGATAGCCAGCGCTCACAATGAAGAGCTTCATCCAAAGCTGGTGTCGGCGACGGAGAACATCGACCTCTTCTTCTTTTCCGCCGCAGCGTCGTTTCTATCGTCGATCGCATTCATAGTGGTTCGGTTCAATTACGCAGATTCGGCGCGCGCCAAGGTTATTCATGGGTGGATTCGCCGGCGAACAATTCGATCTGACGACTTAAAGAGTCGCTGGGCGGCGATGCGGTTGAGTGGCCTGCTGCTCGCCTGCGGACTACCGTTACTTGCCACCGCGGCGGTTGGACGCATATCACCCACGCTCGCGTGGCGAATGACGATCGGTTGCACCCTTGTGAGTTTGCTGACCTTTTTTGTGGCGAACGAACGGGACTGGCATTCACACTTCGATAATCGTCCGTTGGATTTCAACTCGAGTCATGCGGCGACGGGGCTCGTTGTAGTTCTCCAGATCGTGTCCGCTGCTTTCATCTGTGTTTTCTTCTTCTTGCCAAACGATCTGCGCGAAAACTGTTGGACTGTATTCGCCTTTGCCGCCACGATGTTCATTGGGTCAGCAGCAGCATTTCTAGTTTGGCGTCGAATCTGACCGGCGCTCTAGGAATGGAGGTTTTAAGAGCGTTATTAACCTCGACCCGTCTTGTCATACAGTATGTGCCCAATCAAGCTGGTATACGGCTATTGCAGCCTCACGCCTCTCAATCCATTCGCGAGCTGAGGAGCCTAACAATCATGCTGCTGGGAAGAAAGAAGTGCGACCATTGTCCTCAAGTCAGCCGTCTTATCGCGTTCGGATGGAAGAAAGTGAAGCGCGATGCCCGTTTTCCGCGCATCTACATACTGTGCCCCGGTTGTTACAGGAGGGTGAAACCTATCAAGCGACTGACCCAATGGGCGCGGAACTATTTGCAGAACAAATTCGGCCAGAACGAACTCGATCGCTTTTACAGCGAGGACATATCGTGGGAATACGCCAAGAGCGCGCTTTCCGACCTATCGGTGCCTGTTTCTGAAGGCGACAAGCGCCTTGCCGAGAAGATTTTTGATGTATTCTTTGCGCGGAGAATCATGAATTCCATCGGTGAGGATGAGGAAGCTGAGAAAGTTCGCGCGATCGGCACCGAAATCTCATCGAAAAAAGGTAAAGAGTATCTGTCTCGGATCGAGTGTCTCGTTCAAGCCTTGAGCAGCCGCGGGCGTGTCTGCGAACGCGACGACATGCGACGATATTGGGACGGCCTCACCGCATGACATGCTCAGTTGTGACTTCGCTGTTTCAAATGCAAATGGTCGCTTGAATTCTTTGTCGGCTCGACAGATGATGAGGTTCCTCGGGTAGAGTTTCGATATCGTGTGCCGCGACGGGCTTTCGCTCGGGTCGGCTCGACTGAGAACGACGGCGGCGATCGTGTACCACTTGCACATGAAGCCAAGCATGTCGTCGCCTTTCATATTCCGATCGCTTACAGGGCCATGATTTCGTCGGCTGTCAGTTTGCTGAGCGCTTTTCGACGGCGCTTGACGTTCGTTTGGAAGATGAGCGTTTCGTTCTGCCAGCGGACGATTGGTGAGCGTCCGGCGGATACAGGTCGGGGCTCGTTGCAGTCGGGGCTGCCTCGCAGCCGATGGGTGTGCAGGAGGTCCATCACATGGCAGGCAAGGCGAGCGGCACGGCGGAGCAGGTTTGGCGGGAACGGATGAAGCGTTGGCGCAAGTCGGACCAGACGGCGAAATAAAAGGTGTCAGGAACGAATGGCACTTGAATCTCCGTAACTTCCTGCAAGACATGGCGATCGGTTGATCTGGACTTAAAAGGCCTCGCTTGCCAAAAGGGTGGTGGATTTTCGCTACCCCAAATGGCAAGGAGGCCAGAATGTTTCAGTCGTTTCAGACGGCCGTCGCGGCCGCTCGGCAGGATGGAGATTTGTACTTTGCAGCGCTGCTCGACCGGGAATGTATCCTGGAGGCCTTCGGTTCGGCAAGCTCGCTTTGGAAAGGTTGGTTGTATACCCCGGCGGTCACCGTCTGGGTTTTCCTGTCGCAATGTTTGAGTCCCGATCATTCGTGCCGCGATGCGGTGTCGCGATTCGCGGCTTGGCTGGTCGCTCAAGGACGTCGAGCCTGCTCGACCGAGACGGGTGCCTATTGCACGGCCCGGGATCAATTGCCGGAAGAGGCCTGCCAGCGTCTGGTGTGTCGCACGGGAAAGGCTGTGGAGGACGCGGCACCTCCGGATTGGCATTGGAAAGGGCGCCGTGTGCGCGCGGTCGACGGCTCGACGATCACCATGGCGGACACGGCCGAGAACCAGAAAGAATATCCGCAGTCGAAATCGCAACGGCCCGGCTGCGGATTTCCGATCGCGCGCATCGTGGTGATCTTCTCTCTGGCAGTGGGTACGGTATTAGAGGCGGCCATCGGGCAATACAAGGGCAAGCAGACCGGTGAGAACAGCATGTTTCGTGTACTTCATGACGTATTCGCGAAAGGGGACGTCGTGCTGGCTGACCGCTATTTCAGCGGTTGGTTTGACCTGGCGCTATTGGTCGAACGGGACGTGGATGCCGTGATCCGCAAACATCAACTGCGTCGCACCGACTTTCGAACCGGCGTGCGCTTGGGGCGTGACGATCACCTGGTCTGCTGGCCGAAACCGCAGCGACCGAAATGGATGTCGCGCGAGACCTACAAAGCACTTCCGGGGTTCCTGATCCTGCGCGAACTGCGGGTGCACGTGAGACAGCGCGGCTTCCGCACCAAAAGTCTGGTGGTCATCACCACCTTGCTGAGCCCCGCGGGATATGCGGCGACAGAGATCGCCGATTTATTCCGTCGCAGGTGGGACGCGGAGATCAATCTGCGGAGCATCAAGATCGTGCTCCAGATGGACCACCTGCGGTGCAAGACACCGCACCGCGTGCGAAATGAATTCTGGATGCACCTGCTGGCCTACAATTTGATTCGCCGCGCGATGGCGCTGGCTGCGCTACACCGGCGCGCCGCCCTGGCACATCAGTTTCAAAGGAACACTGCAAACCCTGAATCATTTCCTCCCACAGCTTAGCTCAGCGACGACCGCCGACGCCCTCTGCGAGGGACTCGTGGCCTGCATTGCGGCGCACGTTGTCGGAGACCGCCCCGACCGATACGAACCGCGTGTGCGAAAGCGGCGACCGAAAGAGTACGACCTGATGAACAAACCGCGCGCCGATTACAAAAAGCAAATGGCATGAACCACTTACGACGTTTCAAGTGCCATTCGTGTCAGGAACCTTATATTGACAGCCGGTGCCGGGTTGTGTGTAGAACCCGTATGGGAAGACCACACCGGGCTGCCGAGGGCGGGTATGTTTATCATGTCCTGAACCGCGCAAACGCGCAGATGAAGATTTTCAGGAACGATGCCGACTTCGAGGCTTTCGAACGGGTCTTGACGGAAGCGGTCGAGAGGACCCGGACGCGACTTTTGTGTTACTGCCTCATGCCCAATCATTGGCATCTGATCGTATGGCCCAAAGAGGATGGCGAGCTATCGGAATTTGTCGGCTGGCTGACCCTGACGCACACGCAGCGCTGGCACGCCTTTCGTCAGTCAGTGGGCACGGGGCACGTCTACCAGGGGCGGTTCAAGTCATTTCCGATCCAGGAGGACGACCATCTGTTCACAGTGGCCCGCTACGTCGAACGCAACGCACTGCGTGCAAACTTGACACGGCGCGCTGAGGAATGGCGCGGGGGGAGTCTGTTCCGTTGGCTGCGTGGCACTGCCGAAGATGGGCGGCTGCTGGCCGCTTGGCCGCTGCCGCGGCCGGCTGGCTGGATCGCCCACGTGAACACTCCCCACACGGAAGCTGAGTTGCAGGCCCTAAGGCGCTGTGTGAACCGCGGCAGTCCGTTTGGAAACGAGTCGTGGGGCGACCGCACGGTCCGCCGTCTGCGGTTGGAATCGACGCTCCGCCCCCGCGGCCGGCCGAAGAAGCAGAATAATGGTTCCTGACACCTTTATTTTCCCCGGTGTCTCGTCAGCCTGCAGTCGAACTTTGCATTCGAGTCCTCGACCGCATGTCGCGTGGATGCCGTGTCATTCGGCTGTTTTCGCTGTCGCTTCTTTTCTCTTTTCGACGCGACTTGCGTTGACAGGCATTTCGCGCAAGGGTCTGTGGGCCTTGAACAGCTTGAGCCTGGCTTCGAACTCGTCGCGACGGTTGCCCTCGACCATGTTTGTCGCCTTGACCTGCCATTCGACGGCCTGCTCGAAATCTCCTTGTTCGGCATAAGCGGCGGCAAGTACGCCGATCGACGAGGCCCAGCGCCAATTGCTCAACTCGCAGGCGCGCCGCGCAAATTCGACCGCCTTGGCACCGTCGCGGTAGTCGTCAGCAGGGCAAATTGCGTAGAAGCGCGCAATTTCGTTGTTGGCATCTTTGTCTTTTGGATCGAGTTTCAGCGCTTTATCGAAATCCTGCAAGGCGGCCTGGTAGTCCCCCCGGGCTGCCAGCACGCGACCGCGGAGCCCATACACCGCCGCTTCTCGCGGATTGATCTGCATCGCTGCCTCGAACGCCGCCACGGCCCGCGTGTATTCGCGCTGGCGGACCAAAGCGTTCCCGCGCACGACATGGGCCGTTACGAGACTCGGATTCAGCCGCAAGGCCGCCTCGGCATCTGCGACGGCTTTATCATAGTCGCCTCTCATGTTCCACAAGATCCCCCGATTGGCCAGGTACATTGGCTCCCGGGAATCCAGACGGATGGCTTCGGTGTCGTCGGCAATGGCTTTGTCGACCTCGCGCTTGGTCCACCAGCAGATGGCGCGGCTGCTGTAGGCCGAGGCGTTGGTGTGGTTCAGTCGAATCGCCTCGTTGAAATCGGCAATGGCAATGTCGATCTCCTGCTTGTTCAGCCAGGCCAGGCCGCGACAGACGAAGGCGTCGGAATCCCGTGGATCCTTCTTAATCTGCTCGGAAAAAATCGCGATGGCTTGCGTAGGGGTCGCCACGTCGCGCACATGCAGCCAGCCGGCGCCCTGATTCGAAACCCACAGCCAGTCCCCCTCGACAGCCTGCACTTTCAGCCCCACGCCACGCCGCACCTCCTGGACGACCTTGTTCTGCACCTTGATTTTGGCGTCGTGCACGACGACCACCGTATCGCCTACCCGATGCTCGGCGCGCAGCGGCCGGGCCACGGCGCAAACGATCAGCGGCAAGAGCACGATTCGCAGCAGGTTCATCTTGTTTTCGGCATAGTTCGCGAAAAAATCGGGGAGCTCGCTTTTATCCATTTCTGGCGTTCGGATCAAGCCTCATCGCGTTTAGAAATCCACCTGAACTCGCGTCACGAACATGTCGGCCTGACTGAAACCGTGGGGCTTGACTGGGGACGAGTTGTTCAGGAAGGCGTGAATCCAGTTGAACTGGAATTTGGAATGCGCGTTCAGAAACCATGTGAGCCCCAGCGTCGTATCGGTCAGCGTTCCGTTCCCGACTGCGCCCTTGCTTGCCGGCGCGTTGTAAAGATTCGTCGTGCTGTCGTAGTAGTGGCCGCTCAGGCTGTTCGGGTTCCGCAGCTCCACGTAAGATACGCGCCCGGAGATTTCCCAGGCTCCCAGCCCCGGGCACCCCGTTTTGTCTCGACCGAACGACATGAAATCGTGATCGGGAACGACGTTCTTCAGTGCGGCAAGTTTCTTGTCGTAGCCGCGCGCTTCGCCGGTCAGGCGGTACAAAACTTCCGCGTAGGCCCCGTGGTAAACGATCGGACCGACGACGCTGTTGACCTCGGTGAGCATCCATTCCGACTGAAAGCTGAAAGGGCCGTCTTGGAAAACCGTTTCCAGCCCCACCAGGTTGAAGCTGTGGGCCGCGTAGCGGCCGGTATCGACGAACGTCGGCGTGAAATTGACGGCGCTGCCGAAGCTCTGGGAATTCTGCACCTGGCCGAGGGGACCGAATTCGGGCGTTGTCTTGGCCTGATAGAAGGCGTGCGGACCGCCGCCGGCGTTGCCTGCCGTGCCGCTTCCGGCGGCGTTATTCGCCCCCAGGTCGCTGAAGTCGTAGGCGGCTCCTACGTGCCATAACCGCTCGTCGCCGTCGTACATCAGCAGGTGCGTCAGACGCGTCGAAAACGAATAGCCTCCCACGTCGCCGATGTCGGTCGCGAATTGCGAATCCCCCATCGGCGCGTTGTTGAAGCCGCCGGTTTTGAATCCGCTGTACGCCCAGAAGGTCCGTTCGTCTTCGCTGTTGTTCGAGGCCATGACGCCGACTCGCCGAAACGGTACGAATGCCAGAAACGGCAGGGACCGTTCCAGGAACGGCAGGTTGCGAAAGCCGCTCATCGCGTCCACGCTGAAAGGCTGAAGGTATTGACCGGCGCGAATCGCGCCCAAGAACGGCAAAGCTTCTTGCTCGAGATAGTTATCGAAGAAGCTGGGACGTCCCGCGGTCGCAAAATCGACTTCGATCTGATACAGCGTCAGCGGGGCCACTTTACCCAACACGGCGAGCCGGGCCCGCCGAAATCCAGTTCCGTCCTGGGCATTCCCGACGATCGCCTGGTTTAAGCGATCTTGCGAGTACCACGCTGTGTCCAGTTGCAGGAACCCCGTGATCTTGTGGGTCGGATACGACTCGTTGATGGCCGGCGGCGGCACTGCTTCCATCCGTTCCGTGTCGGTCCGGAATTGGCCAGTGTCGGAGCGGAATTGGCTCGGTTGTTGGTCGAATTCAGAAAACAACAAGCCGGGAACCTCCATCCGCTCGGTGTCGGTGCGGGGTTGCTCCTGCTGTGCCAATGTCGTGGCGACGAAGCCGGAATCTTCGTCATCCGGCGGCAATTCCTGGTCCGGCCGCCGGAATTGTTTTGTCTTCCGAATGGAGAGCTTTCTTTCCGTCTCGGCCAAGCGCCCTTCAAGATCGCGCAATCGGGCGTCACGCGGATCTTCACCTGCGGACGAAGGCCCGCTTGAAGCCGGCGCAGGACTCTGGCACCACGCTGCGCTCATCACAGACGTGCAAATCCCCGCGCAGGCCACAGCGACGCGAAGCCAATATACTCCGGGCGCAGCACGACTCTGCAAATTCTTGGCATCGGCATTGATGGCAACCATTCTGGTATTGCTTCCTGTTTTCTGAGTAATGCTTGCAATGGGCGGCAGTTCGTCACGTGAAACGCGCTAGTCTGCTGCCAGGACGATCTCGAAGCCCAGGACGCGACCACCACGGTTAACGGTTATTGCCACCTGCTTACCTCCCTCCGATGTGAGCAACTGCCGAAGCATGAACGGGTCGTGCACGACCGCGTCGTTCCCGTTGACAGACACCAGCAAATCACCGGGCCGGATGCCAACGACATGGGCCGGTCCCTGCTCCCTTACGGACTCGACGACGGCCTCGCCGCCGATCCAGTTCAGCGTCAGGCCGCTGGTCGCACGCGGTTCAGGCCTTGTGTAATGGGCGCCCCTCTGCAGGTAGACTGCTTTCCCCGGGAAATCGAAAGTGACCCGAAACCGCGAGAAATAGCGAATTCCGAGCGAATTGACGTTCAGTCGGGAAAATCGCAAAGCGGTGTGCGCGAAGGGACCCACAGCAAGACCGCTGATCTCGCCACGGTCTCCCTGCACCGTCCCCGCAACAGTGACGCAGGTCGACGAAATCCCGAGCTTGATCGCGCCTTGACTTAAGAGCTGATCAAAGAGATCGGCATCAAACGAGTTGCCTTGGGCGCCGGTGTCTATCAGAAACCGCTCGGCCCGCTCGTTGCCAACGAAGCCCGCAATGAACGGCGTGCCATCTCGCGAGAACTCGATCGGGATCTTCTCACCCAGCTCGAATGCGGACGGAAGCGATTCCAGAAAGCGGAGAACGCCTCGGTCGAAATCGATCTGCAAACGGCACTTCCCCAGGATGTCCATTCCAATGACGCCGAGAATTTCCTCGTTTGTTCCCCGACGTGTGTCCGCCAGATCCAGACATGCGATCGGCCTGTCGGATTTCAAGGGTTGGCCGCTCAGCTTCGCGTCTGGCCAATTGTAGACTTCGACACGTTTCAACCCTGCGGGGGTCTTGAGCAATCGCGTCCCGCAAAGCACGCCCAGTTCATCTTTTAAGCTCGCGTCAATAGCGCTCCGGCTGGCCCCGGTATCTAGCAGGCAGTTCAGATTTCGATCTCGGAGTTTGACTGGCAGCAGAATCAGACGGCCGTCTTTCCCGATCGCGAATTCGTCACGGGGCGGAGTTCGCCCTCGCCCGTCCGAGCGATCCGCCGCTCGGCCGACGGCCGCGGCCAGGCAGAAAAGCAGCACCACAAGTAATGCTCGCTGCCGCGCAAGGAATTTGCGCGTACGAACACATCCGATTCTTGCGCACGTCATCTGGGCAATCCGTCCCTGGAAAGCTGAGATGGAGTCTTCTTCAAGAGAGGCATGGGAGAGGGACGAGGATGTACGAAATCCCGAATTGGGCGTCAACCCCGAGTGTCGAACAGGGACAGGGGATGTGAGAGCCCGGTCACGCGTGCCTTAACCCACATCTGCCATCTGGAATCAATGTCAGGCCGCGAACGATTGGCCCAGTGGCCGCTCGGGTCAGATTGGCAATCGTCACGCGCGGCCTGCCGGCGACAGAAATACCGGGCTTTCATTTCGCGTCCCAATAGCTTGATCGAGCAGTGCTCCCCGTTTGCGGCCGAGCGGGATGCGCCGTGCCAGCCCGGACTACCGGGCTGTAACGGCTGTTCCGATTCGCCTTGCCGAGACTTCCCAAATTGCCGCGAAATAATGGATGGCACTTTCCTATTACATGTGGAGTAAGTCGACGGTGTCCGAATGAATGCCAAACAGCCTGACACCCCACGTCCGGTCAGTCGGAGTCGGGCGGGTCATAAAGCAGTGCCCTGAACAGCATCGGAATGAAGATGAACACGAAAGCAAGCGGTGTTCGCGCGCTTATTCCAATATGCAGAATAAGCCAATTGTCAACTACGGGCAGAAGTATTGCCACAGACGTGTAACACCACGCCACAAATCCAGCGAGGATCAGTGCTCCATTCAGGAGCGATTTCCAGGTGAGCGGATCTTTCGGCTTCGCAATTTTTTCGCCGCACTGGGCGCACTGGCTCGATTTTGGACGGATTGCCGCGCCGCACGTTGGACAGGCGATCTGTGATTTCGAATCCATGCTCCGATTGTAGTGCGACGGAAAGAGGGCGGGCAGTCGGTATTGCCCGACTTGGGACAATGCCTGTGTGTCACCATCAGTAACCCGCCGACACCGGCAACGAATGTCTGTCTGATGAACGCGATTCCGCCCATTTCTCGAAAGCGTCGTCGAGGAAGCGGACGAACGTTGTCTCGTCTAGGAGCAGGCCAGTTGCCTGGGCGAGCGGCTCGCGCCGTCCAGCGTCGCATGTCGGGTCGAAGTCGTGAGGCACGACGACAAATGACGGCAGACTGCCGTCACCGAACGCTTCTTCTTGAAGTTTCACATTTTGTGCGAGAATTCGGTCGGTGTCCATGCGATCAGCGACGACGGAGGCGGGCACAATGTCCACGAACGATTCAACGCAGATGAATTTTCGCAGCCGCTCAACGACGGCCGGAGCCCTCAGCACACTTTTTTCCATACGGCGGGCATTCACGCAATTGACGCCGGTGAAATAGACGAATACCGGCTTGTCCCAAACCTTGGCATGCGCGGACGCGCGCTTGTAATCAAGAAAGTATTTGACTCCTTCATTCTCCAGGTATGGCCCGGTGCGGAAATTGTGCCAGCAAAGGCCGGCATAGGCTGCCGCAACTACGACCGCCGCCAGCCCGATACCTAAAACTCTGGGTTGAATTCTGATTCTCGGCCACTTACGTCGCCATCTCAGCCATTTCGTCGAGATCAAGGAAGCAGACGGCGACAAAGCCGATCGCCACGATCGCCCAGAACGAAGGTCGAAATCCTCGCCAGTCTGCATGATCGCCGCTTTCCAGGGACTCACGTCCGTTGGCAGTCTCGTCCTCGAGACGCTTGATGCGATCAAGAAAAGAGGAAGCGCCATCTATCAATCGCAGAGCGTTTGTGTGGTCTGGTCCGGGCAATTTCGCAAACTGGAAAACCGTTATCGCTGTTCCGATTCGCCTTGCCGAGACTTCCCAAATTGCCGCGAAATAATGGATGGCACTTCCCGCTGGCCGGCTCGAGCGGACACCCAATGCCGCCCGCAAGCTGTGGGCCCGCGCCCTGGAGCAGCTACGCGAAGAAATGGGGGAGGCGTCATGACACCCTCACCGCGCAACCTCTGATCCCGCGGAAGTCAGGGACAGTTCTTGAAGATATTAATGTGGTCCATGTCGCAGGTCTCTGCGCCCGCATCGCTGGAAATGGCTGAGTTGACGACTGTGCGCATGACAGGCGCCGCCTGTGAGGGCAAACGCTGTGTGGTTTCAGACTGCTCTCCATTTTGCATGATGTATTCTCCTGTTCGTGTGAGCTCACCCTAGCTAGGCTAGAGCGAACACTTGAAGATGGGATTGTTATTGTTGTCGCAGGCCACTACGCCCGCAGCGCCTGAGACTGCCGAGTCGACCACCGTGCGCATAACCGGCGCCGCTTGTAAAGGTAATCGTTGTGTGGTTTCCAACTGCACTTCAGTTTGCATGATGTATTCTCCCTTTCGTGACGGTAATGATTCGCCGGGAGCAGTCCTCTCGGAAGGCGGAATGCGCGTCCGGCAGCAAACTCGAACTGGTCCTAGACCGGACACTCCCAGACAGGATTGTTATTGTTGTCGCAGGCGTCTACGCCTGCATCGCCTGAGATGGCCGAGTTGACCACCGTGCGCTTGACAGGCGCCGCTTGTAAAGGTAAATGCTGTGTGGTTTCCGACTGCACTTCAGTCTGCATGATGTATGCTCCTTATCGTTATCGTAACAGTCCACCGGAGCGGTCCTCGCGGAAGGCGGAGGACGCGTGTCCGGGCCAGCCATACGCTGGTGGAATCGTCCGTTGGAAGTCTCATTTGACGACGAGAGTGTTGGCTCTGATCACAGCCCCGGATTCGGTCCAGTAGCGAACCGGGCCAAACGTGACCGGCAGCTCATCACTGACGTCGACTGTAAATCGCATGACCGTTCTGGCTCTGCGGTCATTCTCCGGGTCGAAGAAGGTTAACTTCACGTCCCAGCAGTCCGAATCCATGCGGCAGAAGGGGCTCTTCGAAACAGAAATGTCGTCGAGCGTGTATAGGCCCGCGTCGGGGACCGATTCTTTTGGATAGAGCGCACGGATCATCGCGTCTTTGGCTTGAAAAACGTTCGTCGCACTATAGTTGAGAGCGCGGTCCGGCGAACTCTGTCCAAGATTCCGCAACTCGTAGTAGACCTTGTCCAAGAAGTTGCGAAGCGATGTCCGCACGCGGTCGTGTTTCTTGGCATCAAAGTGAGCCGTCGCCGCGTTCAGAAGAGTATGAACATTCCAGCTCCAGAGGCCGCGGTGTTGCGCAACGACGACCGGCACGATCTGACCGGAAAACAACCGCACCGTTCTGTTGGACAAGACACCAGGCAATGACACCCTGGTGATGTGATCCGGGCTGTCCTCCTTCAGGATCTGGCCTTTCAGCGCTTTGCGGAGGAACTCGTAGACCTCTCGTGCGAAAGGCAGTTCGGCCTCGACGGCGTAGATCGGCGTCAGTTCGAGATTGAACGTCCATATCAACTTGGTCGACTCTGGCGGGCTTGCTTCCAGATAGCTGACCATCTGCTCGGCGACGAACGGGTTGGCGGGCATGTCCCCAGCCGCCGGCATGAGTTGCCGAAAGGAATCCCGGCGGGCTTCGGTGCCAAAATCGTAGCCTATGGTACCTATAGCGAATACGTAAGAACGGGGCGAGGCCAGGCCTGCATCACAACTGGCAACGATGCCCGCCGAGGCGGGCGTCGCCTCGCGCGGATTGGGTGTCGCCAATTGAGGTACGTGCGTGACAAGTTGCGCAGTCTGCGGGACCAGTTGCGGAACGGATATTCCAGGTTGCAGAGCAGTCGTCCCCGGTTTCTGGGTTCCCGGATTGTCCGGCGCTGAAGCGGGACAATCGTTCCTGATGTTGATGTGATCCAAATCCGGAGAGCTTGCGTCGACAAGATTCATGGGTTTCATTCCTCCTGCTCTCGTGACAAGGGCATAGGCCCCGGGGATGTTAAGCACACCGGCCAGGCACCGGCGATGGTCAGAGGCCACTTGCAGGGCGCAAGGCAGCGCGCTCGCGATAATGGCGTCGCCGACTGCACGCGGGTCGGGCTTTCTTCCATTTCGTCGCTGAATACTCAGCAACAGACCGGCCACGCCGGCTACAATGGGCACGGCAAAACTGGTGCCGCTCAGCGCTGCCGTGCTGCCGCCGGGTACGGCACCGCGAATGTTCTCACCCGGCGCGAGCACTCCTTTTTGCAGGTACAGATCTCCCCAGTTGCTGAAGCCGAGCGGCAGCCCGTTCTTACTCATTGCGCCAACGGCCAGAACTGATTCAACGGCAGCGGGGACATGCAGACACTCGCATCCATCGTTTCCGGCGGCTGCGGTTATAAGGACTCCGTTGTCGTCGCACAGGCGGATCGCGCGTGCCAGCAGATCATCTGCTTGGCCTTCAGGGGACCGCTCGCCACCGCTGATATTGATAACATGCGCTCCCTCTTTCACGGCCTGCTCGATTGCTCGCGCTAAATCGAGCTGGGTGAGTCGGTGACCTTCCCTGAAAACCGGCACAATCAAGCCTCGGCAGTGGGGAGCGACTCCATGGACCGGCCCAGCGGGCTGTCCAAAGATCTCGCTGGTGACGTGCGTGCCATGCGATAGCATCGCACCAGCAGCGTCGCCCGCGACCAGAGTTGGCAGGCGAGTAAGTCTGGCGCCACGGAAACAGGGGTGTGTTTCTTCGACAGGCCCGTCGAGAACCGCGATACAGATTTCAGGATCGCCGAGCGTCTGCTTCCAGAGCGCGGTTAGTCCTTCGATTTCGGCAATGGTCGTCTCGACGCCGACCGGAGCCACAGTCCCCTCCCCAGCGCACCGCCAAACTGGATTCCCTATTACATTTCCGGGGCAGCAATTAAACTCAAGGCGCAATCCAAAATGAACGCCTCCGGCATGCACACAGAACGCCCGACGGCGCAGGGGAGTTTCGGCCTCCCGCGTCGCAGCCGCTATTTACCTAGGCACCACTGGCATCCTGCCGAGCAAACCGGTGCAAAGTGAATCGACGATCGACCAAAATGCAGGACTCTGCCATGAGGGCAGGCAAATCGTCTCGCTCATCGTGATTTTGGGAGAGATACGCGGATTATTGCCGGACGTAATCGGCCTGTCAAGAGAATTCCATGAATTACTCGCGTGCGGGAGCGGATTTCTGTTTTCAAGGCGACTTGGGTGTTCCAATAATCTTTCCAACCGTGGCTAGAGGCGAGGCAGCAGAGAAGAAGTGCCATCCATCAATCGCAGAGCGCTTGCGTGGTCTGGTCCGGGCAATTTCGCAAACTGGAAAACCGTTAACGCAGTTCCGATTCGCCTTGCCGAGACTTCCCAAATTGCCGCGAAATAATGGATGGCACTTCCTCTCCCCTGCGGTGGCGAGGACAATCGTTCGGAGCCAGCTCTTTTCACTGCATCCTTCGTTCCCTTTATTTTTTCACCGGACTGGCTGTCAGTCTCGAACCGCCCCGATTATTCGATTAGGAAATTCCAGTGGCATCCAGATATCTCCCGCTCCTCATTGCTTTGCCCCTCGTATCCGTTTCATTGGCAGACGAGCCTCTGGAGATCTCCGCCGACCGGATTAAGTCCGCGGTTGCTTATCTGGCGAGCGATCAAGTGGAAGGGCGCGGGCCTGGGACCAACGGCGAAGTTCTCGCAACGGAATATCTTGCGGACGAGTTCGAAAAGGCCGGCCTCAAGCCGATCGGCGAAGGCGACTCGTACTTCCAACCTGTCCCGCTCGTGCGCGTCGTCACGAGCCCGGACGCAACGCTACAAGCCCTGAAAAATGGAACCAAGCTCGACATCCCTTGCGAAGAAGGTTTCGCTGGCCTGAGCCAGACACAGCGAGAACTTGAGGAGTTCGACGCCGACGCAGTCTTCCTGGGACACGGCATCACCGCGCCGGAGTTCGAATGGGACGATTATCAGGGCGTTGATGTGAAGGGAAAGGTTGTCGTCCTTTTCACGAATGAGCCGCCTTCTAATGACCCGAGGTTCTTCGGCGGCAACGCACTGACTTACTACGGGCGATGGACTTATAAATTCGAGGAGGCTGCCCGCAGAGGAGCGAAAGCCTGTTTCATCATTCACACGAATGACACCGCGGGTTATCCCTATTCCGTCGTTCGGCGCCTGGACGGCGCACAGCTTAAGCAGGAGCCCGGTCAGCCAGTCCTGGCATTCGCCGGTTGGCTCTCTCGCGTCGCCGGCGAGAACCTGCTTGGGTTGGCAGGGCGTACCGTGGATGGCGCACTGCGAGAGGCCGACACGAAAGGGTTCAAGCCCTGCTCGCTGGGCGTCAGCCTTCAGGGGAATTTCCCGACCCGCATCGAGAAGTTCGTTAGCCGCAACGTAGTCGGCATGGTGGAAGGAAGTGACGCCGTATTGAAGTCCGAGGCCATCGTCTTCACAGCGCATTGGGACCACCTCGGTGTCGGCCGGGGCGTCCTCGGCGATACGATCTATAACGGCGCGGCGGATAATGCCACCGGCTGTGGCCTCCTGCTTGAACTTGCCCGTGCGTGGTCGGCGCAATCGCAAAGGCCAAAGCGGTCCGCGATTTTCCTGGCCGTCACTGCGGAAGAGAAGGGGTTGCTCGGTTCAAAGTACTACGTCCAGAATCCGCTGATCCCGCTGGGCAAGACCGCACTCAACCTCAACTTCGACATGATCCTGCCGCTCGGCGTACCGGAATCGGTCGTCGTCACTGGCGCAGACCGAACAACTGTCTGGCCGACGGTCGAGGCGGCGGCCGAGAAGAGCCACCTCGAGATCGAGGGAGACCAGAGGGCGCACCTTGGCGTCTTCTACCGCTCGGATCATTTCTCGATGGCGCAGTCGGGTGTTCCGGCGTTCTCCGTGGCGGCGGGTACGAAGATTATCGGCAAGCCAAAGGACTTCGCCACGAGCGCGCTTAAGGAATTCAACGACAAGGCGTACCACTCGCCGCAGGATGAGCTCAAGCCGGAATGGGACTTCTCGGGCTTCGTTGTACTGGCTCAGTTTATCCTTAGCATAGCCCGCGATGTTGCCAACGCCGATCGATTGCCGACTTGGAAACCAGGAGACGAATTCCGCGCGGCGAGAGAGAAGCAGGGCGTTATGTAAATCAATCAGTCAGCTACCTGCAAGAGGATGGGCTTGAACTTGGTGCAGCGCGCCGGCTTGCGCTTGCCGTGTTTTCTGCTATCGCCTCAAACGCAGGATGGATGATCCGTCGCCACAGCAGGATTGATTATTACGTCGTTTGGTTCGCAGTTCGCATCGTGGCGAGACACGGCAAGGGGCTGCCGGTCGAACGTCGCCTAGAACGTCTCACACGTCAACGGGTGGAGGTAGCATCATGAGCGACGACCAAATCACGAACGTAATGCATCACTTTGAAATCCCGCGTTGCTGGCATCGGGCGTTTTGTTGCCTGATAAACGACGGGGCGATTGACGACCGGAATTTCAGCCGATTCATCCGCCGTGACCCGGAGTTCAAGGCTGCCGTAGAAATGAGTCTCGATTTCCTCTCGGCAGACTACGCCCATTTGTTCAGTGATGCCTTTGTCGCTGATACGGGCCGCGCGCAGGAGATTGCCGGAAACTTTTGAAATTCAACGGATTTCGGGATGGGACCCGGCGCGGATGGGAAAGTTGCCGATAGAGGTTCATCAACAATGCACAACAGGGAACCGA